>Ga0209624_10000934_pt1 | contig 24526 bp, 19 predicted proteins | sample JacPinW_OM2H0_O1_FD_188565 | JGI IMG/M metagenome (GOLD analysis project Ga0209624, IMG submission 188565) | Forest soil microbial communities from Algoma, Ontario, Canada - Jack Pine, Ontario site 1_JW_OM2H0_O1 (SPAdes) (version 2) | ecosystem: Environmental > Terrestrial > Soil > Boreal...
GAGTTGCAGGCCTTTCCTTCTCTTTACGCCTATCAGGGACCGTTGGCGCAAGCCTACATCGATGTTTACGGGCTGTCTGCTCTTGGACCGCTTAAGTATCTCTTGAGCGGTCTCGAACCCGGCTCATATCGCGATCTCCTGCGCCGCGCCATCGTCGGCGAACACGATCCCGAAAATGTTGTCCTGATGGAGATTCATCCGCAAGAACAGAAGACGCTCCCCGATTTTCTGCTCACCGAGAAAATGCTGGGCGTCCGGACGGTCGACATCGTCGACATCAAGAAGCAAGGATCGCGCCTTTACTACGAACGCGACAGCAAGCGCATCCCGATTTACCGTATTTACAATCGCGCGATCGTCGACGAACTCGAGCGCAAAAACGTAAAGCTGAATTTTGATTGGCGCGACGACCTCGACGTCGAGTGGGCCGGACATCCGAACTGGTACTTCCGCATCAGCAAGTTCTCCATTCCCTATCTCCGACATCCGTCAGTCCCTAAGACGTGGTTCCTGGACAAGCTGGACCAAATCCCCCCGGACCTCGAGAACTACGCGCTGAAGCCTCTCTATTCGTTCGCGGGCCTGGGCGTAGTGATTGCCCCGAACAAGGAGGACATCGCCGCGATTCCTGCTGATAAGCGCCCGTACTACATCCTGCAAGAACGGATGAACTTCGAGCCCGTCATCGAAACTCCATTTGGCGGAACGAAGGCGGAAGTACGTGTGATGTACATCTGGCTCGACAAACTCACACCGGTACTAACGATCATCCGCATGGGCCGCGGATTGATGATGGGTGTCGATCACAACAAAAACATGGAATGGGTGGGTGCGTCCGCAGGCTTGTATCTAGACGAAAACCAGTAACCGCTGCGTAACGGCATTCATCCCGTCACTCTGTGACCGTTTCCAGACGACGGCTTGCGAGAATTCCGCCCCCAATCAGCGCGCAGGTGAACCCGATGAACAAAGCCAGCCATCCCCAATGTTGCAACGGATGCCGCAACACTCGCAGGAAATGACGCCCGTAGTTTGCGGCAATGAACGCGATGCCAAAATATCGGGCAGCCCGGCACACAGCCACGATGGCCAGAAACCTTCCCTGGGGGTAATCGGAAGCGCCGGCCGCCGCGAAAAACATGCTGGTCGGGGTGGGCAGCGGAATGAGCGTCGATGCCGCCAACGTTCCCGTCCCCCACTTCTTGAAAAGCTTGAGGAATTTTCCCACCCGGCTCTTCTTGAATTTCTTGTCCAGATACGCCGATCCAGCTTTCCGCGCCAGGCGGAAGGTAAAGTAGGCACCTATCACAGATCCCGCGGTCGCCGTTGCGGCGTATTCATACCACAGCGGATGATGCGCGGCGGCGAGAACAGCAGTGAGGATGTCGGGGCCACCAAACGTCGGTAACGGAGAACTATCGAGAATGGCGAGGAAGAACAATCCGGCAGCGCCCAGATGCTGCAACCACGACGCAAAACTTCGTCTGCCCCGACGCCTTTGGCTCTGCACGAGCAGATTCAGCATCTTCGCAATATATCAACTTCAGGCGATGCAGAACCTTTGGCAACATAAAGTAGCGTAAAGATCCGTCAGCCTGTCTTCTTAACAATTCTGGTTTCCAGTTCCTGGCCGTTTGGTCGCCTGACAAACATTTTGCTTCCCTCGATGCGGACCGGGACGGCCGCGCCCGTGCCAAATTCGCCGGGAACATATCCATTCGAGAGTTCCGGCTTGTACTCGCCGATGTACTCCACACCGTTTACGCGGACAACAATTGCGGTCCTGCGTACCATCTGCTGCGCAGTGATCTCTTGTTGAATTTCCCGCTCGGCCTGTATCCAGTTCTCCTTGTCGCGGCCTGGAATTCTGCCGCTCCGCACGTAGATCTCCTCCGCTCGGCGGCGGATGGCCTCATGTTTGTGTGCAACTGCCGAGGGTCTGCCGGTGGCTTTGTTCGCGGACAAGGTTGTATCCATCCAGAACTCCTTCTTCCATATCCAAAGTTGACCCGTTTCAATCTTAGTCTGGCCAAACCGCAGCGGTGGAGGTTGGCATCTTACGGATTGGCGTATCTGACGCCGTTTAGGGAATTCACTGTACGATTCCCGATACGATCCCGCGGAATCTTCAATCCCAAACTCCGACAAGGCAGTTGACCGGATTGGGCGCGGGGCCTAACATTACCGCCGAACCAGGTCGCACGCTCTCATGATCGGCCAGCAGGTCTCCCATTACCGCATCCTCGGCAAACTCGGGGGCGGTGGTATGGGCGTTGTTTACGAGGCCGAAGATATGAAATTAGGGCGGCACGTCGCCCTGAAATTCATCCCGGAAAACCTGGCCGGAGATCCCAAATCCCTGGAGCGTTTCAGCCGCGAAGCCCGGGCTGCATCCCTGCTTAACCACCCCAATATCTGTACGATACACGGCATCGAAGACAACAACGGGCATCCCTTCATCGTCATGGAGAGGCTCGAAGGCGAGAGCCTCAAGCAGCACATCGCCGGTCACGCAATGAATGTCGATAAGGTGCTCGATGTTGGCGTCCAGGTCGCCGACGCTCTGATCGCGTCGCACGCTAAGAACATCGTCCATCGCGACATTAAACCCGCCAACATCTTCATGACACCGACCGGACAGGTTAAGGTACTCGATTTCGGACTCGCGAAGCTCGTGCACAACCTGGGCACCGAAGACGACGCCGGCGCGGATAACTCCCTCACCGCCGTTGGAGTTATCCCCGGCACGGCGGTCTACATGTCTCCGGAACAAGCCCGCAGCGAAACCGTCGATGCGCGCAGTGATCTGTTTTCCTTTGGGGTCGTTTTATACGAGATGTCCACCGGGAAGAAGCCCTTCACCGGCGCCAACTCTCTGGTCACTCTGGACGCGGTCCTCCACTCGAAGCCCATTCCTCCGCGCGACGTGAATCCGAAGATTCCCATCGAGCTCGAAGGCATCATCGGCAAGGCGATGGAAAAAGACCGCAACCATCGTTACCAGAGTGCAGCCGAAATGCGCTCCGACTTGGCATTGCTCAAGCGTGAAGCTGAGTCCGGAACCATTAAGACGCCGAGCGCCACCGCGAAGCTGCGGGTAGCCACCCGCACATTTGGCAGAAATTCCCGCCTCCAGACATATCTGCTCCTGGCCACCGCGGCCTTGCTGGTTACTGTTCTCTCCGCCGTTGGCGCGTGGTGGTTCAAACATCGCGAAGTGGCCAACGCGGAGCAACGCAACGCGATCGCGGTCCTGCCCCTGCAGAACATGAACGGAGACGTCAGCGTCGATTACCTGCGATTCGCCCTGGCGGACGAACTGACCAGTGTGCTCACATATTCGAGAAGTCTCGAAGTTCGGCCTTCTTCAGTTACACGTAAATATGTGGCGCTCGATCTCGATCCCAAGAAAGTCGGCCAGGAGCTTCGCGTTGGCCGCCTGCTCCAGGGTCACTTCATGAAGCAGGGAGAGATGTTGACCGTTACCCTCGAGGCTACGGACGTGCCGACCGATCGATTGCTCTGGGAGACGACGGTTTCGACGAAGGTCGACAACCTCATCAGCCTGCAGGAGCAGCTTAAGAGCCAGATCCAGCGTGGTCTCTTGCCCGTTCTTGGCGGCGGTGGAGGAGCCATCGAGACATCCTCAGCCCCGAAGAACCAGGAAGCTTACGACTTCTACCTGCGCAGCGTTGCCCAGCCTCACGACCCCAAGCCCAACAAGGAAGCGATCAAGATGCTTGAGTGGGCTGTTGGAATCGATAACACTTATGCTCCCGCATGGGAAGCTCTGGGCCAGAGGTACAACTTCGACTCCGTGTATGGCGGCGGGGGCGAAGACGTATTTCAGAAGTCGAACGCCGCTTATGAACGCGCGATCTCGCTCGATCCCAATCTTGTGATGGCAGCCAGCAGCCTGATCACGAACCGTGTCGAGCGTGGCGACTTAGGACGCGCCTACGATGCCGCAACCGATCTGGTGCGACGGCGTCCGCAGAGTGCCGATGCCCACTTCGCTCTCAGCTATGTATATCGCTACGCGGGCATGTTGCCCGAGTCCGCAGAGCAATGTAATCAGTCGCGGCAGCTCGATCCAGGCAATTTCGCTTTCCGCTCCTGTGCGTGGTCATTCCTGGAAATGGGCAAGACAGACCGCGCCCAAGATTTCGTCCAGCTCGATCCGGGCTCGGAGTGGGCGGCATGGGTAACACCTTATATCGACCTGGCAGAAGGAAATCTTGCTGAGGCTCGGACGAATGCCAAAAACATGGCAAAGGCTCCGTTCTACCACCGCGACTTGATGGAAGCGTGCACCGCGACGCAGCGTCCGGCGGACATGGCCAAGATCGATCGCGAATCGGAATCCTCGGTGATGATGGAACCGGACCCCGAAGCTTGGTACCACGTCGGCGCACTGATGGCCTATTGCGGCCAAACGGAGCCGGCTCTCCGCTTGCTGAAAGCCGCCGTCCAGCAGAACTACTGCGCGTACTCAGCTCTGCTCGACGATCCCTTGCTCAAAGACTTGAGGAAAGAGACGGCGTTCAACGAAGTTCTGACGGCCAGCAGCAACTGCCAGGCGGTATTGAAGGAAGGCCGGCAGTGAGATCGTTCTTCGGAAACTACTGATTCTTCATCGTGCGTATTCTTCATCATGCGTAACCTCACGCGCAGGTCTCTTCTGAAATCCTCGCTGGCAGGTCTTGCAGCTTCGCAGGTCTTGCCTCTCTCTGCGGGACAAGCCTCTTCGCAATCCACCGCGCGTAAGGGCCGCATCCACCAGTCTGTCTGCCAGTGGTGCTACCCGCATATTCCCTTGGACCAACTCGCGGAATATGCGGCTAAGATCGGCCTTCGCGGAGTCGACCTGCTTCAACCGGAGCAATACGAATTCCCCCACCGCTATGGCCTGATTTGCACCATGGGCTACGCCGGTGGTGGGGAGATCGGCAAGGCACTTAATCGTGTAGAAAATCACACCGCCATCGAGCAGGCGTTCCGCACCAATATACCGCTCGCGGCCAAGGCCGGAGTGCCCAACGTCATCACATTTTCTGGTAATCGCGCCGGCATGTCCGATGACGAAGGCGCTCGCAATACGGTCGCCGGACTTAACCGCGTCAAGAAAATCGCCGAAGATCACGGCGTAAATATCTGTCTCGAGCTACTCAACAGTAGGAGAAACCATCCCGACTATATGTGTGACCACACGGCGTGGGGTGTCCGCGTCATGCAGGAGGTCAACTCGCCAAATGTGAAGCTCCTTTACGACATCTACCACATGCAGATCATGGAAGGCGATCTGATCGAGACCATCCAGCAGAACATCCAGTGGATCGGACATTTCCACACCGGCGGTGTCCCCGGCCGTCATGAACTCGACGATACGCAAGAAATTCAGTGGGACGCAGTCATGCGCGCCATTGCCAGTACCGGCTTCAAGGGCTATGTGGCTCATGAATTCGTGCCCACCGGAGATCCGCTGGAATCGCTCCGCAAGGCCGCAGATTTGTGTGATGTCTAGAGGACGCTCAGAAAACTTCTCAGGATTGGATCAGACTAGCTGGGTGCGGGCAGGGATTTCCTGCCCGCGAACCAAAAAGGAATCTACTTACTTCCGCCGTTGGCAGTCGGTGCAGTCATCGCCATCGGACGGTTCAACTCCAGCGTCAACTGAGTGCCCGCTGGCAGAGTTGCGGAGCGGTGCTTCACCAGCCAATGTCCCGTCGTGGCGCCTACCCCCACCGCGCCTCCGACCAAAATCCCGGCAGGCCCGCCGATCAATCCGCCAATCAGCATGCCCCCCGCGGTGCCTGCGCCTTCTTCGATAGTGTCGCGCCGGTCATGCGTTGATCCCTTGAACTGACCTTCGGAATTCACATCCGTGCCGCGGATATTCGTATCGGTCAGCGTCGCGTCGAGATAATAGCGCTCGCCTGTCGGCAGAATCACTGCTTCTGGAAAAATCCCGATCGTTGGCTTCCCCGCGATGCGTCGAGGCTCACTGACCTTGGTCACGCGGCCCTCCACCGTGGCGCCAGCGGGAATCACGGTTTGACCGTTGACTACGACGGGCTGCGTGATGCTCCCTCGGAACGGATCTCCGGCCTTATTGCTGAAGGTTGCGAGCGTGGTATCGAGCCGGACCATCAGGGCAGTACCTGCGGGCACGGGCGTCGTCGACTGGGCTGCGATCATCGTCGCAAGCAGTATGCAGGGCAACAACAATAGCTTTTTCATGTGAATCTCCTGGATCCGGAGTTCTTTTGACTGTAGCCCAGGTCACGGACCGGAACAAGCGCCAGATGGTGCATAAGAACCAGCAGAGATAAGGGTCGACTCAACTGGCCGACTGGACACTCCTGAAGTGGAAATTGTCCGCGAAAAACGTGTTACCCGTCACATCGCGTTGATGTCCATCCGATATAATCGTGAGTTTCGTAGTGCACGATGGGAAAGACCTAGAGTGGTGTCGGCTATCTTACGGGACGTCGAATTACCTCCAACAGTGACTAACCCAACGGCGTGGACCACATTCATCGCAGTATCGAACTTATCCCAGCAAAGGAAACGGACTTACCTATGTCAAATATTGCAGCAATTCATGCCCGAGAAGTTTTAGACTCCCGCGGCAATCCTACAGTGGAAGCAGAAGTCTTTCTGGCCGACGGCGCAATGGGCCGGGCCATCGTCCCCAGTGGCGCCTCCACGGGTGAACACGAAGCGGTCGAGTTACGTGACGCGGATACGAATCGCTTTGTCGGTAAAGGCGTGTTAAAGGCGGTCGAAAACGTCAACGGAGAGATCGCCGATGCCCTCGCGAACTGGGACGGATTCGACCAGCGCGGACTCGACGCCAGGATGATCGAGCTTGATGGCACGGAGAATAAGGGACGCCTGGGCGCCAATGCCATCCTGGCAGTCTCGATGGCTGCAGCGCGCGCTTCTGCCAACAGCTTCGATATGCCGCTCTATCGCTACCTCGGCGGAGCGGGCGCGAATACCTTGCCGACGCCGATGATGAACATCCTCAATGGCGGAGCCCATGCCGACAATAACGTCGACTTCCAGGAATTCATGGTCATGCCCGTCGGTGCTCCCTCGTTCTCCGAAGCTTTGCGCTGGGGCGTCGAAGTCTTTCACACTCTGAAGGGAGTTCTGAAGAAGCGCGGCTACAACACGGCTGTCGGCGATGAGGGCGGCTTTGCTCCTTCGGTAAAGTCGAACGTCGAAGCCATCGAAGTTGTTCTCGAAGCCATCACGAAGGCCGGCTACAAGCCCGGAGAAGAAATTGCCATTGCGCTCGATCCAGCGGCCAGCGAGTTCTTTCAGGATGGAAAGTATGTCTTCAAAAAATCTGACAAGTCCGCGAAGACTTCTGACGAAATGGTGAAGTATTGGACGAAGTGGGTCAACGATTATCCGATCGTCTCGCTTGAAGACGGATTAGCTGAGAACGATTGGGACGGTTGGGTCAACCTGACCAAGGAATTAGGCGGAAAAATTCAACTCGTCGGCGACGACATTTTCGTCACGAATATCCAGTTCTTGCAGGAAGGTATCGATAAAGGCGTCGCTAATTCGATTTTGGTGAAGGTCAACCAGATCGGAACGGTTAGCGAGACCCTCGACGCCATCGATCTGGCTCGTCGCAATGGCTACACGTCGGTGATCTCTCATCGCTCCGGCGAAACCGAAGACACGTTCATCGCCGATCTGGCCGTCGCGACGGGCGCGGGACAGATCAAAACCGGCTCCGCCTCGCGCACTGACCGCATCGCCAAATATAACCAACTCCTCCGAATTGAAGAAGAGCTGGGTGGAACCGCACGCTTCCTGGGGCTGCAAGCTCTAAACTACAAAGGCTGAAGCGCTCGTCATTCTTGCACGATGGAGATGTCCATGAAGTGGAAATTTCTGCTGTCCGCGTGTTTTCTTGCAGTCTCGCTGAGCGCCGGTGCGCAGACCACGGTCTCCATCGCTCCTGACGCTGCCTCTAAAGAGGATGTTAAGAAACTGTTTGACATCATGGCCAGCCGCGACCAGATGGCCAACATGATGAAGCAGGTTTTCGCTCAGATGCAGACAATGAACCGCGAACAGCTCAAGAAAAACCATCCGGACCTGACCGACGCCGATCTTGCCGGTATGGATCGCAGGTCGGACGAATTCCTCAAGAGCTTCCCCCTGGATGAAATGCTGAACGACATGATCCCGATCTACCAAAAGCATTTCACAAAGCCTGACATCGACGCGTTGACGGCGTTCTACTCATCTCCGACGGGGCAAAAGTTTCTTAACGAGATGCCTGAGGTGACCTCAGAGAGCATGAGGGCTGTCTATCCGCGAATCCAGGAAGCAATCGATGCGGCCCTCAAGCGAGCTCAGACCAAGACCGATGCGCCGCAAAAGTAAGTGAAAACCATTGCTAGCATTTCTTCACAACTAATTTTCAAAGTTGAGGATAAGACATGATCAGCGATCTACTCCTGCTCGAATTTGACGAAGAGGCCAAAAAGACTCGCGCCACGCTGGAGCGAGTGCCCATCAACCCGGACTTCAAGCCTCATCCGAAATCTATGCCTCTAGGCAAGCTTGCACCTCACGTCGCGGAACTGGCCGGCTTTGGTCTCACAATTCTGACCACACCCGAGTTGGATTTCGGTAAGTCTTCAAGCAAGCGCCTGCCTTTCGAGTCGGCGGATCAATTGGTGAAGGCCTTTGATGAAGGCGCTGCAAAAGTCCGCGCCGCGCTCGAGAACACTCCGGATGACGCCTGGACCCAAAGCTGGAAGCTGAGTTTTCAAGGCAAACCGATTTTCAGCGGCTCTCGTTTTCTCGCCTACCGTGAGATGTTCTTAAACCATCTAGTTCATCACCGTGCTCAGCTGGGCGTCTACCTTCGCCTGAACGACAAGCCGCTGCCGGCGACCTATGGTCCGTCCGCAGACGACAACATGGGTTTCTAGGAAAAATTTCGAAATCGAATTCCGATCGTATGAGTTATCCGTGTGATCGGCGCGAATCCGTGGCAAAGAAGTTTTGCATTAGCTAAAAGCTAGGAGCTGCACTTGTCCCGTCCTAAACCACTCGTTCTTATCATTCTTGACGGCTGGGGGTACCGCGCCGAAACCAAAGCCAACGCTATCGCCCTCGCCCGCAAACCGACCTATGATCGTCTTCTGCGCGAGTATCCCAACACCCTCATCCACACCAGCGGACCTTTCGTCGGCCTTCCCGAAGGCCAGATGGGCAACAGCGAAGTCGGCCATCTCAACATCGGCGCAGGCCGCATCGTTCACATGGACATCACCCGCATCGATCTGATGATCCAGAACGGCGAGTTCTTCTCGCACCGCGTCCTGCTCGATGCCATGAAGCACGCTCGCACCGGCGACCGTAGGCTGCATTTGTTCGGTCTCATCTCCGACGGCGGCGTGCACTCGCAGCAAGCGCATCTCTACGCTTTGCTGAAGATGGCAAAGCAGAATGGACTCGACCGTGTCTTCGTCCATGCCTTCATGGACGGTCGCGACACCCTACCTACCAATGGCGCCGGATATTTGGAGCAATTGCAGCAGAAAATGCGCGAGTACAACTGCGGCAAAATCGCCACCGTCAACGGCCGCTATTACGCCATGGATCGCGACCGTCGCTGGGAGCGCATCGCCAAGGCCTACAACGCCATGGTTTTCGCCGACGCCGAAGGCGGCAAGCAGGCCGATCCGGTTCAGGGCATGAAGGATTCTTACAACAAAGGAGTCACCGACGAGTTCGTCATTCCCTTCGTCTGTACCGACAGCCAAGGCCAGGCGCTCGCCACTATTCGCGATGATGATTCTTGCATCTGCTTCAACTTCCGTGCCGACCGCGTTCGCCAGATCACTCGCGCTCTTGCTCGCAACAGCGGGCTCAACGATAAGGGCGGCAGTGATCTGCCCGGCGCCGCCGATCTCGACGCCACCATCCCGCGCGACCGCGTTCCAAAGAATCTTCACTACGTCTGCATGACGCGATACGACAAGAATTTCTCGTTGCCCGTCGTGATTCCGCCGGAGTCGATGGCCAACATTCTCGCCAACGTTATGGGCGGGATGAACATGCGCAACCTGCGGATTGCTGAAACCGAGAAATACGCCCACGTCACCTACTTCTTCAACGGTGGCGTGGAACAGCCGTTCCCCGGTGAAGACCGCGTGATGATCCAATCACCCAAGGTGGCTACTTACGACCTGAAGCCGGAGATGAGCGCCGCAGGCGTTGCCGATGCCGTCGTCAAAGCGACGGAAGACGGAACCTTCGATGTGGTGATCGTAAACTTCGCCAACGCCGACATGGTCGGCCACTCCGGAAAGATTGAGCCCACGATCAAAGCCGTCGAAACCGTTGACGCCTGCCTCTCGCGCATCGAGACAGCCATTCGCGCCAAGGGCGGCGCCATGCTCATCACGGCCGATCACGGCAACGCAGAAATGATGATCGACCCCGCGACCGGGGGACCGCACACCGCCCACACAACCAACCCGGTTCCCTTCATTGTGGTGGCGGAGAACGCCAAGCAGTTCACGCTCAAGCCAAACGGCTCCCTGCGAGATATCTCCCCGACGGTTCTGGGAATGCTGGGTGTCGACGAACCGAAAGAAATGACCGGAGCAGACTTGCGAATGTTCCTGAAGGATAAGCGTTGAGAATCTGCAAGCCAGAGAGGACACAGATTCCGCAGAGAATTCCTCTATGAAACCCTGTGTCCTCTGTGGTGAAAGATTTGCTGCCCGTTTCAGTTCTCAAGCAAAGCTGGAGCGGTAGCCAGTAACCCCGCAGCCAACTCCAAATCGTGCAGATCCTCGCGGCTGAAATCCTGCGCGAACCGCGGATCCAGTCCTTTTCGCGAGATCTGAATCACGCCCACGACAGCCGAGTCGCGATCCATGATCGGCACCGACATCAACTTCTGAATCGGAGCCGGAGCCGCAGGTTCATCCATGCCGTCCGGGCTGGGTTTGATCGTTTCAAAGATGCTTGCGTGTTTCACGCGGGCGAAATTGTTGAAGATCTCGGCTTTCTTACTCAACGCCGTATGTGCCGCCACCGCTTTACTCGACAGCGGAATGGCTCCGGTTGTCCGCAGATGCTCTGGAAAGACAAACCGCAACAATCCACCTTCCAACCGCAGCAACGCTACTTCGGTATATTGCACGCGAAAAATCTTGGCCAGGACCATGCAGAGATCCAGCGCGGACACTCCCCGCCCCAGTACCGTTCCCAGGGGCAGCAAGTGCTCAGGAAGCACTACTTCTTCTTCCATCATCGTGTGATCGTTATCTGAGGTCATAGATAGCTCGAACAATCCGTTTCCACGACGGAACACTCACTCTATCGCACTTTATCCGCCACAAGGTACTTCCTAAAGTAACGGATGGGCGCGGCTTAACCCCCTTATTTTCAGTATAGAAGCGCACGAAAGACCGACTTTAGGACAATGCCCACCACTTTGGAATCAGACGCAAACCAACACTCGGCTGACAGTTTTTGTCACCTGCACCGAGAGTGGGGCGGTTGCCAGAAAGGCCGGTTTTGACCATTTTCCGCCGTCGTCGCAACTCGTTTACACTTTGTTCGTATGAATAATCCGCAGCAGCCTAACGTTAAGTTATCCAACGATGCCACCTACCGCGAGAGTTATGCCAATAGCGTGCAGATGCGCGTCAATATCTGGGACTTTTTTCTCGTCTTCGGCACATTGCAGCAGCAAACCGAGACTAACGTGGAAATCCGCAATTTTCAGGGCATCTATCTGAGCCCGCAACAGGCCAAAGCCCTGCTCGGCCTACTGCAGCAAAACATCGCCGGCTACGAATCAGCATTCGGCGAGATCAAACTGGACCCGCGCATGGCTCCCCAAGGCCCGGTGCATTGAGATCGTGCCCGGAACCGATTGTAGAGACGTAGCTCGCTGCGTCTCTGGGTCCACCGACTCCAGACGATGCGGGAAGACGAAATCGGCGCGAGACGAACCTTGCCCTAAGCGCCTCTCCAGATAGAATGTCCTCTCTCATGCGATCGCGCCCGCATCCTGCCTTGGTGTTTGTGGTGATCTTTGTTTCGATCTTCGTGCTGCACATCCCGCTGCTGCAGTTGCCCTACTTTTGGGACGAAGCCGGATATTACGTTCCTGCTGCCCGCGATCTCTTGCTGACCGGAAGCTTAATTCCACACACGACAATTTCGAACGCGCACCCACCGCTGGTGATGGCTTGGGTCGCGTTGTGGTGGAAGCTCGCTGGCTATGCGCCGATGGTGACGCGTTCGGCAATGTTAGTCGTAGCCGCGTTCTCGCTTCTGGGAGTATTTCGCCTTGCACAACGCGTCTCCAATACGCAGGTCGCAATTGCGTCAACCTTGTGTACAGCGTTGTATCCAGTCTTCTTTTCGCAAAGTTCGTTGGCCCAGGTTGATCTCGCCGCTGCCGGCCTCACCTTCTGGGGTGTCTATGCCTACCTCGAAGACAGGCCACTGGCGACCTGTGCATGGTTCTCGTTGGCAGTGCTCGCGAAAGAAACCGCAATCCTGGCACCCGTGGCTTTAGCCGCGTGGGAACTCTTGCGTATGGTCGCGCAGCGACAGGGCACTTTTGCCTTTGTTGGGACAGCCGCCCTCGGATGTCCAGTCAAGCAAAGCTCGACTTCCTGGCCGCGCCGAATCATTCCTCTTCTACTTCCCCTGCTCCCGCTGCTCCTCTGGTACGCCTTCCACTACGCCCGCACCGGATACGTCTTCGGCAATCCAGAATTCTTCCGCTACAACGTCGCCTCAACGCTCAACCCTTTCCGTTTCCTGCTGGCCCTGATACTGCGCCTCTGGCAGGCCTTCGGTTATCTGCATCTATGGCTTCTGACGACAGCCATGCTGTTTGCCATGCTCCTACCGCCAGCAAAAGATTATGAAGGGACAGCCGCCTCGGATTCTGTCGAGCGTAGGTCGACAGTTGAACGAAAGCGCATCGCAATCCCGGTGCAGCTCGTTTTCTTGGTAGTCATCGCCGCGTACGTAGTCGCTATGGCCCTGATCGGAGGCGCGGTCCTGGCTCGCTATATGCTAACTGCCGTCCCGCTCGTCATCATCCTGGCCGTCTCGACCCTGCGCCGAAGGTTGCGTTATTGGCCCGCCGCGATCGCGATGGTAGCGATCGCATTCATGATCGCGTGGTTCTGGAATCCGCCCTACGGATTCTCTCCCGAAGACAACCTCGCCTATCGGGATTACGCCATCCTGCACGAAGACGCCGAGCGCTTCCTCGAAGCGCGCTATCCCATGGCGCACGTTCTGACGGCGTGGCCGGCCTCAGACGAATTGGCTCGCCCCTGGCTTGGCTACATCACGCGCCCGGTACAGGTCGTCCGCATTGAAGATTTTTCGCTGGACGAAGTTCTGTCGGCCGCCGATTTCCGTTCGCACTTCGAAGTCGCCCTGGTCTTCTCGACCAAATACGAACCCACGCACCCGCTCTTGGATCGTTGGAAGGGCTGGACGGATCTCAAACGCCGCTTCTTCGGCTATCACCGCGATCTGCCCCCGGGAGCGGTCGCCCAGATTCTCGGAGGTCGCATCGCATATTCCGAAGAGCGCAAAGGTCAATGGATCGCGGTCATCGAGATGCAACGGGAAGAAATCGAAAACGCCAAACTAGATTCCCCGAAGCGTTAGCGTCCGAAGCTGCGGTACCGGCCCAGTCGAATGGTGCCCCTCGCCCCGCCAGACAAAGCCAGATCTAATCCGTCGATCGCTGCATCAAGTGGCACGAGTGCGTCTTGATCACGAGCCACACTTCTTTCCCCGCCTCCAGTTGCAGCGAATCGCGTGCCGCAAGAGTCAGATGGACCTCCATCTCAACCCTGCACTTCACGCGCGCAGAAACGATCACATCACGTTGCTCCAGCGACTTGATCCTTCCTGGAATCACGTTTCGCGCGCTCAATCCGACCGGTGGCGAAGTCGCCAGTAAAATATCGCCCGCCCGAATTCCCACGCGTAGCAGAGTGCCAACACCACCACGGACGAGCGGGGTTTCCAGCGCGAGTGGTCCGCCATCTCCTTCCACTCGGCACATCATCGTGCCGCGCTCCGGACGCACCGCCTCCACCACGGCGTCGAACGCATTCTCAAAACCCACCAACTGCGCGACCGTCTCCTGCTGCGGCGCAGCCATCACCTCGTGCGGCGTGCCCTGAGCAACGATCCGTCCGGCATCGAGCACGAGCACGCGTTCTCCCAGCGCAAACACTTCCTCACGGCTGTGTGTCACGTAGAGGTTCGGAATCTGATGAGCCCGGTTCCACTCGCGGAGATCATCGATGATGCGCGCTTTTGCGGCAGCGTCGAGAGCCGCCAACGGCTCATCCAGAAGCAAAACCTCGGGATCGGTGACCAGAGCTCGCGCTAGTGCCGTACGCTGCCTCTCGCCACCGGAGATTTCCCGCGCATTCCGCCTGGCAAGATGACCGATGCGGAATGTGTCTAAAATCAAGCCCGTTCGCCGCGTCCGTTCGGCATGCGGCAGATGCTGCAAGCCATAAGCTACGTTCTGCTCCACGGTCATGTGCGGAAAAAGAGCGAGGTCCTGAAATACGTATCCCGCGCGTCGTTTCGAGGAAGCCACATCGACCGATCGGGAGGAATCGAACAGCACTCGTTCGCCAATCGAGATCGTCCCCGAGTCCGGCTTCGTGAGACCGGCGATGCAATCAAGCAGCGTCGTCTTGCCCGCTCCGGAAGGACCGAACAAAATTGTGAAGCCGCTGGACACCTCAAACGCGACTTCGAGAACGAATTCCTGACCCTGCGCAACAATTTGCTTGCGAAATTGTCCCCGCAACGAAGCAGAGCCCGTTGCAGGAACTGAAGGCGGACTATCGACTTCTTGGGCAGGAACGCGCGTGCTGCTCATCGCGCCTATTTTACGGGATGAATCATCCAAGCCTTGCGATTAAGGCCGTAAACCAGCGTCAGCAGTACAAAGCAAAGCACCAGCAGGACCATGGCTGTCTGATTCGCTCCCGCATAATCGGTGGCCTGAACGCGATCGTAGATGTCGATGGAAACCGTCCGCGTAACCCCAGGTATATTCCCGCCCACCATAAGCACTACGCCGAACTCTCCCATAGTGTGAGCAAAGCTCAAGGCTGCGCCCGTCACCAACCCAGGAATCGAGAGCGGCGCGATCACTCGCAGAAACGTGCGTAATTGCGATGCGCCCAGCGTAGCCGAAGCAGCAATCAGCTTACGATCCACGCCCGCGAACGACGCTGCAAATGGCTGTACTGCAAATGGCAGGCTATAGAGAATCGATCCGATGACCAATCCAGTGAACGTGAAAGCCAGCGTATGTCCAGTAAGCCCGGTCCACCATCGTCCCAGAGGACTCCGGGGTCCCAGCGCCACCAGCACATAAAATCCGAGGACGGTTGGAGGCAGGACGATCGGCAGCGCAACTACAGCTTCAACCAGAAATTTCCAGCGCCAGCGCGAGAAAGCAATCCAATACGCGATTGGCAATCCGAATAGCAGCAAGAGAGCTGACACGGTGGCGGCCAATTGCAGCGTCAGCCAGAATGTTTGCCAGTCGACAGCCATGAATTTTGAAATTCTGAAGACTACGGATGCACTCGGTTGCCGCTACTGCGCACGGCTCGCGGGCGGAACGATCCCGTTCATTCGCAAGTAAACCACCATCTGCCCGTAGTGGTCGAAGCCATGTGATGGAACCGACATCGCCAGTCCCAGGCGAGAAACCGCTCCTTCCCCAAACGGACTCTTTACGGTTCCCGTCAGATTGCTGTCGCTCACGGTCGCGATCGCCTTGTGTACATACTCGAAAGAGTCTTTCAGGTATTTCAGAATGTCATCTTTGGAAGTAATCGACGCCGGACCGGATTCATCACCAATGTCGACAGGAGGTTTCTGCTCGAGCAGAGCGGCCGCCAGTTCGTAGTTCACGGCAGCCACGTGCTTCACTTGTTGACCAAAGGTGCGCGCCCCTTTGAACTCCCCATTCGTCGGGGCAAAGTCGAACTTGTCGGCTGGCATTGCGTCGACCGCTGGGACAAACTCGTGCTCAAAATTGCTCACATTGCGCTGCAGTAACTCGGTAACCGTCCGATGTTCGTCTTTCGCCTTGGCGGCCTGCGCAGACGCGGCCACGGCTAACAGCATCAAGACTCCGCAACAGATTAATCCACGTTTCGTTTTCATAGTCCCCCGTTTTCAATCCCGCACCACTGCCGGAGTCATTTTCAACTCTGCCCCGGTCAGCCGATGACGCCGGATCGTGGTCAATCCGATCACCATTGCGACCGCCGACCACGCCAATGCTTCAGGCACACCGCGCTTTGCTGCCAGTTCCCCCCAAACCGCGCTGCCAATCGCCATGCCGCCCTGCAGCACCAGCAAGTACATCGAGAGGGCCCGAGCCCGCATCCACGACGGACACATCGTCTGCGCGACCACGTTGAAGCAGGCCAGAATGCCGATCCACGCCGCTCCCGCCGTAAACAATACCAGACACAGCCATTCAAAGACATGCACTTGTCCGGCGGCGAACGTCATAACCGCAAAGACAACCGTGGCGCCGGCCACAAGCCCATCTACCGAATATCGCAATCGCAACTGCGGCAGCACGGCGGCCCCGCTCAGAGCTCCAAGCCCGAAGCACGTCAGCAGGAACCCATAGCCTTGCGCTCCGTGCGGTTGGCAAACTACGGGCAATAACGCCAGCAGTGATGTCGCACCGAAGCTGAATGCTCCTGTGCGAATTAGTACCGACCGCACTTGAGGTGCTCCTCGCACATATCGGAAGCCTTCCTCAATCGCCTCGCGCATCCCATGCGTGGGCAACGGTTCGTGCGGCGCACATTTCCACATGTACAAAAAGAGAATCACCCCGAAGAATGAAGCGGCATTGAGCAAGAACGACCAACCCGATCCCGCAGCCGCCACCACGATTCCGCCCAGTGCTGGACCAACCGCTCGGGCCACATTGAAGCCCGCGGAATTTAGCGCCACTGCCGAAGCGTGGAGCTGGGGCGATACGACTTCCGGCGTGATCGCCTGCCACGCCGGATCATTCATCACCGCCCCGAGGCCCATCAAGAGCGTAAATGCGAGCAACATCCACGGACTCACTGCGTTGAATAGCGTCAGGATCCCTAATGCCACCGCCGCCACGACCATCCAACTTTGCGTGAATAGCAAAAGCCGCCGGCGATCGACCATGTCCGCCAGCGCACCAGCAGGGAGAACGACGAGGAAGACGGGAATCGCCGCGGCGGCTTGCACCAGGCTCACCATCAGCGGAGAAGTCGAGAGCTGTGTCATCAACCAGCCCGCACCCACGTTCTGCATCCACGTGCCGGTGTAGGAGATTACCGCCGCAATCCACAGCGACCGAAACACCGGCTCTCTTAGGGGAGCCCACGGCGAGTCGGCTCGCCGAATTCCCGCGCCGCCCAACGGAACTGAAACGTGATCAGCCAAAGTATCTATCCCTGTGTAACCCTGTGTTCCCTGTGTTTAAGATTTGGCACTTGGTGCGAAGGGCCACTGAGAATCCTTCCAAGCCCGGATCATATAAATGATCACGCCAGTCAGTAGGATCAGGGCCGCATAACGCATTTCCTTCTGCCAGTTCTCCCGATTGAACAATATGAAGAGAAAGCCCGCGCACGCCAGTAACGCCGGTAACGGGTACAGCCACATTCGGAATGGACGCGGCAACTCCGGCCGCGTGATTCTCAGCACGATTAGCCCCACCGCCTGCACCAGAAACTGCAGAATCAACCGGATCACTACCAGCGCGGCGATCGCATCCTTGAGCCGCAGAAAGCAGAATGCCGCTGCAACCACTCCCAGCGCCAGAAGCGAAATATGCGGGAAGCGATATACGGGATGCACCTTGGCAAACGCTTTGAAGTAATTCCCATCCTTGGCCGCGGCATAAGGAACCCGCGAGTACCCCAGCATGAGCGAGAACACAGACGCAAACGCCGTCGCGATCACCAATCCGGTCACCAGCCGCGCCGCCCAGGCGCCATAAATCCTCTGCATGAACAGCGACACAACATACAGCCCGCTGTTGTTCTGTCCCGCCCTGAGCATTTCCCGCCAAGGCACGACAGCCAGAATGCACAGGTTCATCATTAGATATAGACAGGCAACCAGCAGAATGGAAAGCAGCAGCGCCCGGGGAATGTTCTTCTCGGGATCTTTGATCTCGTCCCCCAGAAAGCAAACGTTGTAGTACCCCCAATAGTCATAGGTCGCCACCAGCATCGCCCCGCCCAAGCCGGTGAAGAAATGGCGCGAAAGTGTGAAAGCGCCGGGCGGAAAATCGAACGCCAGCGCGGAGTTGAAGTGCGTCAGCCCGGCGAAGATTACCCACCCGATGGTGGCCATCACGCCAAACCACAAAATCTTCGAGAGTCGCCCGATCGCGGTGATCCGCCTGTAAAGCAGCAATACGGTGAAAAAACAAATGGCAACGGCAAGCGCCGTTCCAGGAGTAACGATCCAATTCACTTGCACCGAGCCGACCCATGGAATGTGCAGCGCCGCGTCGTGATGCGCCCAGACCGTTTCCAGGTCCGGCCAGTAGTAGGCCGCATATCCCGCTAGCCCGATGCATCCGGTCGCAATCGACAGCGGCGCCGAAAACGAAACTTGCCAGATAAACAGAAATGAAATCAGCCGTCCCCACTTCTGAGGTCCGTACATCTCCCGCAGATAGCGGTACGATCCGCCCGACGCGGGCATCGCCGCGCCCAACTCCGCCGACACAAGCCCGTCGCATACGGCCAGAAAGGCGCCGGCGATCCACCCCAACAAGGCTTGCGGACCGCCCATCGCGCTCAGCACCAGAGGCATGGTGATGAATGGTCCCACGCCGATCATGTCGATCATGTTCAGCGCAGTGGCGCTCCACAGCCCCATCCCGCGGATGAGGCCCGGAGACTCAGAGCTGGGATTTCTGGGAATTTCCATTTGGAGGATAAGTGGCTAGTGGTCAGTGATGAGCGATTAGTATCTACCTGCAACAAACTTATTCGGCTGAAACGCGACCATGAGTTTTTCAATCTGCCGAACAATGACCCGAGGTCCCTGACCCCTAATCACTAATAACTAATCACTGCTTACTAATCACTATTCACTGCTTCTCATGCCCCGCACTCAACAGATTCACATATAGCCGCACTGCTCCCGGTACCCCCGCCGGCAACTGCCGGAAGAACGCATAACCCGTATAGATATACGTGCCCTTGCCGAATTGCGCCCGCAGCAAGCCCCCCTTTTGCTCGTCTTCTCCGGGATCGTGGCTCCCTAGCAGCGGTTTGAAGTGATCGTCCCATTTATCCATGAAATACAATCCGCGCTCCTGCACCCAGCCATCGAAATCGGCTTGCGTGATCGTATTCGGAGAATGAAAAACAGAATCGTCAGGCGCGAGGATATCGACCGGCGCCTCTTCCACCGAAACGCGAGCTCGGCTCAATTCCGCGGAGTAAGGCGTGAACTTTCCGCTATTGAAGTCTCCAACGGCCGCGTTATATTGCACGACCAGCGTTCCACCGGCGGAAACGAAGTCCAGCAACTTCTTATTATTTGCCGCGACATCTTTCTTCGTATCGTAAGCGCGAATGCCGAGGACGATCGTTCCATACTGGCTCAAGTCTTCGCTCGCGAGCTTCTCCGCTGGCACCAGCGTCACATTCATTCCGATTTGCTGCAGGACCGTCGGAATATCATCTCCCGCACCCATGATGTAGCCAACCCTCAAGTCATGCGGCGCCTGCACGTCCACAATGCTCGCACGCTGTCGTGCCGGCTGGTAGTAATAGAAGCTGCCCAAATCTTCCCGGGTGACGAGCGTGTAACCCTCGCTGTATTTCTCGCCTTCGGCGTCTAGCACTGCGCGGATCGTCGCTCTCCCTGGTTGTAATCCGGCGGGAACGACTTTGAAATGTAGCTGCTGTTTCTCTCCGCGGCGCGCGGTATCCACCCCGATCTGCGCGGGTTCTGAGCGCCAACCTTGCGGTAACTCCAACCGCAATTCGCCATGAATCTTGCGGTCAAGATTGCAACTCACGCCCACCGTCACCGTCGACGTCGATCCATTGTGCGTCGAGATCACCTGCGTCCCTGGTTCCAGCATCACGGAGAAAACAGGAACGACCGCAAGCGTACGCGTTCTTTCTTTCCCCGCATCGTCCACGAAAAGAGTTACAACTGGCACGGTAGCGCCGTTCCGCGCATGAACTTTGTCCGATCCCGTGACCGAATACTCCACCCGCGCCCGCAGCGCCGGAGGTGGAAACGGAAGCGTCGCGTACTTCTCGTTGTCGACGTGGTTGATGCTTTCTGTATCTGGATCATCGCGATGCAAGTAAGGCCTCGTATACGCCGTCTCCTTCGGCACACGCAACCTGAAATTGACGTGGAGATCATCCCCCGGCTTCACCGTCTCCGGCTTGGTCTTTCCGTTGATCGTGTTCCATCCGGCAGGAACATCGAGCGCCACATGATCAATCAGCAACGGCAATTTCGAGCCGTTGTGAAACGTCAACGCGACCACAAACTCTTGTCCCGGAGAAACCGTAGTCAGCGCATCAGCTTCTTTCGGAAGGGTCGCCTTTCGAACATCGTCGGCAGAAACATAGGCCGAAAGATTCACTCCCAGCGCCAGATTCAACGCCACCTCGGCTTGCTGCCGCTTTTCGGAGATCCGGCCTAGAAGATCGTCCTTGGTCGCCGTATCCGACTCACCATTTCGAATATCTTCGCCGGCACGCTTCAATCCCATGACGATTTGCATCAATGGTGCAACCGCGGCTGAGCCATCGTTCCCCTTGGCCACGCTCGCTGCCTGGGCCACCAACTTCGCAATCTCTTCTAACTGTTTTCGCAGCTCCGATGATTTCTTCCCTTGCAGCGTTAGCGCCGGCAAGCTCGTATCGATTCCGTCAAAAAAGCTCTTCTCGTGCCCATCCTTCCCGACCGTGGAAGGGATCACCGAATCGACCAGTTTGTAAAATGTGAAGCGGTCTCCGGGATCGACCGTCCAGTTTGCCGCGCCCTGCGACATCTGGTGACGCAATCCCTGCATGGCAAACTGAATGTACGACGTTCCGAGTACATCATTCCGCTCGCCCGTATTCAGCTTCACCGTCCAGTCCGCATCTGGACACGTCATCGCTCCGAATCCGCAGACATTCCCGATATAAAGTTTCTCGGCCTGCCAGGGACGCAGTCCCTGCGCGAGCTGCTCCGGAAAACGCTTCGCATCCGCCGCTGCCCGGAACGCCTCTTTCGTCAGAATGCTTGATGCCTGATGATTCCCGTGCCCGTCGCGTTCCGTTCCCGAGAATCGTGCCACCAGCACATCTGGACGGAACGTGCGGATCACGCGCACCATATCCGCCAGAGCGACATTATGCCCGCCCCACTTGGCAAACGTTTCGTCCGCCCGCTTCGAGAATCCAAAATCGGCGACTCGCGAGAAGCGGTCTTGCAATCCGTAGTACTGATCGGACGCCAGGAGTTCTTCCGTTCGCAACACGCCCAGCACGTCCGACAAATTGCTGCCAACCTTGTTTTGTCCGCCCTCTCCGCGATTCAGCGTCATCAACAGCGTGTTCACACCGTGCCCGCGGGCCTCGAGCGTCAGCATCCCGCCATCTTCGTCGTCGGGATGTGCCACGACCTGCATCAACCGCGCCGTCGTCGCCAACCGCAGCAATTGCAATCGCAGTCCTGCGATGCCCTGATCCTGTGGGATGTCCGCCGGCACGCCCTGGTAGAGCAATCCCGGAGGATCGGGCAGAGTATCGCTGAGGGCTTCAGCCTGCGCCGTTGCCCCCGCTGAGTGTTTTGCACTTTCGGGCTTGGCGGGCGCTTCTGTCTGCGACGTTGCCGCTATGACGCAGAAAAAGAAAAGGACGAATACGTGGACCCGCAATGAGGGTAATCTTTGAATGGAAGAAGAGAGGCGACGCCCTACGCGCCGCGGCAAGCTCGGGGAATATCGCACGTTACAAGGATGGGGCCTAGGCCCCTTTTGACGCAAATTCTTTCAGAAAAGCCCCGTAGTTCGCTTTGCACTCTATCCCGACTACGCTCCGAACAACAACTCTCCTTCGCTGACCACCTGCAGTTCAATCCAGCCCTCCAGCGGCAAGGAATCCACCGGCAACCGGTCCTGCCACAAACTGAATCGCAGCCGGAGTTTGCTGGTGACGGCCGTTCCTGCAGGATGGTGTTCGACCGTTCTGTCCGATGACAAGTTGTTGGGCGTGGCCAGTAGCCATACCAGCGGCAATTTGAATTCGAAATTTCGCACCACTGCGATCTTCACATGTTCATCCGGCTGCGCGAACGACGCCAGCACACGGTCCGCCGATCCATTCTCAATCTTCCAGTCTTCCAGCCTCCGCTCCTTGACCGACGCACCAACGCGTAACGTCCGTCGCGGACGCGGCTCTCCGGCCGCCCACGATTCCACATTTACAACCACTTCAAAATCCGTCTCCGGAATCTTCCCCGCAAAATCCAGTCGGCCATACAAGTGGGTCGAATCAATCCCCGTATAGACGGAATCCAGCAAGAATTGCTTGCCGTGCATCGCGCCAGCGCGGTGATCGGCCGTATAGATCGCCGCGCCCATCCACTCGAAATACCGCACCTTATCGGCGGCAACTCGCGGATGAATGTAGGCCGTCTGCGGCACAAACTCCGGACGCACTTCCCCGCCGGCAATCGGCTGCGCGAGGTAGTCTGGCGCCGTCGCGCCCAACGCCTGGTACACATTTGAAAGATGTTTTCGATACAACTCGTCGAAGTCGCGGTCGTTCGCCGAGTGATGTTCCGGCCCGTACCACCAGTTCCAATCGCTGCCCTCGGCGATCAGGAGTTCATCGAACGCCAGCTTGCGTTGCGCTTCCGTCACCCGCGCCGCATGCTGCGTATAAAACTCGCGTGCGTGGTGCAGATAATCCCAGGCCCGGTTGTCTTCCGGAGCGCCGATCCACACGTTGAAATTGGCATTGATCCACGATCCCGGCACCAGCGACGTCAGCCGATTGAAATCTTTATGCCGCGAGATCGCCTCCGAGATCGTCACCGCCTCCAGCCCGGGCTCGTGCTGCAGGCCGTCATAGAATCGCCGCAGAAATTCCCTTCCCGACTTCGGATAATATTCCCACGCATTCTCTCCATCGAGAATGATCGACACCACTGCGTCCCGCCCTCTCGACAGTACTGGACGCGCAGCTTCCTTAATGTTGTTGATCAAATGCCGCGCCGCATCCTCCGGCGGCATCCCTGAATACACAAATCCAATCAGATCGGAGATTGTGTGGTCGCGAAACACCAGATGCATCGCCGCCGATCCGTTTTCGTACTGATGGATGTTGTAGAGCTTTTCTCCCAGATGTGCCGGAAGACGGCCGTTTCCGTCGCGGGCGAAGAACAACCCCGTCGTGCGTCCCAGAACTCCTTCGTCGGTGGCCATCCACTGCACGCCCACGCTATGCGCTATGGCCAGCACTTCCTCCGACACGCTGCCTTCCGACGGCCATATCCCTTTCGGCCGCACGCCGAAAACTTTTTCGTGGAGATCGAGTCCACGAATCAGTTGCTCGCGCGCATCTTCCGGATGTCGAAACCGATTTTGCGGCGACGGCAATCCCGGCGACGACACACCCCCGGCATTGGTATCGCACACCAGCGGCAGAATGGGGTGATAAAATGGCGTCGCCGAAATCTCGATCGATCCCTTCTTCGCCGCCTCCGCATGCGCGGGAAGCACCCGTCCGAGCACTTCTCTTTCTCGCGCAATCACAAACTTCTGATCGTCCAGCGAGTAGTTGTGCCCTTTCGCGACCAGAGCGGCTACATCTTTCTCTTCCAGGAAAAACTCATCGAACCATGCAATCTGCGACAGAACCTGCAAGTCGGTGAAATCCTGCGTCTGAAAGTATCGTTCCGCCCGCTCCGGGTGATCCCCGTGCGCCCGGAACCGCTCCCAAAGCTCCCGATACCGCGGATACCGCCCGATCACATTCTGCGGATTCGCCTGAAACAAATACTGCAGCGCAAACCGCCGCTCATCCAGCGACAAGTCTTTCGCCGGCTTCGCCGCGACTTGCAGAAATGGATCCTGCGCCGTTCCCGCGACGTAATCTTGAATCTGCACCACCAACGACGGCACAAGATTGAAATTCTGATGGACGCTGGGGAACTCGTCGAGCAGCTTCACCATCCCGTAATAATCCTTGAGCGCGTGCAACCGCACCCACGGCAAGCGGTATTCGCCGGTGACCAGATCCTTATAAAACGGCTGGTGTTGATGCCAAAGAAGGATGACGCGCAGGGACGCCATGGCTGGATCAGTCAGTCTAGCATGGCATTTCGCCCGTTACCCATGCGGACACGCGGTCCTCATCGACGATGGGAATCGCAGACCTAGAGATCGGAAGAGCGT
>Ga0209624_10000935_pt1 | contig 24525 bp, 15 predicted proteins | sample JacPinW_OM2H0_O1_FD_188565 | JGI IMG/M metagenome (GOLD analysis project Ga0209624, IMG submission 188565) | Forest soil microbial communities from Algoma, Ontario, Canada - Jack Pine, Ontario site 1_JW_OM2H0_O1 (SPAdes) (version 2) | ecosystem: Environmental > Terrestrial > Soil > Boreal...
CCATGAACATTGCATAGGGAGAGTTAAGCTTGGACTGTCCGGCTGGACCGCCGTCTCCGCCATAGGAGCCTGCTGTGGGACAGGCTGCCGCCGCGGTGGCGGTGCCGCCTGCGATGCTGTAGATGTAGCCAGGGGTTGGGGTTGCTGAGGGATTGAAGGCGGTGATCAGATTGGCGACTGCTGTCCCACCGACGTAGATTACGCGGACGTCACTGTTGGTGGTTGAGCCGGAGGAGTTGCCATCAGAGATGAAGAGATTGCCGATGGAGTCGACTACTACGTCGCGAACATTTTCGAAACGCGCTGTGCGTGCGTTTGCACCGTCTCCTAAAAAGCCGGCTGTGGAACTGCCGGTGATGCTGTAGATATAGCCAACCTGCGGAGATGACACTGTGGGATTAAGCGTGGTGATCAAGCTGGCGACTGCACTGCCGCCGGCGTAGATCACGCGCATGCCCTCGCCCCCGGCGAGATTGGCGACGAAGACGTTGCCATTTGCATCGATCGACATGCCGCGTGGCTGTAGATCGGATTGAGTTGCGGGACATCCATCTCCGTTTGTCGCAACCGCTACGATTCCGCTGCCGGCGCCGTTGCAGTAGGCGGCTTTCGGCGATCCGGTCGTTGTAATTGTGCTCGCCAGGGAACCGGCGAGGGTATAGATGTGTCCGGGAACCGGGACAAAGTTCGGGATGGCGGGACTTGCAGCGATCAACATGGCGGTCAACGCAGGGCCACCCTGGTAGATGACCCGAATCACCCTGTCGCCGTAGTCCGAGATATAGATGTTGCCGTAGGCGTCGATGGCCGAACTGCTGGGAGACGTCAAAGTTGCCTGGCTGGGCAGGCATCCGTCCCCGAGGTTGATAGGGGTCGTGGCTGTGGGAAGCGTGAATGTGGGAATGTCATTTGTGCATGCCACTCCCGAACCGCCCGAGGGAAGACCCGCGATGGCAGAGAGAAAGGGAACCTGTGCCGTTGTTTGTGCGTGACCTGTCGTGGCGGCACCTAACAACATCGCTGTTAACGCGCTGCCTTTGAAAATCTGTGAAATCGTCATGACCCTATTTCCTCTTATCGCAATAACCTGAGCTGAAACGCCGCAACTAGAAGTGCAGCAGAAGTGAGAGCTGCAATCTGCGCCCGTTTGTGCCGACCACGCCGTTGGTGCCGACCGTTGACTTGATCGTTCCGAAATTTCCCAGCGCCGATCCGGCTGAGGCCAGCTGGGTATTCGGGTTCGCGAGGTTCGCCTCATTGAAGAGGTTGAACGCGTCGACCTTGAACTCAAGATCCTTTTCCTGAGTCAACTGAAAGAAGCGTCCAACGGTGCCATTGGTCACAATAAAGGCGGGGCCATAGAGCGAATTGCGTCCCACGTTGCCGAATGTTCCCACCGCGGGATTTACGAACGCTGCGGTATTGAACCACTCCGCAGTCTCTGCCGTGCGAGATCTTCCGTGCGGCATATTCGGGTTCACACCGGGCACAAGATTTGGCCGCTGCGGACGTTGGTCAGTTAAGCTGACGTCACCTGCGAGAAAAATATTAATGGGGTTGCCGCTGCGAGCATTCAGGATGGCGCCTACGCGCCACCCGTTCACGATGCTGCGTAAGAGTCGCGAGTCGTAATGGACCATTGGCGTATTCCAGATAAAACCACCGTTCAGGATGTGGGTCGCCTGAAAGTCCGACGGGCCATACTGCGAGCGCAGATTGAAGGGCATCGGCACCTGCGCCGCATTCGTCTGCCCGTTACTCTGCAGATCGAGCGAACGCGAATAGGTGTAGGAGGCCAGGGCTGTCACACTCTTGCGAGCTCGCTGCCGATAGATGACCTGCAGCCCGTTGTAGTTCGAAGTCGCGACGCTGGCATTGTCGACGACTCCCTGGCCTCCGTAGTTATATCCTGGATAAAGAACGCGCGCCGTGTAGGAAGCCGAGGCTGTCGAGGCATCAGCGCAGTAGGTTGTGGGGTTGCTGGCGAAGTATCCTCCGGAGCAATCGTAGATTGCCGGATTCTGGTCGAACTGGATGATCTGGTGGCGTCCGAGCTTGCCTACATAGTTCACTTCGATGGTTGCCGACTGGAGGATACGTTGCTGTATCCCGAGGTTGAAGACTTCCGTGTAGGGTGTAGTCAGATTTCTGTCGGCATAGTTGACGGCGTACGGCCCTGCGAACTGCGGACTGCCTTTGACATAGTTGGCTGGGATGGGATTCTGGCCTAAGAGCGGGTTAGAGAAACTACCGCTGGGCTGCGCGTAGGTCGCGGAGTAGTGATAGGGCTCGCCGACACCGACGATATTTGCATTGATTCCGTCGAAGAAGATGCCAAAGCCCGCCCGGATCGAGGTTCTGCCATCTCCGTGGAGATCGTAGTTGAGCCCGATGCGCGGGGCGAAATCGTTGAAGCGAGTGGGCACGACCCCCTTACCGATGCCCTGGTCACCGACATACGCCATGCTGGCCGGCGCCGAGGGAAAGACTGTTGACTGGAAGCCTGGGATGAAGGTGAGGGACTGTCCATCCGGCTGATACCACTGGAACGGCAGCTCGTAGCGAAGGCCGTAGTTGACGGTGAGTTTGGAGGTGGCGCGCCAATCGTCCTGCCCGTAGAAGTAAAACACATGCTGTTGAGCAGACAGATTGGTGGAATTTCCGAAAGTCTCCTGATAGGTCAGCCCAAGGAGAAAATCTCCAAGAGATGTCTCGGTATTCTGCTGCTCCGCTTCGATGAAGGGAACCTGGTCAAACCGGTGGATATATTGCAGTTCGAGATATTCTGCACCGAACTGGAAGTTGTGGCTGCCGTGCGACCAGGAAAAGTTGTCGCTGATCTCGTAGTTTGCGTTCAGCGTGTAACTCTTTCCAGAGTTGGCGCTGCCAAGAGTGAACTGGTTGGTCGCTTCCAGACGGGGCAGGGACGGCGTACCCGGCTGAACCAGAGCTGAGCCGAGTGTCTGCAGGGTTGTCGGATCGGTGGGGGCGATGTCGTAGGTGTAGCGCTTGTAACCAACGCGAAGAACATTCAGGGCATTGGCATTGACGACCCAGGTGTCTCCGATGCCGCCAAATGCGATGCCGCCAGTGTTCCGATCAAGCTCGTAGTTGGCTATCCCCTGACCCTGGCTGACGCTATTGGAAGTAATGTCGTTGACGCTCGTCATATAGAAGTGGGCGTCGAGGGTGTGGCGTTGCAGGTTCCAATCGATGCGAGCCATGCCGTTGTAGTCGTTGCGTGGCTGCTTCGCACTCGAGAGCGCCTGAGGGGGCGCGCCCGCAATGCTCGGTTGATTTGGCACGGGCACATACTGATTCAGGAAGTTAACCGCGACGGGGTTGAAGCAGATGCTCGGAATTTCGGCGTTTGGAAGATAGCGTTTGGTTGTTGCCGCGTTCGCCGCGGAGTTGTTCATGTAATTCATCATCGTGGTGACACATGGTGAAGTTCCCGTGCCACCCTGCTGGTGCCAGGTGGAGTTCAACTGGCTCGTTGCGCTTGCACCGTAAGTGCTCGAATAGAGCGGATTCTGAACAATCTGGTTTGGATTGGACCCCGCCGGAAAATTCCCCAGGAAGTTCGCGCAGGTCATGCCGGCAAAGTAGGTCGAGGTGCAGGGAAGCGGAACACCCGGAGAAATGAGGCCGCGCTGGGCATAGGTTGGAGTCTGGTCGATCGCGATGGCTTCGCCTGCGTAACGAAGGTCCTGAAAAGTGAGAAAGAAGAAGAGCTTGTCTCGGCGGATTGGGCCGCCCAGAGTTGCTCCGAACTGATTGGAGACGAGGTGTGGGTTGAAGTGCGTGATGTAGTCCGTCGCGTCGAGGGCGCTGTTCTGGAAGTACTCCCACAGCGTGCCGTGATACTGGTTTGTGCCGCTTCTCGTAATTGCGTTGAAGATGCTGCCTGCGTTACGCCCGTATTGCGCCTTGTAGTTATCGAGGAGCACGCTGACTTCCGTCATGGCGTGGGGCGGGGGGAAGTTCAGACCGGTATTGTAGAAGGCGTTGTTCCAGAGAAAACCATCAAGCAGAAACAGGTTTTGATTATTGCGTGAGCCGGAGACGTTGAAGGTCGGGCCACCCGTGTCGCTGGTGAATGTCGTTGGAGCGTTGACATTGGTCACGCCGGGCAGGAGCGCAGAAAGAGCTACAACATTCTGACCGTCGATAGGCAACTCTTCGACAAGCTTGTTCTCAATCACGGTACCAATCGTCGCGGAGCGCGTATCCAGGGTTGTGCTCGCAGCTTCAACCGTTACCGATTCAGTGGTGGTTCCGTTGTCGAGGTGGGCGTCGAGACGAACGTTCTGGGCAGCCTCCACCGAGATTGAGTTGATGACGTAGGTTCGGAAGGAAGGAGCCGTGACCGTCAGGTTGTAGGTGCCGACCGGAATATCCGAGAAGAGATACTCGCCCTTGGTGTTCGCCTTGGCCGTGAAGGATTTGCCTTGATCCGGCGAGGAGAGGGTTGCGACGGCTTCGACGACTGCGCCGCCTTGCTGGTCTGTGATATTTCCGGCGACGGTTCCTGTGTTACCCGCCTGACCAAAAGCGATTGGGCCTGTGCCAATCAACACGGCTATGATGCATAAGGCGCTGGATGCGAAAGACTTTAAGCTCTGCAAACCACTCTGCTTGCTGGACTTACTGGGTCCCGATAAAACGATCATACTGCTCACCCTTCTCTGCTGAAGCATGGGAACACCGGTGCACACTGAGGGCCCAGACAAACCCAGACTTCTTTGTCTTTTTGGGCAAGTTTCCTTGCCCAGCGCAAATCTACTATTTAGTAACAAGTGCGAACGATGATATTAGAGCTTTGCTACAACAATCGGCAAGAAAATATTGGAGGCAGCGCAGGAATAGCTCCCGTCGCCATCGAAGAGCCCTTTTTTGGGTGGCCGGTCAGGCCCTTAACAACACAGCATTCACCAGTCCGTAAAGGTTTTCACGTGGGTGGTTGATTGGATAGGCCTTGGAATAATGGAGGCCATGGCAACCGAAGAAGAACGCTATCCCGGGGGAGGCGGGGCTATGAAAATCGAGGATTTCGGCCGATCATCGAACTATCGCGAGGATTAACTGCTCTGACCGATTACCGAATCGTGCCAGCATCCCCTGGCACAATTGATATCCTGAAAAAACAACAGCAGCCAAGTGTCGCTTGTCGCATTCTGCGCACGCACAACCGATAATCTTCAGGGTACCCATTGTCATTCGTTCAGAGATTCCGGATTTCGGCTTTATTCTGCGCCATCGCGTTGCTTGTCTGCGAGCTTGTAAGTCGGCCCTACGCAAATAGTGGCATCTGCGACGACGGCCCGTACATACTCATCACACAGAAGCTCGCAGCCACTGGCCACATTTTCTTCAACGGCTGGTCGGGGGCCATGCTGATCTGGCAGCTTTACCTTGGCGCCGCCCTCATTAAGCTTTTTGGCTTCTCGTTCACCACGGTTCGCATGAGCACACTGCTGGTAGCCATGGCTCTAGCCTTTTTCCTGCAGCGCACTATGGTTCGGGCGGGCATTGGCGAGCGCAATGCAACCATCGGGACATTAGCCCTCGTCCTCTCGCCGCTCTATCTCCTGCTCTCCGTCACCTTCATGAGTGACATCCATGGTCTCTTCGCAATCGTGCTTTGTCTCTATGGGTGCCTGCGGGCCTTGCAGGCATCCAGCACCCGTGCGGCCATCAGTTGGCTCTGTTTTGCGGTTACAACCAACGCGATCTGCGGCACATCCCGCCAGCTGGCATGGATCGGCATCCTCGTGATGGTCCCGTCCACTCTCTGGCTGCTACGAGCCCGACGTCGTGTTCTACTCGGCGGCGCCGCAGCGACATTTGTGGGTTTTCTCTTCATCCTGGGTTGCCTGCATTGGCTCAAACATCAACCTTATACCTTACCCGAACATCTTCTGGTTGGTGCTTTTCCTGTGAAGCACACCCTCTTCCAGTTCCTCTGTTTCTTCCTGGAATTTCCCTTTCTTCTGCTTCCCGTCATGGTCTTGTTCCTGCCTGAGGTCCGCAAGAGCAACTCCCGCGCGATTGCCATCGTCTGCGCATTAGCTTTCGGTTATCTCCTTCTCGCCACTTACCCAAGCCATTTCCGCGACAGCTTCAGGTATCTGCGGGAGCCGACGTCTCAAGATTGGATCAATGTCTATGGAGGCTACGAGTCGCCTATCAAGGGGACGCACGCCATCTTCCTTTACCCATGGATGCAGAAAATCTTAACCGTTGCCGCATTCGGCAGTCTGATCGGCCTGATTTGCTCATTGGTAAGTTGGAGTCGAATGCTACCTGCGCAAGACTCCGTCCGGAGGATCTCCTGGAAGGAACTCGGGGTGCTCCTCGCTCCCTTCACAATCGCTTATATCGTTCTTCTCTTTTCCCGAGCTATGACAATTTCGGTTGAAGGGATTTACAACGGGGTGATCGATCGCTATGGACTCGGGTTGCTGCTGGTCGCGCTTCTCTGCCTCATCCGCTACTACCAGGAGCGAGTCCAGTCGCAGCTTCCGCTTGCAAGCGTTCTGATGGTTGGGGTCATGGCGGTCTATGGCATCGCCGTTACCCATAATATGTTTTCGTTGTATCGCGCCCGGGCGGACCTGGCCGCCGAACTTCGCGCTGCTGGGATTCCGGAAACGTCTATCGACAACGGATGGGATTACAACATGGTGGTGGAACTTCAGCTCTCTGACCACATCAATGATCGCGATATCGAAGTGCCCGCACATGCGTATGTTCCAACCCCTCCGCTCCCAGCTGGCACCTGCCCGATGTTTTGGTACGACAAGACCCCTCACATCAAGCCTCTCTATGGCGCCTCATCCGACCCCGACGCTTGCTACGGTCCAGCGCCCTTCGCTCCGGTGCACTATTCCCGCTGGCTGGCCGACGCGCGCGGCACGACACTCTATATCGTCCGGTATACCGCTCCTTCAAAGCCGTAAGGGCCTTGGTAATCTCACCGCGGCTGGGGTCGCCGGGGACGACGTTCGCATCATCTCAACGGCGAAATGGCCCGCAGGCTTCCACACTCGCCGCGCTGATCCTTGATCGACCGTCCTCTTAGCGTAGGTCGTGACACCAGCATCATCACTTGGTCGCAGTTACCGAATACTGCCCCCCAAGTGGCACTCTCGATAGGTACGGTTCGACTACACGTAAACCGGCCAGCGCGTGGGGAAAGAACACGTGATAATGCGTCTTCACATTCTTCCATCCGCTCGAACGATAGCTCTCCACAAGTTGTTTCGCCCGGATCAACCGCGCATTCTCATCGAATGGGCACGAGTTCACGACACGCACAGTTAGTGGGTTCAGCGGGTTATGCTCAAAGATGCCAAGCATCCCACCGGGGCGTGTGACCCGGAGTAACTCGCGCAGCCAATAAGCATGTTCTTCATGTGGAATGTGGTGAAACACGCATGCAGAAAACGTCATGGCGAACGAATTGTCTTGAGCAGGGATGCGCTGGTCTTCGATTCGTAGGCCCGTTGACATCCCAGGAAAACGCGCTTCCGCGACTTCCAGGCTCCGCTGTGAAATATCCGCGCCAGTCAGCCGGGCGTCTGGGAAATACCGCCGAAAAAAGGGAGTGGAATTGCCTATGCCTGACCCGAAATCCAGTATGCTCTCGGGCCGCAGATCGCGTTCCTTCGCCATGTGGCTCAGTACCCTGACCTTGTAATCGTGGAAGAACTCCGGCTTCTCGCCGCTCGCAGTAATATGCTGCTCAAGCACCTGGTCATATTCATTAGCAAATTGGTCGAATTCGGCGGTATCCATAGTCCAATCCCTTTCACGATGTCTGGTGAACGTCCCGTCCTTGACTACTTGTTCCCGATGACTGGTCTTCCCATCAGATATCATCTGGAAGATTGAATCGCCTTTTTACGATCCAGGTTGGCCGATGCTTGACCTCTTCGAACAGCCGGCCGATATACTCGCCTAGAATTCCCATACATACGAGGTTGACCGCCGAAAGTAACAGAACTGTAAAAATGAGCGATGTCCAGCCCGTAGCATTACGCGGATTGAATCCGAAGAGCGTCAAATTCGTCACGTATCCGACGACGACAAACACCGCGCCAAACACGCAAGCAGCAGCGAGAGCGAGGCCCATAGACATGATGAGATGGAGTGGACGGTAGCTGAAATTGAAGATGCCATCTGACGCCAGTTTGAGGAGTTTGCGGAAATTGTACTTCGGTTCACCCGCAAATCTGGCCTCTCGTTCGTACGCCATTCCGGTCTGTCGAAAACCCACCCAGCTTCGAAGTCCTCTAACGAACCGGTTGCGCTCTGGGAGTCGGTTCATCGTATCTACCACCTCTCCCCGCATGACGCAAAAGTCCCCCGAGTCGAGTGGAATGTCAAGGATGGCAAGTCTCTTAAGCATGCGGTAATACGCCCAGTAGGAAACCCGTTTAAACACATTTTCCTTCCGTTTCGTCCGGATGGCATAGACCACATCCCAGCCTTCCCGAATCTTCTGAATAAATGGAAGCAGCTCCTCCGGAGGATCCTGGAGGTCGGCATCCATCACTATGACGATATTTCCCTTTGCGTGCATCAGGCCCGCAGAAACAGCTGCCTGGTGTCCGAAATTGCGAGAGAGGCTGATCACCTTGAGCCGAGTGTCCACCGAACCTATCTTCTCGCAGATCTCCACTGTCCTGTCGCGGCTCCCGTCGTCTACGATCAAAATTTCAAAGTCGTCCTGCCACGGCGGAGCCGCCTCCACGATGCGTCGGTACAGTTCGGCTATGCCGTCTTCCTCGTTGTAGGCGGGAATTACAATTGAGATCATTGATTGGATTTCCTCAGTCATCACAGCATAAAGCACAACATAGCGGGTCGAGAAATTGGGAGGGTTGATGAGAGTTCTTGTGACTGGTGGGAGTGGCTATGTGGGTTCACATGCTGTCAGGGAGTTGGATGCGGCAGGACACGATGTAGTAATTTATGACAATCTGTCAACGGGTTTTCGTCGTCTATCGACGGGGTTCAATCTGATTGAAGGCGATATTTGCGACACGGAGAAAATCTCTAAGTGCCTCAGCGGCATGGACGCCGTGATGCATTTCGCGGCTTCCGCCTATGTTGGAGAATCAGTTGTAGAGCCACGGAAGTATTTCCGAAACAATGTCGAGCATGCGCTCACGCTTCTAGACGCGGTTCTGGCCAGTTCTGTCCGGATTTTCATTTTCTCTTCAACTTGTGCAACCTACGGAGTTCCACGCGAGCTGCCCATCACGGAGACATGCCCGCAGGATCCAGTCAACCCATATGGGGCGTCCAAGCTATTTTTTGAGCACATGCTTTCGGCTTATGCCGCCTCCCATGGTCTCCGCTACGCGGCCCTCCGCTACTTCAACGCTGCCGGCGCCCATGCATCTGGCAAAATCGGCGAGATTCACGATCCAGAGACCCACCTCATTCCGCTCGCACTCAAGGCAGTTATGGGAACAAAGCCTCCGCTCACCGTCTTCGGCAAGGATCTGGACACTCCTGACGGCACCTGCGTGCGTGACTTCGTTCATGTGTCGGACCTGGGCGGCGCGCATGTAAGGGCTCTCGACCATCTGGCCAGTGGCGGAGCCTCAATCCGCCTGAATCTAGGAACTGGCAGCGGCACATCGATATTGCAATTGCTCGCCGCAATCAAGAAAGTTACCGGGAAAGAGGTACCGCACCACTTCGCGGGCGCGCGTGCCGGCGACCCACCAATTCTTTACGCGGACCCCACGAAGGTTAAAGACGTCTTGGGGTGGTCAGCGAAGGCTGACCTGGAAGAGATCGTTTCGACGGCGTGGCATTGGGAACAAGAGTTGGCGACCTCATAATCCCCCCAAAACCGTGACAGGAGAGTGGCAATCGATCGCGAACTGAATCCTGACCTGCCGGTCGACTTCGCGGATGCAGCCCAGATTCAGCAGGTGCTTTTCAATTTGCTAGAGGACGCCTACGAAGCCATGTCTCGTTCAGAGGAGCCGAAGGAGCTAACGCTTAGGACCGACTTCACCGACGATCACGTTGGCCTCGAAGTCGGAATCAACGGTGGTTGTGTCACCAGTGTGGAGCATCTCCTTGAAGCGGTCGTCGCGAATGAATCACGGGGAAAAGTCTTGGCCCTCGCAATCAGTCGTTCCATCATCGAGGCGCAAGGTGGCACCCTCGAAGCTATTCGACGAGAAGGAGAAGTGACATGTGTTCGCATGAGAATGGTGGATTTGAATGGAGCCAAATTCGCGCGCGTCCTTTACCAGGCCTTACATGTGCAGGTCCAGAGCGCATAATTCTCAATCCTGACGTCCGCCGCTTGATTCACCTGGGGTAGCAGGTTGATCGATTGGCGAGAATATAAGGTGTCGTCAGTGTTTCCAGTGAAAGTCGGATCCGCGGAAAAGCACTCCGGCGCCGATGCGGAGCTGGTTTTGCCGGTCTCCCTGAACATTTCTGAGCTCGGAATAGAAATAGTCGGCTTGAACCGCGCGTATCCAGACGTGTCTCGATAGGGCGATGTCGAGGCCTCCGCCGACGGTCGCAGCATAGGATGTGTCGTAACTCGTGGGAGACTTGCCCACAGGAGCCGGAAAGTAGCCGTCAAAGCCGTGCACTCCGCCGAAGAGAGCTTGTCCGAACGGTTGGAAGCGCGTGTGGTTGGGAAGGCGCATTCTGATGCCTCCCATTCCGTAGAAAAGGCTAAGACCCGTGTTGAAGCCAGGGATGTGATCGGTCGTGTGGCCTCCTGCCTCGACGACAGCGGAGAAGTTATGCCAGACGGGCACGGAGAACCCTCCGACGGCACCAGCCATCCAGAAGCAGCCGCAGCCGCCGACTGGCGCGTTGGCGTACATCTCGCTGAAGGTGACATATCCGTCGATAGTGTTGGCAGGCTGCTGGGCTGATATCGCAGGCGTGAGCGATGACAGCAGTACGAAGACGAAAATGCGAATGTATCGCCCCATCACTCCTCCTATTCGACGGTCAGTGTTGCAATCGTGTTGTGCACCAGGCTCCCGCTGGTCCCAGTTACAGTGATGGTGTATGTCTGTTGCGTCTGCGAGAAGTAGCCGCCGGCGCCGCACCCGGTGACGACTCCGATTGACGTTAGTGCGAGCAACAGCCAGAGAAGCAGCCGTGGCGGCCCGCTGCGCGTTCTTCGAAGCAGTGCCAATGGCGCGAGCAGCACTGCCAGGACCAGAGGAGTCTTCGAGCCGTACCTCATAGCTGCATTTTGCTTCGGTACACTTACGGTGAAGGTAGAGTTTGCGCCCGCGGACCCCGGTGTTACTGTTGCTGGGGAGTAGGTATAGGTGGCGCCCGGCGGCAGGTTGGTCGCCGTCAGTGTGACCACGTTGGTGAATGGCGCATTCACCGATGTGATTGAGATGTTGTAGCTGGCTGAGGCTCCCGGAGGAATGCTCTGGGCGGTGGTCATGTTGCTTAGTGCGAAGTCCGCCGCGGCTGTGATCACGAGGGAGACAGGAGAGGACACTCCGGCAGCGAAGTTTGCATCGCCGCTATAGCTGGCTGTAATCGAGTGAGTGCCCTGCGAGAAGCTCGGTACGCTAATCGTCGCCGTACCGTTGTTGATAGTCACTGTTCCGAGGGGCGTTGTTCCATCGTAGAAGGTGACAGTTCCGGTCGCTCCTTGGGGAACCGTAGCCGTAATTGTCACAGGAGTGCCGGAGGGGGTCGGATTCGGCGAGACGGTAACGGTAGGAGCGCCAGCGGCCATGTTGACTACCTGCGATAGCGTGGCCGAGGTTGCGCCGTTGTAGTTTGTATTGCCGGCATACTGTGCTGCGATGACGTGAGTGGCCGGCGCGAACGCGCTTATCGTTAGTGTTGCCTGTCCGCTGGCGATGGTTCCAATGCCCAGCGTGGTCGCACCGTCGCTGAAGGTCACGGTCCCTGTAGCATCTAAGGGCACCATCGCCGTGAAGGTCACTGAGCTGCCATAGGTCGACGGGTTCGGCGACGAAGTCAACGTGACTACTGGGGTCGCCTTGGTCACAGCCAGCGTTCCAGAGACAAAGCCCAATAGGTAGTCGCGGGAGTTGAGGCCGGCCACCGTTATGGAATAGCTGCCTGGCGGCGAAAGCACATTAGACGTGGTGGAATACACCGGGACGCCAACGACCGATCCCGCATACGTATCCCCGTTGACCAGAGTTCCAGAGACGCTATAGCTGAATGCGGGATCTCCTTCGCGGTAGGCTCGTGTGGCATTTTCCACCGTCACTGTAAGTGCCGGGACTCCGGCGGCCCCGCCGTTCCTTTGAACGACGGTGAGGGCCGCAGGGCTGCTCGTGCTATCGCCGAAATTTCCATCGCCAAGATAGTCCGCCTTAATCGTATAGGCCCCAGCGTGGATCGCTGTCGTCGTCAGCGTTGCAACGCCGCCGGAGACGGTGCCGGTGCCAAGGACAATCGAGCCCTCAACGAAGTTAATTAACCCTGTCGCTGCACTTGGGGTCACAGTTGCGGTCAGAGTAACCGGGTCGCCATACTGCGCGGAGGTGGGATTGATCGCAAGCGCGGTGGCTGTGGCACTCGTCACAATCGTGAGAGTCCCTTTAACAATCCCAAGCACATAATTCTGGCTGCCTAGCCCATTCACGTCGATAGGCCAGGTCGTGCCGGCTGGTGACGCTGGCGTGGCCGCCGTGGAATACACAGGCGGGCCTGTAATCGCGGTATCGTAGGTGTCTCCGTTCACCAGCGCGCCCGAAGGCACATAGTCGAACTGCGGGTTCGCGGCACCGAAGGGCCTGCTCTCGTTCTCCACTGTGGCAATCAGGGCGGGGCTGCCGTCGGGCGCAGTCCTCTTGGCTACTGTTATTGTCTGCGGATCACTTGCGCTGGTGGCATAGGTCCCGTCTCCGTTGTACAAAGCAGTGATGGTATGGGTTCCGGCATTCAGGGTTGTCGTCGTAAGAGTCGCCACACCTCCGGAGACCGTTGCCTGGCCAAGCAGGACAGCTCCATCAAAGAAGCTGACGTTGCCAGTCACAGCTCCTGGCGCCACGGTTGCCGTCAGCGTAACGGTGTCGCCGTATTGGATGTTGACAGGACTGTCAGCAAGGGTAGTTGTCGTGGGAGTCTCCACGACGGTCAGGGTTCCCGGAAGAAGCTGAAGAGTGTAGTTCGCGGATGTAAGCCCCGAAACCGTGACCGCAAAGGTTCCCGGCACTGTCCCGGCCGCCGTCGAGTAGGTCGGCGTGCCCATAATTGCGGTGGCATATGAGTCTTCATTCACCAGCGTGCCTGACGTGGAGTATGTAAACGGAGGGTTGGACTCCGTCGTTGTGCGCGTGGCATCGTTGACCTTAACGGTCAACGCCGGTCCGCCGCCAGGAGCAGTCCGCTGCGTGACGGTCAACTGCACAGTATTGCTAGTGCTCGGGGGAACGTTCGCATCCCCTTCATACTCTGCAGTGATGTTATGTGTGCCGGCTGGCAGTGTGCTGACCGGCAGCACTGCTGTCCCAGTGCTGTCCACCGACGCAGATCCCCCCAGACTCGACGAACCATCAAAGAACCTGACCAGGCCGGTAGCGCCGGAAGGTGCAACCACTGCCGTCAGCACCACCTCATTGCCGTACACCACCGTCGCAGGCGCTACGCTTAACGTCGTCGTTGACTGCGAGCTTGCCGTAATCACGAGGTTTCCGTTCACGAAACTGAACGTATAGTTGACTGCCATGAGGTTTCCGGCTGCGGCGACGATTGGATAGGTTCCCGCCGAAGACGCCTGAGTTGCGGTGGTTGACAAAGCGGCAGAACCGGTAACGACGTTCTGCGTATCTCCATTGACGAATCCCGTAATCAATGCCGTGAATGTCGGATTGGGTTGGCCGAAGACTCGCGTGGCATCATTCGCCTTCACCGTCAGCACCGCTTGGGTCGCGGTCAAAGAGAAAGTAGCTGGTGTGCTTACGCCTGTCACGCTGGCCGTCGCCGTAAGCGATCCGGTGGCCGTCGGATTCGCCGTTACCTGCGCAATGCCACTGGCATTGGTCGTTGCAGTCAGAGGATTGAAGCTCAACCCAGTGCCGGTGAAGGTGACGGTTATGTTCGGCACCCCAGCTCCGGTCTCGTCCGTTACCGTCACCACCAGGGGATTGGCGAACGGTGTGCCGTAAACCGTCGTCTGCCCACCGCCTCCGCTAGCGACAATATGGTTCGGCCGGCGAACGATCGTCTGGGTCAAAGTTCCGCTTGATCCCGCATAGGCTGCACCGCCGGGATAGGACGCTTTGATGGTGTGAGTACCAAGCGCAAGCGAAGAAGTCGTGTAGGTGGCGATATAGTTGCCGGAGACGAGGTTCAGCGTCCCGGTTCCCAGCAGTGACGTTCCGTCGAAGAACGAGACCGTCCCCGTCGGTCCCGTTACCCCGAGAGGTATCGGGACGACTGTCGCGGTGAAGGTCACGTTGTTGCCGGTGGTCTGCGGATTCACGCTGGAGGTGACGGTCGTCGTCGTCGAGGGCGAAGCCACCACGTACGGATAAGCGGTCAGGTTCCCTAACTCCGGAGAGTCCCCGTTGCCGACGCCGGAGCTGGTCTGGCCCGCCTCATTCCCATAGGCAGCGAAGAGAAAGAGCACGTGCAACCCGGTAGGCTGCGCGGGAAGCGTAATCGTGTAGGTCCCTGGGTTCGCGCCGCCCGCGCTGGTCACAATCCCCAGCTTGGATGGGCTGGAGCCGTCCACCCCGTAGTACACCTGCGTCGGCGGCGGATTAGTCGCCATGAGGCCGGTGTAAGGGCTTGTGCTGCTGTAGGCGCTGGTCACACTTACGGTGAAGCTTGGCGTGTGGTTCACTGTCTGGAAGACCTGGAACGTGGGGCTTCCCGGCAGAGGCGAAATGGTCTGCGAATCGGCGGTCCCGGTGATCACCGTAGTGAGCGGAACTGGCTGGTGTCCGTCCGCATCGATCGCTGTCACGCTATTTCCTAGGTAATTCGCAGTGTAGACCCGATTGGTTGCAAGGTTCACATCCACAAAAAAGGGACTGCTTCCTGCGGAAACATTGGCCAATAATGTGTTACTTGCGCCATCGATCACCGCCACCACGGTGCTGGAGTTCCCTCCGGTGACATATATCTTGTTCGTTACCGGGTTCACCGCGACCGCATAAGGCCGTCCAGAGGGCAGCTGAATTCTGGTTGAAGTTGCGGTTGCGCCGTCGATCACCGTTGCGCTGTTGTCAAACTGATTGGCGACATAAATCTTGTTGGTGACCGCATTGACCGCCAGATTATAGGCGCCGCTGCCTGCCGTAACTGTGCTCGTTGCGTTGTTATTCGCAGCGTCGATCACGGTTACGATGCTGCTGTTGCCAGATCCGCCCACGTAGACCTTATTGGTCGCCGGATTGACCGCAACCGCAAAAGGGCTGGCGGTCGACACGGACACCGTGGCAGAGACCGTATCGGTGACGCCGTCAATCACGCTCACAGTGTTGTCTTGAATATTGGTGACGTAGAGTTTGTTGGTCGCCTGGTTTATCGCTATACCGTTGGGATGGTTCCCTACCGTCACTGTAATCGGCGGAGCCGTGGGGTTCCTGCCGTTGATTACGGTCACGGTATTGCCTGACGAATTCGAGGCGTAGATCTTGTTTGTTACAGGATTGACAGCGACAAAATTGGGGGCGCTTCCCGCAGTCACCGTGGCCGCGATGGAATTGTCCGCGCCATTGATCACCGTAACGCTGCCGTTGGTGCCAACAGGAGAGTTGGTGACATAAACGGTATTGGTCACAGGATTCACCGCCACCGCAAACGGACTGAGTCCTGAATTCACCGTTGTCGTCGCGTTGGTGACCCCATCGATTACCAGCAGGTTGCCATTGGTAGCACTGTTCGTGACGTAGATTTTGTTGGTTACCGGGTTCACCGCCACCCCAAACGGGTTGCTCCCTGGCCCCAAAGTGCTGGTGGCATTGATGTCCATGTCGATCACCGTTACGGTGTTGTTGGTCAGGTTGCTGGTAAAAACCTTGTTGGTGATCGGATTCACCGCAATCGCAAACGGAGCCGCGCTCAAATTGATGGTTGTCCTGACCGTATCGGTCGCACCATCAATCACGCTCATCGTATTGTTATTGTTCGAGACATAGACCTGATTCGTCACCGAGTTCACCTGAAGCCGAACAGGACCGGGGCCTACAGTTACGTTGGTCTTGAAGGTATTGCTCGCTCCGTCGATCACAGTGACGTTATTACTGGCGTTATTGACCACGTAAATCTTGTTGGTCACAGGGTCTACCCCGATGGCATTCGGAGCAGTACCTGCTGGCACGGTTGTAACGGCCCCATTGGTAGCGCCGTCAATGACAGTTACGTTATTGCTGCCGTTATTGGCCACGTAGATTTTGTCGGTCACTGGGTTCACCGCGATTGCCGTCGGATTTGTACCCGCCGGCACTGTGACCGGTGGCGCAGCGGGATTCGCCCCGTCGATCACGCTTATGCTGACGCTATTGGCGACGTAGATCTTATTGGTCACCGGGTTCAGTGCAATCACATGCGGGTTTGTGCCAACGGTTATGGTGTTCGTGACGGTATTCGTCGCCCCGTTGATCACACTGACGGAGTTACTGGCTTCATTGGCGACGTAGTAAGTATTCGTGACCCTGTTCACCGCACCCGCAACGGGACTTGTTCCTACGTTCACTGTCACAGGGGTAGCGGTCGGATTCGCCCCATCGATCACGCTGACCGTTCCGCTGCCGCTATTAGAGACGTAGATCTTGTTGGTCACCGGATTGACCACAGCATCAGAAGGAATGGTCCCCACGATCACACGGGTCGTAGGGGCGGCCAGGTTCCCTCCGTCGATTACCGTGATGGTACCCCCGCCAGAGTTGACGACATAAATCTGGTTGGTCGCCGGATTGACTCCCAGCGCACTGGGGTTCGTTCCGACAGGAATGACATAGGGATTGGTCTGCCCGACCAGACCGGTGGCTGCGGCAAAGAGGCACAGCAACAGATATCCGTATCTGAGAGTTGGAACTTGGCGGAGAACCCTCTTCGGAACCATATGACATCGGCCTCGAATCACAAGAGTTGCTTGGCCTAAATGAAGACAGAGCGTGGAGATAATCGACTGCCTTGGCTCTATCCGTCTATCTTGATGTCCGAAAACAGTTCTATAGGGTGAGAACGGGTGAAGACAACTAGTGAATTCCCTAGCCTAAGGCAAGCAACTGGAAATAGATAAGATCGGAACTCCGAAATGACAGTCCCGTCTCGCGGCCTGCTTGCGACCGTCCATGGGGAGTTGTCCCCCACAGATCAATCACTGTACAGAAACTTGTAGTGTTTCTTAAGTCCTTAACGGTAACGGACTTTGTAATTGGTGGAGGCGGCGGGAGTCGAACCCGCGTCCGAAAGAGCTTACAACAGAGAGCCTTCATGCTTTTTCCTGTTCGTTTTTGTCTCGTCATCGACGCTTAGAACGGACAAAGATGCATCGACGACCAGTCTGATCGATCTCGTCTTCCGCCGCGCAGACGGAGCAGGGAAGACCAGCCTACTGTGCGACGATCGGTACAGGCCCGTAGGCGAAGCCTGAGCGATCGGCTACTTAATTATTAAGCAGCAAGCGCGAATTGAGGTTCGGCACTTATAGTTTTGTGAGCGATTACGGGTGTCCACACCCCGGCATGCCTCTCTGCCACAAGCAATCCCGTCGAAGCCGTGACGCCCCCATCTGGAGCTGGCACCAACCTTGCGTTGGGCACTCAAAGAACTGTCTCTATTATATCGTCTTACGTGAATGTGAGGATGATGGTGCCGCCGGTGATGAGCGCACCGCCGGCGAGAAAGAGCCATGAGCCGACGATGACGAGGATGCTTTAGCTTGTCGATCAGTCAACTCTGATGCGGGGCGATCTGGAGGGCTCGGAAGTAGTTACTTGACGCGCAGTATGGTCAAAGCGTAAACAGTTTCAATGTCGAAACTTCTCCATTTGAATGGCGCTTCTTTTCGTGTTGGTCGGTTGCCACTTTGGATTTTGTTGATTGGATTGGCTTGCGCCGTGGTTGCTGGTCAGGAGCCGCCGAAGAACGTTCCGATGGAGGGCGCGACGACCGACCCTGCCAGCCACGTGAAGATCGGGCTGAAGCCCCTGGCGAATCCTAAACTGCCTACGTTGTTTCTGGTGGGCGATTCAACCGTGCGGAACGGCCATGCCGACGGGGCGAATGGACAGTGGGGTTGGGGCGAGCCGCTGGTTGAGTTTTTCGATACTAGCAAGATCAACGTCGACAATCGCGCAATAGGCGGGAGGAGCAGCCGGTCGTACATCATGGAGGACGAGTGGGCGGAGACGCTGGCTTTTGTGAAGCCGGGAGACGTGATTCTCTTTCAGTGGGGACATAACGACGATGGGCCGCTCGATGATCCGGCGCGAGCGCGGGGGACGCTGCATGGTATCGGGGACGAGACCAAGGAGGTCGATAATCCGATTTTGAAGATTCACGAGACGGTGCATACGTATGGGTGGTATCTGAGGAAGTACGTCGCGGATACGAAGGCTAGGGGAGCTATCCCGATTATCTGTTCGCCGATTCCGCGGAAGGCGTGGAAGGATGACAAAATCGTCAGGAACGCTGCGAACTATGGAGGATGGGCCCGGCAGGTGGCTGAGGAGGAGCACGTGGGCTTCATTGACCTGAATGAGATTATTGCGAGGCGGTATGACGCGCTGGGGGAGGCTGCGGTGGAACCGCTCTTTGGAGATCCTCATACTCACACGAGCAGGGCTGGGGCGGAGTTGAATGCGGAATGCGTGGTAGCGGGATTGAAGGCGCTACCGCATGATCCGGTGGCGCGATACTTTTCTGCGAAGGGAAAGGCTGTCGCGGCTTACGTGGAATAAGTGACTGCGAATCGGAGTTAGAGAGAGGCTTTTTCCAAGTCGACTGTCTCCCAGTCGCCACGCTCGATACCGGCGCGGATTTGCGCGGGTGTTCGACCTAGCTTGGTCTGCTGGTGAGCGTAGACCGTCTCCTTCATGCAGGTTGAGCAGGTGGCGCCGTGGGTCCCTTCAAAGCAGCTATGGAGACTGTTATGCCGAAGGGCTCGGTCGCAGTGGCAGTAGCAGGGCTGCTGGTGTAGGACGGCAGGAATGGCGGCGGCCATCTTGTAGGCGATTACCTGATATTGGTGGGTGAAATAGATCCCAGTGAGCTGGTCGCCGCTGAGGACGGGGGGCAGAGCTTTGATCGGAGGAGCCGCGTTGTAGGCGGGAATGTCGTCGGAGGGGTTGGTCCATTGGGCTGAGGCCGCCAGGGTGATGAGTCCCAACGCGAGGCATCCGAGGATTCGTTTCATAGGGATATCCTAAACCCTTGCCTTGCAAGCAGGGTGGTTGACCACTTTGGGACGAGCCATACTGTGGGAGGTTGGGTCTAAAAATGGCAAAAAAAGGCGGCACGAACGGTGCTTTGCTCGTGCCGGGAGGCCAGTGACGCAACTCGTATCAGCCTATGAGACAGCGCGGCTGAAGAACTTTCACGGGCGGGAGACTCACGCTCACCGTTGAATCAAAATATACCACAATATGGATGCCGACAACACCAAAATATGTCCAATCATAGAAAATTAAGGATTTCTGGCCGTTCGGGGCGGGGAAGCTGACGAGATATCGGAGATAAGTCATTATTTTTCATCGTTATTACCAAAATGCAGGTCTTCAGATATCGAAGAAATTAATCTTGAGAGAATTCGGAGTCGATCCGCATTGCCATAGTTGCATCCCGGCGGGTGATTCCGCCAGCGTCGTGGGAGATCAGGCCCAGGAGCACCCGGTTATAGCGGATGTCTATGTCGGGATGGTGTCCGGCGGCCTCTGCGAGCTCCGCTACGCGATTGACGAACGCCATGGCTTCGACGAAGTCATTGAATGTCCATTCACGGACTAGCTTTCCTGACACGAGCTTCCAATTTGGATGGCGGTGGATGATTTCGTCGAGCTCGGCTTGGGTCAACGCGTCTGGCATGGAGACACCTCGGCTCGAATCCTAGCTGGCTCGCTTACTGAGCGCAACCCTTGGATGGCAGAGACTCATAGGCCGAACTGAAGGCGAGAGCTTTGCGGTCTCGTCTCGCAGATCCAGCCAGGTTTGTTCGGGCAGGGAGAGGAAGACGTTGACAATCTGGGGGTCGAACTGCCGACCGGAGCAACGAACGATCTCTTCGGCGGCGGCGGCGAAGGTTGTTCCTTTGCGATAGGGGCGGTCGGAGGTCATGGCATCGAGCGAGTCGGCGATGGCGAAGATGCGCGCACCAAGGGGAATCTCTTCGCCGCGAAGACCGCGTGGATAGCCTGTGCCGTCGAAGCACTCCTGGTGGGCGTAGACGATTTCGGCGGCTTCGCGGAGGAAGGGGATCTTGCTAACCATCTCGTAGCCACGCTCGCAATGTTGCTTCATGATGGCCATCTCTTCTTTGCTGAGTCTGCCGGGCTTGAGGAGGATGGCATCGGGCGTGGCAATCTTGCCGATGTCATGGAGGAAGGCTCCTCGGGCGATGGTGCGAAGCTCTTCTGCTTCGACTCCCATGGTCTGGGCAAGCGCGATGGTGTAGGCGGTGACGCGGCGCGAGTGGCCTTCGGTCTCTTCATCGCGGAGGTCGAGTGCGTCGCCCATAGCCTCGAGGGTGATGTCGTAGCTCCGCTCGAGGTCCTGCATGGTGGAGCGAAGTCGGCCGGTGCGAGCGGTGACGATGGATTCGAGGTTCTGGCGGTAGACGGTGTTCTGTTTCCGCAGGCGGCCATGTTCGATGCCACGCAGGACGATGCTTTCCAATTCGGCGTGTTCGAAGGGCTTGAGCAGATAGTCGACTGCTCCGCGGCGAAAGGCATTGGTGACGACGTGGGTGTCGTTGATGGCTGAGACCATCACGACGGGCACGGCGGGATAGTCCATAGTGATCTGATCGAGGAGGGTCAGGCCGTCGGTCGAGGGCATCATAATGTCGGAGAGGACGAGATCGTAATCGGGGTCTTGCGAGAGGCGCGCGATGGCCTGTTCGGCGCTTTCCATGGTGGTGGCGGTGTAACCGCTATGTTCGAGTATGGCCGCAGTTATTGTGCGTAGCGTTTCATGGTCGTCGACTATCAGGATTCGTTCCCGGGGCATGGTGGAGTTCTTATCGGCCAGCGGGGAATTAATTTGAGTGTTTTATTTTGCAGGACGCAGTCGGTTGGAGAGCCGGCGTCTGGGTGCGAGTACGCAGAGGTGTAAGATTCTTCCCCAAGGAGAACCCCATGGTGCGTCGATTATTCTTATCACGATTTGCGCAATTGGCAGCGTTGCCTTTCGCTTCGGCTGGTCGTTCGCTTGGACAAACTGCGCACAAGCCGCTAAAGATCGTGATGAAGAGCGCGTGGGGGTCGGACGATCCAACCAAGGCGGCGTTTCCGTTCCTCCATGGATTGGCACTCGCGGAAGCTGGACACGAGGTGCAGATTTTTCTGCTGGGGGAGGCGGTTGGGCTGATGCGAAAAACGCTCGCCAATGCTGTTACACCCGTAGGATGGCCACCTGTCGGCGAGACGCTGGATAAGGTCTCGGCGAAGCATATTCAGATCTATGCTTGCGGCGCGTGCTCCCGCGCCAGGGGGGTGACGGAGGTGGACCTGAACAACTATGGAGCGAAGTTTGGGAACCCGACGATATTTGTATCGCTGGTTGAGTGGGCGGATCGGGTGATTACGGAGTAGGTTTTGGGGGTTGGACGCGGCTACTTCAGGGTCTCGACGAACGTCCAAAAGTCCTTGTTCTTTTTAAGCTTCAGGAAGGAATCGTCTTTGGTTGGATCGGGTAAGGTTTCGCCGGGGATGGTATTAGCCTTGCGGTCAAAGGCTTGTTGAAGGTGGATTTTTGCGTCGGCGGCTTTGCCTTGCTCGGCATCCGCGCAGGCGAGGTTGTAGTAATAGAGCGGATAATCAGGATCAGTTTTGATAGCTTCCTCGTTGATCGCCCGGCTTCGCTTGATCTGGCCGCTAATGCCGTAGGACATCGCGAGTTGATCGATGATGACTCGCTTGAATTTCAGAGGAGAATCGGCCGGTAGCGTGTCCAGTGCTCGTTGGTAATATATTGCCGCAGATTCCGAGGACCTGGTTACGTTATAGAAGATCGAGCCCATTGTGTAATAGTCCACTGCTGAAGGAGAGTAATCGGGATCGAAGGTGAAGGTCTGCTCCTGTGCGGCGAGCAAAGAATCATCGGAGGATTGGAAGAGCGCTTTTGAGATATGCATCTCCGCACAGAGAGTCGGACTTGCCGAAACTACATAGAGGTTCTGTTGCTTTATGTTCTGTCCCGCAACTGAGTTGACGAACAGGGAACCTATGGCGATCTGTCGACCGTTGACTGATGGATGGTCGGTTTTTTTTACCTGTCTAATATCTGCCATCCCTGATTCTGGAGAAAGACTGCGAGTAGCTGCTGACACAATATCGTCGCGGCAGATGTTAGGTGCGCTGGAGCCGGTTTGGTTCGGGAACAGAGCGTAAGAGACGACGAGTTCGGTAGATTTGATCTTCGTTTGAAGGACGGGCCGTGTCCCCTGATCGTAGAGCGTGAGTGTCTGCCACTGGATTTCGTCGCTGGCAGCAGGGATGATAATTCTGCCTTTTCCGCTGGGTACGACGAGGTTCAGAGGTACCCCGTTTTTATGTTGTTGAGCGTAACCCAAATGCGGTGCGTTCAGAGTCAAGACAGGGATAAGGATCAAAAGCGGCGCCAGGTTGCCGATTCTCATAAGGGTGTCTGGAATTTATCTCGTTGAGCTAGGTTGTGGCAAGAGACCTAACTGCGGTTGTCCCTCGCACGATGCCCCACACATCAGAATTGATGTGTGGGGCCGTTCCAGACGATTGTTCAGGAGACTTAGATGCGGGAGAATCTGCGTCTGAGTCCAGCGAATGCGAGTGCTATAACGCCAGTTGCCGTTTCGATGATGGTTGCAGGCTCTGGCGCGAGGGTGATCTCGCCGAAGAGGCCGTCCGCCTCATCGTTGATGCCAGCCGTGAAGTAGACCGCGTTGGGGTCGAACGTTCCGCCGGGAGCACGGGTTTCAAGTGCCCAGAGGGCGCCGTTGACGAGCGGCACGCCATCGTTACCGTTGAGGGTGCCGAGGAAGGCATCGGTTGTTGGATCATAGACGTCGATTTCGCCGTTGCCGAAGTTGCCGATGAGGAGATCGTTGCTAAAGGAACCGAAGTCGGATGGAGCGAAGGTGATTCCCCATGGGGCGAAGAGGGGTCCGCCGGCTCCATTCGATGCGATTGTCTTAATGAAGATGCCGTTGGTGTCAAACTCATCGACGTAGCCGCCGGGCATCAGGCCACCCTTGGGGTTGATCAGCTCGTAGGTCACGTAGAGATTGCCACCGATGTTCTGGATGTTGAAAGGGACAAATCCGGCGGGCAGGTTGGGGTCAGTGAAGTTGCCGGACAGGTTGGTGGGTGCCCAGGAGGAGTTGAAGACGTTGATTCCGGGAGTCGCGCCGGAGTTGGCGGCGTAGAGGAAAGTGCCTGTGGCGTTGGAGCCCTGGGCGAGTCCGGTGTAGACGGCTCCGGGCGTGGCGGCCATTTGGACTGCGGTGGTCCCTGCTCCGGTGTTCCAGGCGGCGATGGTGCCGTTAAGGGTATCGAAGATGAAGCTGGCCTTGGCGGCGCCGACCGAGAAGCCTGATGCGGCTGCGTTGAAGACCTGGCCGGTGGGGCCTGAGGGCGGAGTAGAGCCGGGGATTGTGACTACCAAAGCGTTAGGGACTCCGGCGGCGTTGTAGAGGGTTGCGACGCCGGTGGCCTGATCGGAGGCCCAGAAGGGCGAAGTTGCGGAGAAGGAGACGCCCCAGGGATTCTTGAGGTTGGGGTCGGTGTTGGCGGCGAGACCGCTTACGTCGGAAACGAGGTCGGTCTGGGTGAAGGTGTCGCCGTGAAGGCATGCAGGAGCAATGGCCAGGGTAAGTGTGGACACGACTGCTGCAAGGCGGGGGAGGGTCTGACTTTTCAGCATAATGAGGCCTCCTGGGCTGGTGGAATCGCCGGGACGTTGAACCAGGTGAAGGGGCCAGGGCAGAAAACGTGCAGGTTTGGAAAGGGTCTGAGGGACGAATTATTCGTGGTGTGATGCGGGTTTAGAGGGGGCGTTGCCTGAAAGAGGTGATCTTCAAGGAATCTTTACATTTTGGAGACAATTGGACCTAAGCGGGGAAGTTTACAGTTCCATCGCGAACTGGTGGGAGGGTTCGTAGGGGGTGGGTTTGGGTTCGGTGGAGAGGTCGAGGATGAGGCGCTCGAGGACGAGTAGTTTGTTGGCGGGGGAGCTGCGTAGTTCGAGGTCGGCGCGGGCTACGAGGCGGATGGCGCGGGTGAGTTCGCGGCGGGATTTGTAGCGGCGGGCTTGTTTGATGAGGTCTTCGGCGGCGAACGGGGGCATGCGGAAGCCTTGCCAGAGGACCTGCCAGAT
>Ga0209624_10000936_pt1 | contig 24503 bp, 18 predicted proteins | sample JacPinW_OM2H0_O1_FD_188565 | JGI IMG/M metagenome (GOLD analysis project Ga0209624, IMG submission 188565) | Forest soil microbial communities from Algoma, Ontario, Canada - Jack Pine, Ontario site 1_JW_OM2H0_O1 (SPAdes) (version 2) | ecosystem: Environmental > Terrestrial > Soil > Boreal...
CCCCGATTTCAATGCCACGTTACCGATCGTGTTACTGCCGTCCTGGAAGACGACTGAACCGGTTGGAGTGCCGCCGGCCGGCGCGCTCACCGTCGCAGTGAGAACCACTGGTTGATTGAACTCCGACGCATTCGGCGACGCCGCCAGGCTCGTCGTCGTGCTGGCTGGATTCACTGTCTGCAGCAAACTCGCTGGCGTGCTCAGGACGTAGTTGCTGTCCCCGTTGTAAACGGCCGTCAGCGAGTGCGTTCCCGTGGCCAGCGTGGAGATTGTCAAGCTGGCGTTGCCGCTGTTGTCCAGGTTCGCTGTGCCCAGTATTGTGGCGCCGTCTTTAAACGTAGCCGTTCCAGTTGGAGGTCCTTTTGGAGCCGGACCTCCTTGCGGTGTGGCTCCCGGCTGCACATTCGCAGTGAGCGTCAGCGACTGGCCATAGAGTGACGGGTTCTGGCTCGATGTAAGGGTGGTGGTCGTCAGAGTTCCCGTCACGCCGAAAATCCGCAGTTGACTGTAACTCGCAACGAATACTCGGCCGTTTGCCACGATTGGAACCAGATTCGCGTTTCCCCCTATATTCGGCCAGGTCCCAGCCGCTCCCTTGAAAAGTGTGGTCATCTTTCCACCCGAGTCCGGATCGAAGGCATACAGGTAAACGTTAAGATCGCTGGTGGTCGGCCGCGAGATTGCCCAGACTATCGGATTGCTCGTGCCATTGGAGGAAACGCTGGTGAAAAAACCCACGTCCTGCGCGCTGCTGGTGGGAAGCGAAATCGAGCTTGCCACCAGGGTTAGCGATGGCGTCGGCGCTAATTGCAGTTTCCAGATCATCACCGTGCTGCCGCCGCTGCTCACTACCCGTGCGAGGGAATCCTTGGGGTCGACAAAATACGCCGGACCGCACCAGCAGTGCGAGATCGCGTAGGACCCGAGTACGTTGTTACTCTCGCTGGAGTATCCGCCCAGAGCATCTTCATTCATCAAGTACATCGTTCCGGGCTTTCCGGCGGCGACGGCCAGATGTGGAATCGAGCCTGGCTGGTCAGGAAGAACCATGACTCCTCCCGACCCCAAATCTTCATCCAGTTGATCCAGAATTGCCCAGTTTGACGGAGTGAACAGGTCCAGCACCGTAGTCAAATCCGACGAGACCTTAATAACACTCTCCTGGAGGTTGGTTACGCCATCGTACGTCGTACCCGACGGATCAGAATTCCCTGTGGTAACCAGGATATTCCCCGAATCATCGGCGGAGGGCCCGAATCCTGACATCCAGATCGAAGACAGAAAGAAATTATTTGGAGCCGTTACTTGGATGTCAAAAACCGGGTCTGCTCCAATCGGCGTCAGAGTTCCGGCCTGCCATCCCAGGAGCCATCCTCGCGAGAGATTGGGAGAGTAGTCGCAGAAACTGCCGAACCCTGCATAGATGTTCCCGTTCGCCAACAGCAGCGCCGGGCGTTGCCGCTGATAGGTCGCGTTGAAGTTGAACATCGTGCCATCGGTCAGCATCCGCGAACCCGTCACCAGTTGGGGCGAAACCTTGTCGGTCAGGCTGCCTAGATCGAGAGCGTGCAGATAATAAGTCGGACTTCCGCTTTGCTGCGTGTACACCATTACATACAGGGTGTTCGAGGTCAGATCAATGACTGGTGTCGAATTGATCCCTACATTCGGGCCATTGTTAGTGCAACCAAGAGGTTTTGGAATGGGTAGGCCAAAATTGGGATTTAACAGCACCGTGCCGCTTTCTGCATCGATGGCGTAGACGCTATTGTTTTCCGTTGCCACATAAACCACGTCGTGCGTTCCTTGATACAGGCCAGCAGTAATATTCACTCCAGGCATGTAAAGCGGCTGGCTGTCCACCTGATCATCCAAAGTGATTGACTGCAGATACCCAAAGTAAGAACTGCTCGCAACAGCCGGAGTCAGAATGGTCTCATTCGAATTCCATCCCGTGCGGTAAGTATCGTAGTGATACGTCGTCACTGACTGCGATAGTGCTGGGCTTGCACTGGCAGCTAGAACTATGAGGAGTACACAACGGAGTCTACACATTAACATGGATGATCCAGAGGTCCCCTGGTTGCTGTTGTAACGACGTTTCGATATCCTCGATCAATTCGATCGATCACTCTACTTTGAAACGGATTGTAAAGGTAGATGGCGGGCGGTTCTCCTGGAAGTTGAAACTCCGTTGCATGGGCGGAAATACATTCAACATGCGCGCACTTTCGCGCTCACAGTTCTTCCGCACCCAACGAATATCAGCGAGAGCCAGGGAACCTTTACACTCGGGGACTACGGGGGCGGCATGGGCGTGCAAGACCCGACGCTGCTCCACGACCCTATCCAGTTCGAACCGCCATTGCCTGTGGCGCCGGCGATAACAAAGTTCTTCCATGGTACGTTGGTGCTGTTGGCGCCTTCAGGAGTTCCGGCGCTGTCCGAATTGGTATATGGCGCCGAGCAGAACGGGACGTCGTCGCCGCCTAGGCAAAACTGACTCGGGACGTTGCCGTCGTCCGTCGGCTTAACCTGCAGCAGCCCGTACTCATGCCCACCCTCGCCGCCTCCTGCAGCTCCGTCGAAAGGGAGTTGGGAGTACACCGCTGCTGCCCACTGCCAAGAGATCGGTTGACTAGACGAAGACACGAACGTCATCGACCAGGTGACAGGATTAATGCCGCCTGGCAGGCCACCCGCCGGCACCTCGAACATGCATGGAGCAAGGAAGGTGTGGCCTGTTGCTGATACAGGCAGAGTTTCGTTCCAATGGTTGTCTGGGTAGCCGCAGTTGGTACCGCCAGGGTTCACGGAATAGGGAAAATATGTCAGCCGGGCATAGGACGCATTAGGGTACCAGGTAGTTGAGCTGACGGGAGGATGGTTCCAGCAGCTATAGTTCGCGCCGTTCGCGCTGAACGTTATCGTCCAGCTATTAACGTTAATCGTACCCGGCGTCGTCAGGTTTCCACCCGACGTAAGGGAGGCGACGAAATAGATGTAGCTTTTCGCAGGGATCGGGGTGCTGTTGAAAGTTCCAGAGATTGTACTGGTGCACGATCCGTACATCGTTTGCGAGAGTGCCTTTTGTGCCGGATAGAGCACTACGATTGCCGTTACTGCCAAGGTCAGAATCCTCTGGACACGACTTTTCATTGAACACTCCTTTCGGGTTGGAACAAACTTCTTTAAACGGGTACTCAGATCCAGGCAAAAGCATAAAGCCCTTGCCAGCACCGATGTCTATAAAACAGATACGGGAATAGAGGTCTGTCGGGTTTCTACACTGAGGAGGTGATGCCGATTCTAGGTGTGTTGAATGTTTTTGTCGGCGCATCTCGCCGATACGCAACTCCCCGTCAAGGCGCGATCATGTTTCCCGCAGCAAGAGGAATTGTGTATGTCTTCGCACTAGAGTTCTCCCACCGCCGCGTACTCGTTCGCAGCCCACTCCAGTTTATCCTCTTGCTTCAGACTGGTTCCTAAGCTTCGCCGCGGATGCTCGACGCCGGTCCCGCAATGCGTAGCGAGCCCTCAGAAAACCTAGAGGTAAGCTGCAATAAATGACAAGCTTGATTGAATCGAGCATGCGAAAAAAAGCATAGCCACATCGGTCAATCACCCTCTCCCACAAGCTCGGCTTGCGGTGGTTACTCGTTTGCGGCGTCGCCAACAGGGGCCAACTTCCACCGCTCTCTTCCCGCCACAAGGATACGTATCGTTCGACCTTCTCGCTCAGGCCCGTAGGAAGAACTTCGGGACGATGAAGTGACGAGACAATGCGCTCGGTTTTTACAAGGGAATTCCAGGAGTCATCGCCAATCGCTGACCGGTTCGCACCCTCGAGAGAGGCTGCAGAGGCAACGAACGGAATACCTAGAAATTCGCAGGCCGCCGTCATACTACCGACAGGGTCGCTGACCAATGTCTCGTACTGAATCTGGTGAATCGGGACACCGAGGCCAACCAGCCGATCACATTGCAGCTTCATCTCCCTATAGCCTATTAAAGTACGATAAACCATGCCTTTCTGGCTAAAGAAGCCGCCGGGCGCATCGGATGCGCGGACGACGCTGCGAAGTATTGCCCTTGGGTCGCGCCAGATAATCATGAACCGAGCGTCTGGAAAATCCCTTGCCAGACCGATTAGCGAATGATGGTAGAGTGGCGACTTCTCGCCGCAGACAGTAGCACCCTTCTGGCGTGCGTAATCCTCATAAGCCGCCAGCATGGTGGTTTTGAGGCGAGAAGCATCAGGCGTAATTCGGCGTACGTCAATGCCGTTCCGCGTGGGAGCTCCGTTCCGAAGTTCCCATCTCGCGAGGCGACTTGATCCTGTTCCAGGGAGCCAGAACATAGGCTTCAGAAGAAACAGATCTCCTTCAAACAACAGTCCGATCTGCGGATGCTTATTCAGCAATGCGTATAGCAAGGAAGTCCCAGAGCGCCAAAGGCCGATCACAAACAGCGGTCCGCGCCCTGGCGGCGGGATCACTGGTGCGGACGTCGATTCTTCACTAAGTTTTGGTTGAATCATGGAAAAATAACGAACCCTCCCTAGGAATCAAAACAATGCAGCGCTAATTGAACTGGAGTCAATTACTCGAATCTTTTGACATTAAGAAGTTCCAAAGACACACTCCACGCGAATCTCGACCCATAGATCAGATACCGTCGCCAGAGCCTGCGTGGTTCCTGGATCAGCCGGAAGAGCCACTCGAGGCCATGCTCGCGCATCCACGAAGGAGCTTGCCTTACCCTTCCAGTCGCGAAATCGAACGCTGCACCCACTCCTACCATCACCGGTACGGCAAGTCGCTCGCGATGTTCGTACATCCAATGTTCTTGCTTCGGCGTGCTCAGCCCAACCCAGAGGACGTCCGGAGTTGCCGCCTCGATCCTCGCCACCACCTCTTCATCCTCTTCCACGGTCAGGGGCCGAAAGGGCGGAGAATAAACTCCCGCGATGCGTATTCCATACCGCTGGTGCAAAGTCTTTGCGAGTTGGTCGGCGACACCAGGAGCGCCGCCGTAGAAGAAGTGCCTGTACTCTTCACCGGTCTCTCGGCAAAACGTCTCCATCAACTCCGGTCCGTAAACACGACGTGCCAACGCATGTCCGTGCCAGCGACCGAGCCACACCAGAGGCATGCCATCCGGCACCGTTAGGTCGGCGGCATTCAGGATGGTGCGAAGATGCGGGTCGCTCTGTGACTCGGTCACGCCATGCATGCCGGTCACAGTGACGTAACGTGTGGCCTCTCCGGCCTGAATCTGACGCTCGATCCAGGCAATCGCATCAGGAATCTGAACCGCGTGAACGCGGGTCCCCAATACTCGAAAGCTGGGAAGCGGCGACTCTGAAACCGGAGTGGCTAAGCTAGGCATGAGCAGCGATGGCCTCCTGGTATATGTCAATGAGCATTTCATAATTGCGGCTGGCAGTATATTTCGCTTCGAACTCAGCGCGCGCCTGTTGGCCCATGATTTCCATCTCTTCGGAATGCTCCCATGCCCACCGAACCTTGGATGCGAGATCTTCAGAATCACCTGCTCGGAAGTGGAGTCCGGTCCGGCCATCGCTGACGATTTCCTGCATGGAACCCAGTCCAGAGCAGATCACTGGCACAGAACAAGCAAACGCTTCGGCTATGGTCATGGGAAAACCTTCGTACCATTGGCTGGGGAAAACCAAAAATCGAGCTGCTCTTATCGCTGCGATAGTTTCGTTGCGCGTCAATCGTCCCTTGCAAACAACACCTGGCAAGATCCCTTGAGCTATTGAAGTTTCGATCTGTGGTCGATCGGGTCCGTCGCCGACAATCATCAACGGAATCGATCCGCACAAGGATTTCCATGCAGAAATTAGAGTTGCTGTTCCCTTCCAATTAACAAGCCGACCAACAAAGATGGCGTATTCACGCCTCTGAGAAGATGGTTGCCCAGGATCGAGATCTATGAAGTTCGGCTTCACACGAATTTTTTCCACTGGCAGGCCCGAGTCAACGAACTTACTCCGCGCAAACTCACTCAACGCGATGTACCGATCGATCTTCTGTTGCCATGTGTTCTTGTTGCGGTGTACTTGTAGCATCGCTGCGATAACAGCCGTTTTGACGCGTGAGTCCTGGAAACAACCATGTTTTACTCCTCGCCAAAGGCTATGGTTAACGCACTCTTCGCAAACCTTGTCATTACGGTAAAACGTGGACGCAGGACAAAGAAGGCGGTAATTGTGCAAGGTCTGTACGACCGGCACACCAACTCGCTGGCACGCGTAGTACACAGCCGGCGAGATAACCGGAAACACATTGTGAACATGCACAATATCCGGTCGGATTCGTTCTAATAACGCCCGAAAGTTCTCGTACCAGCTGGATGACCACACGCAATCAATTGCCATCTTAATCTGATGGGAAATGTTCTTGGGAACCTGTGTCTGCTCAGTGACGAGATGCACATCACAGCCGCGCTGAGTGAGAAGCTTCGCCTCGGATTCAAATACTTCGTCTTCCCCGCCCCGGTTTAGGTAACGATTGTAGACAGATACGATTCGCATTATGTTAGGGAAGCTTTGAATAAGTGAAGACGTCGTCCTCTCCACCGCGGTTCAGGGATCGGTTGTAAACGGAGGCGACCTCAAAGGTTACCTCTCAATTCTAGGATTTAGTTCTCCCGAACAGCGAATCAACCTGCAAAATGGACCCATCCATAGGTGAACTCAGTTGTTCCATGTTTCCCATATAGGAGAAGCCGGACTGAACCAGAAATTCATAAATCGTATGAAATTGAGCTTGCCCGTCGTAGAGTGGGCCGACAGAGACTTCGACGATCACGTAGTGCACCCGCTCTAACGTCCGCGTGGCGCCGCGCAGAACTCGATCTTCGTACCCCTGCACGTCGATCTTAAGCAGGGTCTTCTCGGATAACTCCATCTCATCCGCATAGTCATCCAACGTCTGCAAACGGACCTTCGTGGAATGGTTGTCAGCGGTCCAGGGAAAGGCCTCCTGGTGCAAGACGGACATGGGCAACACCGAGGACGACTTGGAAAAGCTGCTGCGCCAAAAATCTACCGGTCCACGTTCATCGCCGAGAGCAACCGGAAACGCCTGATACAGCGCGTCTTCCCCAAATCTTCTAATTAATTTGCGGCAACAATCAGCTTGAGGCTCGAAAGCATAGATCCGCGCGTTCGGAAGCACCGCCCGGACAGCAGAGGAAAACTCGCCCGTGTGAGCACCCACATCGATTACCGTCTTGATTTCTGCCCTTTTTAGCCACGGCTTATTCAGCTTCAGGAACTCCCCGCCATGCACGCGCTTCAGAAGAAGCGCCGGGAAATGGAGCACTTGCGCGGGCCGCTCAAGAGCTGCCAGAGAATGTGCCCATCCCTTTCCGATGAGATCGCGAGCGCGGCTCAAATGGACCTGCCACCGCGGTGCAGCTTTTGGCGGTCTGGCCGAGACCCGCGCTCCAGCGTGAAGGGTCTGCTCGTAGATTTCTGACAGCATTTGGTAGTTCCTTTCAGCCGTGTACTTCGCCTCGTACTCCAGACGCGCCTCTCGCTCCATGTCCTTCATTTGGTCGGGATGGGTCCAGGCCCACTCCACCTTGGCGGCCAGGTCATCAGCATCTCCGGGCGTGAAGTGAAGGCCCGTGCGGCCGTCCTCAACGATCTCCTGCATGGCGCCCAATCTCGAACAGATGACAGGGGTGCCACAGGCAAAGGCCTCGGCGATCGTCAGGTTGAAAGTCTCATAACACTCAGCCGGCAAGATGAGGCAACGAGCCTTAGCGATCGTTGCCCACGCCTCTTGGCGCCCTAGCTGTCCCCGAAAGGAAACGCTGGATAGGCCACTCGCGGCCGCCTGCGCGTGGAGTCGTTCGCGCTCAGGACCATCGCCGAGGATCAGAAGTGGTATGCGGTTCCCCAGACGCTGCCAAGCGGTGAGAAGCAAACTTACTGATTTCTCGGGAGAGAATCGCCCGGCGAACACGGCGTAGTCCTGCGTGCCCACGCGCGGTCCGGGGTCCGGATAAACGAAGTTCGGCTTGACAAAGATCCTATCGGCCGGCAACCCTCCGGCGACGAATTTCTCACGCGCAAACTCAGTGAGCGCTATATAGGCATTTATTTTGCGGTCCCAGGTGTGGCGCTGGCGATGCACCGCCAACATCAGGGCGACGGAGGCCGTGGCCGACATGGACTCGCGATAGCAGCTATGGCGCACACTTCGCAACAGATTGTGTTGGATGCACTCTTCACAGACGTGGCCATCCCGAAAGAGGGTCGCCTTCGGGCAAAGGAGCCGGTAATTGTGTAACGTCTGGACTACCGGGATGTTCGCCTCCTGACAGGTCGAATAAATTGAAGGTGACACCATGACAAAGGTATTGTGGATGTGGACGATCTGAGGCTTCTCGAGAGCAAGCAGCTTCGTCAGTTCCCGCTTGGTATCGGCGGCCCAAATGATGTTCTTCGCCATCGCTAGTTGCTGGCCGGGGGAATGCCCTTCGAGTTCTACGTTGCTTCGTTGATAAACGAGCACCTGATGACCCGCACGGCTCAGCAGTTGGCGTTCCTGCTCGAACACCACGTCCTCGCCCCCCGGCCACTGGTACTGATTATGGACAAGCAGTATCTTCACGTTCGAAATCTCCTCAGAAGTGCTGCATCGGAGTCAGGCTGACCCCAATGTAACAAGACTCTTACGCTCAAGTCGCGAGTCCTGAATTTGAATTTGAATTTGGAATGGGAAGGATTACCCAGGCGGATCCTGTGTCGGTTCACTTGTGATGACATCGAACCTCGAGCCTTCTGTCAACAGTGCTACACCCGGTTGCCCACATGGGATAAGGGTGTTCGGAGCTCGAGTCTGTTCCTCTGCTGGACCTGCGAGCTCACCAGCCCTAGAGCCAGACCTACAAAGAAAAGGAATGGAATATCTGATGAAGGGAATTCGAGCCCGGCCTCTGTGCTTATGTTGATCATCTCGATCAGGTACACCAAAAAGAGCCAGAGAAGGAGGTTCGATAACAGCGAGTTCCAGCTACTTCGCTGCCGAAAACCGCGGATAAATTGGATTAAGACACGCAAATTGAAGATCACCCAGACGGCGAATCCAACTACTCCCAACCTCGCCAATACGCTTACACTCGAGTTGTGGGGCTGGCGCACCATATTGCCCGACCTGGCGTCCCGGAAGTCAATCAAGGGCAGACCGAAGCCTTCGCCGAACACCGGGTTCGGCCAGAAATGCTGCATCGCTTGGTCTATCCAGCCGGCACGACCTTCGACGCTGCTTCCCGGCGTTCCCTCCACGCCGCCGATGCTTAGAATATGTTCTTTGAAAAAGGCTAGATTCACCGGCCCGATGCGCCCGCTTATCTCAATACCGACTGTTGTCAGTATCAGAATTACAATCAGCGGTGGGGCGAGTAAGGAAAGGAGTTTGGAGAACTTTCCAATTTCGCCTAGAAACAGAAACACGATTAAACTAACCAGGATTCCCACATACTCCGCCCTTGCCTGCAGGATGGCGAGTCCGAACAATTGCGCCGCAGCAAGAAGCAGCAGAATCCAACGCGGCCACCGGACCACATACCGGGCAAGAAGAATAAAGAAGAGAGCTCCGAGTAGTAAGAATACTTGGTTGCCACGGTAATTGCCCACAATCGGTGTCATGACAAAGACGCCGGACTTGGGCGACCAGGAGCTGAGCGCGTCCTCCCAGGGCATCAAAAAGCTGTAACCCAAGTTCAACAGGAATACAACCATCAGCCACTTCAACAAAAGCATCACGCTGCTATGTTTCATCGACCAGAGTAGTCCCAACAATAGAAAGATGCCATCGAGGAACATCGATGCATCTCGCACGGCCCATAGCCCGTAGCGAGGAATATCAACGACCAAATGAAGAACCGTCAAGAAAAGGAATGCGAAGATACAGGTCATCGCGGGTTCCTTGAGGGTTCTTGAGATCGTATGCCGGCAGGAAAAAACCGCGAAAGCCATTGAAGCGTACATCAGACCATAGCTGATGATAAGAGGAAAGCCTCCGAGGTGAATGGCCAGATTCTCAAAACCGTAATTCAACACCGCGTAACCCGTCAGCGCAGTCAGTAGGAGCACCTGCCAGAGTTCCAGGCCTGCCCGGCGCGCCAAGACGATCGCGAACAAGCAAAGCCCCACCGCGGCAACGAGCGCAAAGAAACCGAGCACCAAGAACGGGCGAAGGACTGCGAGGCCGCCCAGTAAGAGAAATGCCAAAAAGCAGATAACAGCGGTGACGCGACTTTCCGTCCGACGACCGTTTAGTCGGTAGTTGGCTCCGGTATTTCTGACGGCCTCGATCATGTTCATTCTTTATCTTGCTTGGAACGTTCCCGGAGGTTGCGACTACTCCGTTGGCTGAAGTGGCAACACGACCGGAAGTGGCGTAGATGGAGAAGGCACCGAGGCATGGGGATAGTCTCGCGCCACGGCACGTTGTAAGAGGATGACCGCCGTTATCAATCCAATTCCTTCCGATACAGTCATAGACCACACGGCGCCCCTCAGCCCGAAGGCCCGTGTTATGGGAATCCCAACGGCAAGGCAGAAGAGACTCGAGGCGCATGCGGCGGCAAAAACCGATGCCGGAGATTCCATCGCTCGCAATACGATCGCCGGGCCGAAGAAGGCGCTCCAACAAATAGATCCCAGTGCCACGACGCCCACCAGGTCTGTTACCTCCATGTATCTGCCGGAGTAAAGGAAGCGGAAGGCGTGCTCCCTGAATACCATTACCACAGCCCAATACACGACTGATCCGCTCACGCAAAGCAGGCTGATTTTCCACGCCAGGCGGCCTCCCGCTTCACCCTGTTGATGAGCGCGTGCCGCATAGGGAAGTAAGAGCAGAGAAAGTGCGCCGCAGCTTTGCAGTACGGGAGCGTAAAAGTTCATCAATGCCTTGAGCTCTCCAGCTTGTGCTACACCGAAGAAGTAGTAGATGTTGTACGGAAGCCACATCGCCGCAGCACCCGCCAAGGCCCACCGACCGTAGCTCCAATGTTTTTTCAAAATATCCCATGAATGAAGGGCGATTGTCGTTCCTTCAAGCCGGGTTCTTAAACTGAATAGCAGAAAAGCACTTGTTAAGGCCGATCCGACACCCATCAGGAGGAAAGCAACGAAGGGCGAGGCCAAACCGAAAGCATGTGCAAGAAATAAGCCTCCCAGGACGACTGCGGCATACAACAGAGCACCGGCAATGGCATATATCGGTGACAACCGCAGGTAGAAAGCTCGCTTAGCGAGCGTGACCAGCAGAATGCAGGGCGTGGCCAGGGCCGCGCCGGCGAGAGCGCCCGGCAGGCCGCCTGAATGTCCAGCCAAACGCATCACCTCGGCCGACATGCCCAGGAGTAGCGATAGAACGATTCCAATGCCTAGTTGAAGCCACAGTAAAACACGTAGATAGCTTCGCAAATGGTCGTGGTAAGTTGACCCCCCGTACACCGACATTGGTTCGAGCAGAAAAGACTGGTAAAGCATTGTCAGGAAGACGATAACCGAAAGGTTAACCGCAAAGGATCCATACTGCTCGCGCGTTAGCCAGCGTGCAAGGAGGATGCCAATCAAAAAACCAGAGCCAGTCGTTAGACCCTGGTCCAGAATCGCAACCCCACCTTTCATTGCACGTGGAATCATCGATCGGCACGCATCTATCAGCCCTTGACCTCTCGGTTCTCGTCCTTTGCCAAGCACAGTTCTTAAGTCTCCCTTTGTAGCAATTCTTGAAATCTCGATCCCCCCATCTCGCTAGGTGTCCAACCAGGAGGGGACCGGTGGCATACCTGAGCCATCGAAACCGACTTTACGCTACTACTGGTTCGGCTGCTTGCAGGGTGGCAAGGCAAGTCTTCAATTGTTCGGCAACGATTCGAACTTGCGGCTCCAAGAGAATATTGTCATGGTTGCTGGCGATCGTGCGAACCTGTAATCCGTGACCGGCGTATGCGTTCCAGCCTTCATACGGATCCCGAACTGGCGTGCGGGGTTGCAGGTTGGACCGGAACAGCATAACCCGCCCCTGATAGATCTTCGGCGCGTAGTGTTCGACCGCTCGCTCGCAGGCCGTGTGGATCTTCTTCACCGCACTCGGTTGCCTCATATACTTCACCTGCCAGGAGATACCTCCCCTTAGGACTTTGGCTCTCTGCGAGAGATCAGCCCACGTCTGCGCGACTGGAGTCCGCAAGATTGCGAGCAGGCCGGACAAGGTCCTGTGTAGGGAACCGGAGACCTTCCTGGGAGAGTACTCAGCCGCATCCGACTGCCCTGGACCAGCGCAAAAAGTATCAAAGAGAACCAGCAGTCCCACTTCCTGATTTTGCGCTGTCAACTGCTGGGCCATTTCGAAAGCGACAATCCCGCCAAAGGAGTAGCCTCCCAGAAAATATGGTCCTTCCGATTGAACGCTACGTATTTCCTTGATGTAATGGGCCGCCATTTCCTCCACTCGTGTGTGGCATGGCTGTCTTCCGTCTAGTCCTTGCGGCTGTAATCCGAAGAAAGGCTGGTCCGACCCGAGATGCCGCGCCAGGTCATAAAACCTCAGGACGTTCCCCAAAATTCCATGAACACAAAAGAACGGCGGTTTGGACCCGCCCCTCTGAATCGGCACCAGACAAGACCACGGAGGCGACGATCCCTTCTGGCGAAGAATTGCGGCTAATTGCTCAACGGTTGGGGCTTGGAGGAGCGTGGCAATCGGCAAGTTTTTGCCGAACGCCTCCTCGATGCGATTCATCAGCTTGACTGCCAATAGGGAATGTCCACCAAGCTCGAAGTAATCGTCCCTGACGCCAATCGGCCGCACTCCCAGAACACTCTCCCAGATCTGGGCTAGCCGGGACTCGACGACATCTTTTGGCGCAGCGAACCTTCCCGTTGGCGCGAGGTCTGCCTGATCAGGAATGGGAAGAGCACGCCGGTCAATTTTGCCGTTCGGGGTCAGCGGCATACTTTTCAGAGTCACGAACACTGAGGGAAGCATGTACTCCGGAAGCTTCTCTTTCAAGAAAGCGCGGAGTTCGGCGGTCGTCGGAGCTGTGTCGCCGGTGGGGATGAAATAAGCCACAACCCGTTTGTCCCCGGGAATATCCTCCCTGGCTACCACTACCGTTTCGTTGATCCCGGGGTGTTGCCTCAAGACTGTTTCAATCTCGCCCAACTCGATGCGGAAACCGCGAATCTTCACTTGATGATCGATCCGCCCCAGAAACTCTATATTGCCATTCGGCAGATAGCGCACCAAATCTCCAGTCTTGTACAAGCGCGCTTTGGGGTCAGGGTTCAGGGGATGCACGATGAATTTCTCTGCGGTAAGCTCAGGCCGTTTGAGATATCCACGCGCTAAGCCATCACCGCCGATGTGCAACTCGCCGGCAACTCCGATGGGGACTGGTTGCAGCATCTTGTCCAAGATGAAAATTTCGGTGTTGCCGATCGGCCGTCCAATCGAGACTGCACTCTGTTCCGCTTCAAGCTTCGACAGAGTTGACCAGATCGTGGTCTCGGTTGGACCATACACATTCCACACAGAGGCAGATCTTTGAAGAAGTTGGTTAGCTAGCTTTTGCGGTACAGCTTCCCCGCCAATCAGAATCTTGAGTCGTGGATCGCCGGTCCATCCGGCCTCCAGCAGTATTCGCCAGGTCGCTGGAGTGGCTTGCATCACAGTTGCGCTTGAGCCTCTAAGCTTTTCCAGCAGTTGGCGACCGTCCGTGGACACCTCGCGACTGACAATCTCAACACATGCACCCTGCGTTAACGGCAGATAGATCTCGAGCCCTGCGATATCAAATGAGAGTGTAGTAACAGCCAGCAGCCGGTCGCTGGCCGTCATTCCGGGCCGCTCGGCCATCGTCGTGAGGAAATTAACAACCGCGCGATGTGGTATTTCAACTCCCTTGGGTTTGCCGGTGGAACCGGAAGTATAGATTACATAGGCGCGGCTCTCGGGATTAAGGATCAACCCGGGGCGCTCTTGCCTCTGCTTTGTGATTTCCGGCCAGTCCGAGTCGATGAGGACGGTTCTGCAGTTCGTGCTGGGTAAGCTTTCTCTTAGCTGTGCTTGCGTGAGCAGCAAAGGTATTTCGGCGTTTTCAAGCATGTACGCGATGCGATCACGTGGGTAGGCTGGATCGAGAGGAACGTAAGCCGCGCCAGCCTTGAGAATTCCCAACAGACCTACCACCATCTCCAAACTGCGTTCCAGACAGATACCGACCAGGCTGTCAGGTGTTGCCCCAAGCCTGATCAAGTAGTTTGCCAGATGGTTTGCTCGTCGTTCGAGTTCGCCGTAAGTCAGGCTGTCGTTTCCAAAAACTACCGCCGTCGCGTTTGGAGTTCGAGCCGCCTGCTCCTCGAAAAGTTGATGAACGCACCGATCCCTGGGGTAGTCCATTCGGGTATTGTTCCATTCGACTACCAGGCGGGTTCGTTCCGCATCGGTCAGGAGAGGAAGCTTCCCCACAGTCTCATCTGGATTTTCGATGATGCCCTCAAGCAGCTTCCCGAAGTGTCCGGCCATCCGGCGGATCCTTTCGGCGTCGAAGAGGTCGGCATTGTAGTCAATCCGGCCAACCATACCTTCCGGCCGGTCTTCGACTTCGAAGCGCAACTCGTACTCTGTGTTGTCTGCAAGAGTAGCTTCACGGACCTCGCAAGCCGGTTCCGACCCTGTTCGGCCCGGCGTCGATATCCGTGCGCCAGACCAAGGTGTCAGCGCCTGTTGGAATGAAAAAATTACCCCTGGTGGGCTGATGGACTGCCGCTCCTTCGTCAAGAAATCCGGGAGCGCATCGGCCTGGGCGTTCGCTTCCGATGTTCCCACCTGCACTCGCTTGCAAAGCTCTCGAAAGCTAGGGTCACCCGACAGGTCCGTTCGCAGCGGCACACCTATGTTCGCCAGATTGGCGAAGTTGATGCTGTCGGCCGGGGCGTGGTTTATGCCGACATCGCATACGAGAACGTCAATCTCTCCTGTGTAACGGTGAAGCAAGGTCTTGAGTGCTGCCAAAAGGATCACATGAACGGAGACCCCCTCCCGGCGGCTAAGAGCCTTCGACGCCTCACTTACGTTCTTGGGGAGGACTAGGGGTTGTGTCGCGCTCCGGAATCTTTGAATTGCGCCTCCCGGGTTATCGGGGGACAGATGAAATTCGGACAGACCGGCAAGCTGCTTCCTCCAATATTCCAATCCATCCAAGGCTCGACTCTGCCCGGCAGAGATCCGCGTCCCCTGCTCTGCTACACCGCTGACCGGCTCTAAAGGCATTTCGGTTCGCGGAGGCGGGTTTGTCAACAATCCACGATGCTCACTCATGCCCGGTTTTCCTTCGTCCAGCCATGAGCACGAACTTCAACCCTGCCGGATTCTTCTTGATTTGAGTGGCTAGCTCGAATTGATTCCTGCTCTGCTCTTAACGAGCGCAGCAACTGACCGTTTGTGGTATAGGTGACGCCCTCACGCTTCGCAACATAGTCCAGCATTTCACACAATTCGGGCCAAACCCCCAGTTCTTCGATCTCCCATGAATGTCCGTACAAATGCCAGATACCTCCTTGTTGCAGCACCTGCTCAAATAGTTGTTTTCCGAGCTCAATCCAGCTATTGAACCGGCTCAATTCCGTCGCATATCTCCAAAGACCCTGGACATTGCGGGCCCGTCCAAGATTCTTGAGATAATTCCTCCTCGGATGTCGGTACGCCTGCACAGTCGTAGGCATTTCGAACGGAGAGAAATCCGTTCTCAGCGAGAGCATCTTAGTCGTCCGTGCTCCTTGGTACCCAGCCCGCTGCAATTCACGAATGACCTGTGGGTTGTAGTGGCCGTATGGGTAACAGAACATTGCTATTTCGCTGCCTATCTTATGTTCCAGCATCTGCTTGCAAACTCCCACCTCTTGCCACAACTCATCTCGATTCAGACCTGGCAGACTCCTGTGTGAAACAGAGTGGGCGCCGATTTCGAAGCCTTCTGAAGCGAATGTTCTGAGATCAGCGGCCGCCAGCGTTGTACCGTTCCGGTACGGGATGGCGGGAACGTAGAACGTACCCAGAAGCCCCCGGGAATGCAGCAACTCGGCGAGCTTAATGTCGTTCTCGTCTCCATCGTCCCAACTGGTGGTCACAATCCTAAGATTGGGCATAGTTGCACACCCGTCGCCCCAGCTGGGCGTTGGCTCGGAAATCTGCACAAAAGCGCGGCACCCAGTTAGTCGCTCCAATCATGGAAGGGGCAGGTTATCTGCACTGGGGGAAGGAGACTGCCAGACAGGACGCGTCTCGCGTGACGGGAAAGCAGCGGTCATTCGATACTGAGGGGGGAAACCCCTGATGTTCAAGCTCCGTCCGGAATGTCAGTTGAGCCCCCGCACAAATTGACGGTATTAGCTCCCTTGGGGAGTCAGGCGAGGAAACATTCACGGACTGCGATTAGTCCGCGAGCCATTCCGTCTGGACGCTTCGCAAAATTATGCGGCTCCTGAACCCTTCAGAAGGGCCGGAATTGTTTTGGCTAGGATCTTGAGATCGAGCCAAAGCGACCATTTGTCGATATACTGCATGTCAAGTTCCATCCATTTATCGAAAGCGATGGAACTCCTGCCATTGACCTGCCAAAGACAGGTGATCCCCGGACGCACACTGAATCGTCGCCGATGCCAGTCTTCGCTGAACCGTTCATAGTCGCGGACGGGAAGCGGACGTGGGCCGACCAGACTCATGTCGCCCTTCAAGACATTGAACAACTGCGGCAGTTCGTCGATGCTGGTCTTTCGCAGCAATCTCCCGATCGGAGTAATGCGCGGATCGTGTTTGATCTTGAACACGGGTCCGCTGACCTCATTCAGGTGTTGCAGCCCATCGATTTGCTTTTCCGCATCGACGACCATGGTTCGGAACTTATACATCAGGAACTTTCTCTTGTTATGGCCGACTCTCTTCTGCGAAAAAAGAATGGGACCTGCAGACGTGGCCTTGATCAGTAGCGCCGCGAGAAGCATGATCGGGAAGACGGCGATGACCGCCACGAGCGCGACCGAGAAATCCACTATTCGTTTCACGACCAACGGCCAGCCTTCGCTGAGTCCGGTGGAATGTGTAATCCACGAATCCCCTTCCAGCTCTTCGGCGTGCCCCTGAGCCAACTTCAGGTTGAAGATGTTGGTCAGGAGCCGAGAAAGAATGCCTTGCTCTTCACACAGACCGGCGATTCGAGAGGCATCGTCGTGGAATGACCGTATCGGCAACGCAATCACGACCTCGTCCACGACGCTCGTCCGGAGAAACTCGGGAAGACTGTCCAGGTTGCAGGCCAGAGCGTAACCCCTTTGACTGAGTTGACCGATTCCATCCCATTGCTGGTCGGCGAACCCAATTACCCGGTAGCCAAGTTCGGGCCGACCCTGAATTTTATCGGCGAACTGGATTGCTCGCGCATTGCTCCCCACGATCAGCATGTGGCGAAGATTTCGTCCATGCAACCGGGTTTGCACCAGCACAGCCCTTAACGCGAGCCGACTGCAAACGAGCATCAGTGTGCCGAGCGCCCAGAAAGCCGCCACGAAAGGAAGGGATGCCATGCGGATGTGAAACAGCAAGGACACACCCGCCAGGCACACCGTTCCAAGCGAGGTTGCCTTCACAATGTCGGCGACTTCAGCTGTGCGACTAGAGAGACGGCGCGATTTATAAAAACCACAGATCGAAAATAAGGTGTGCCACAGAATGATCAGGCCAAGAAAAATGAGAAAGTTTCCCACCTTCACCCGCATGGAGAAAAAATCGGCCATCGAGACGGTGTGACCCACACCCAACGCCGGCACCGTGGCCAGTCCGAAGGCGAGAACCACCACTGCCAAGTCGAACAACTTGAGTGCATTTAAGAGAACCTCACGTCGACGGCTAATCATGCTAGCTCCTCACAGCAGGGCCCAATTAGTTTCACAAACCGAGTCGCGTAGATCGCATTTGCGGGTAAATCCGATGTCTGGGTATCTGGTCGAAACAGGAGAGAAGCAACGGTTTAGCGTTTTACAACCGGTTGTAGATGTTGTCCGGGATAGGAAATGTTCGCTGGTTCAAGATAGCTCCGAGAATCGGCAGGTTGGCGGCCCTAAGCTCTTGCAAGGCTTTGCGAGCAATATCCCGCCGGGTGGAGTTCGCTTTCAGAACCAGCACGATCCCATCGGATGAACTCCCCAGGACGATACCATCGTTACAAGTGTTCGTAGGCGCCACATCAATGAGCACATAGTCGAACTGAGAACGCAACTCAGTTAGGCGTTGGCGCAGGCCTCCTGATGCCACCTTTTCCTGACAATTCTCAGTGGCCGATCCGCAGCTCAAAAGCCATAGGTTCTTTCGTGATAGCTGGCGCACGTATTGGTGTAGCGGGTCTGTCTGAAGCAGGGCATCGGACAGCCCAAAGTGATTGTCAGTAGCAAATTGTCGATGCAAGCCGGGAGAGCGCAGATTGCAGTCCACGACGCAGACCGATCCACGGACTTGGGAGGCAAGGACTTCACCGACGCGGGCACATATCCAACTACATCCCGCGCCCGCTTCCGCTCCCGCAAAGATGACTTGCCGCCGATCCTGCGCCCCCGGTAACAGGAATAGATTGAGCACCAGTTTGGCGATTTCATCCCGCACTTTTCCGACAACCTCCAGCGCAGGCGTGGACGGTTCCGTATCCGCCGGGGACACACTGAGTGGCTCCGGAGCCTCCTCAGCTGACGCCGGCATCTCCAGCATGCCGCCAATTTGTTGCAACAGTTCGAAATTTCTGCTCAACCCTAACCTCCCGGCGCCTTAAAGTTTTCCCTGCTTCTCGTAAGCGGTCGACTCATACTCTGCGGCTGCGGCACCGCCCACTTGCTCACCGCGAGAGCTAACCTCACCTCTACCGTTTCCATTGCCATTGCCGTTCCAACTGCCGTGGGATCCAGTCTGTTTCAGCGAAATTGACCCCAACACTGGAACATCCAATTCGGTGAGCACCTCCGCCGGTGTCCGGAAAGAAGTATCCATGTAATCCAGAGCAAATGCCGTCCCCAGGCTGACCATAACCGCCATCAGACCGCCCACGATCAACGCCGTCCACGGAGAATTCGAGGGGAGCGTCGGCGGAACGGGCTGTTCCGCAATCGCAACATTGAGGATGCGAGTCTGGTCCAACGCATTCGTCATACGAGCTTCCTCGCGTTTGCGCTGGTACATCAGGTAGTTTTCCTCGTCCGTTTTCATCGTGCGGACCAGGTCCTGCTGGACGATTCCTTTCTGGTCCAGATCTCGTGTCTTCGTCTCGTAGTTGGAGACAGTCGCCTGGATGGCCGCCGCGCGTGCCTGCAAACCGCTGTCCTCGGCCTTGGCTTTGGCCAGTTCCTCATTGATCCAGCTGTACGTCGGGTTGCGGTCCGTGGTTTCGGCGCGGATGGGTTTGCTTTCCTCGGCCACAATCGAGGCACGGGCATCTGCAATTTCCTTATCTACTTCCTGCACGAGAGCGTACGTTGGCTGATACTTGGTCAACAGCTCGGTGCGCTTCATTTCCAAGGTCATCAATGTATTCTTAAGGCCCTGCAGAACCTGGGCATCGTCGGTCTGGCTGGCCTGCGTGGTCAAACGTTGCGGAGTCGTGTTCGCCTGTTTCTCCAGAGCTCGAATCCTCTCTTCGGTGCTGGCGATCTCCGCTCTGGTCTGCTGCAAGCTGGCGCGAAATTCACTAAGTTTCTGCAGCGAAATGTCCCTGGCCATTTGGGGAGCTACGCCGCCGTCCTCGGTGGAGAACGTTTTAAGCTTCGCCTCGGCGTCGGCCAGATTATTCTTGTATGCCTCTGTCTCCTGATCGAAAAATTCGAATTGCCCGGGCGGCCGGTGTACCGCCACATTCTTTTTCAGGTACGCATCCCCCAGAACGCTCAGTACCCGGGCCGCCAACTGGGGATCGCGAGCCGCATAACTGACTGCGATGATGTTGCTCTTGCGGACCACCTCAATCTTCAGATCACTCTCCAGCCCCTTGACAGCCTTTGCGGTTCGCGTCGACTCGTTTCGTGCGCCAAACAGAGATGTCAGAAACGACTTGCCCCGATCCAATCCGCAGGAAACCACCACCTGGCGAAGCACGTCCGCGCTCTTGATTAATTCGACCTCGGAATTCAACTCCTCCTCGGTAACCTCGCCGCGAGTTTCCGGAGGAGTGCTCTGCCCAGGACTGATGACTGGATCCAGCCGTTCGCGCTCGATCAGGAACTTGGTGGAGGCTCGATACTCCGGAGCGTGAAACACCGCCGCGAGGACTGCGCCCGTCAGTATCCCAAAAAACGAGAGCATCACGACACGCTGATGACGAAATACAATCGTGAGCACGTCCCGCAGACTGAAACTGAAGTTGGCCTGGCCGTTGGCTCGATCTAGGTCGTTGCTAGTCATCCTGTCCTCGCTTATTAGTAGGTTTTTGCAAAGGAGGCCATAGACGCATTCGGTAAGAAGGGTCTGACCTTGGAGAAGCGGTTCTTGGGCACGAATAACATGTCTCCGGGATGCAGAAATGGATCCTCGTTCAGGTTCCCTTTCTTTTCCATTTCTTTCACGTTGAAAATCTTAGCTGAAACCCACTCGCTATTGACGCGGCGGAACAGCAACACCTGGGAGTGCTTGGCGCTGTCCTGGAAACCGCCAGCCATGGCGATCGCCTGGGTCAAAGTGGTGTCCCCTCGTAATTCGTACTTTCCGGGATGGCCAATCTGCCCGTCGGCAATGAAATAAGGCTTCTCGAAGTCCTTCAGAACAACCGAAATCACAGGATTCTTCAGTATCTTGGCGTACGCCTGCCTTAGCGTTTCCGTCAACTGCGGCACCGTCTGACCTGCCACCTGGACGTCCCCCGCACCTCGAAGCGTAATATAGCCATCCGGTTGGACGGTCACGGTCTGGTTGAATTCTGGACTCAGTTCGAAGGACACATCGAACTGGTCGCCGAACTCCAGTTTGTACCTGGGGTAGCGTTGCGGAAAGCTAGGTCCAACCGTGGTGTTACCGGTGTTGTCGGCGACCGCCTTGGTTCCCGCTGGGTCCGCGGAAGCGGGCGGTTGGCTCGAAACACTCGCGCCTTCCTGCGCCAGGCACACCGCCGACGCCGTGACCACAAGCAATAACAACCCTAGCCATCTTTTCCTCATTGCCCTATCTCCTGAACCAACGCCGACAAAGCCGGCCTGATTTCAATTCTATTCCCGCCGCATGTAGAATGACTTTCCCTGACGCCTTCGCTCTGTTGGGAACTTCTCATGGTCGTTCTGGTAATCGGTGGCACCGGCTACATCGGAAGTCATACTGCCCGCGCATTGCGCCGCCTGGGCCACACCCCGCTGATCTACGACAATCTCTCGACCGGCCATGAGTCCTTGGCGAAGGGGTTTGAACTCGTCAAAGGCGACATCCTGGATCGAGCTACGCTGTTGGCGGCCCTGCGCCGCGTGGATGCCATTATGCATTTTGCGGCTCACGCTTACGTCGGCGAATCGGTCACGAACCCGCGAAAATACTTCCATAACAATGTCGAAGGAGGGCTTTCCCTGCTGAACACCGCCGTCGATGCCGGAGTGAAGAAGATAATCTTTTCCTCCACCTGCGCGGTTTATGGGGAACCATCCTCTGTCCCTATTTCCGAGAAAACTGTTAGACAGCCGGTGAATCCTTACGGCGTCTCCAAGCTTTTCTTCGAGCATGCCTTGGATGCCTATGATCGTGCCTATGGTTTACGCTTTGCCACCCTGCGTTACTTCAATGCGGCCGGAGCCGATGAAAGCGGCGAAATTGGCGAACTGCACCAGCCTGAGACCCACCTCATTCCTCTCGCTCTGCAAGCGGCGGCGCGCACCGGACCGGAACTGCAGGTCTTCGGTTCCGACTACCCCACCCCCGACGGAACCTGCATTCGAGACTACATTCACGTGAATGATCTCGCTGAAGCGCACGTGAAAGCGCTCGCGCATCTGAATGCCGGCAAGGAATCCTTCGCCGCCAACTTAGGTACGGGCCGGGGCCATTCGGTGCGCGAAGTCATCACCGCGGTCGAAGACGTGACGGGTAATCCAGTCCCGGTACGCCTATGCCCGCGCCGGGTTGGCGATCCGCCCGCCTTGGTAGCCGATCCCAGCTTTGCCGAAAGCGTCTTACAGTGGAAAGCCACGAGATCGTTGCGAGAGTCCGTCTCCACCGCCTGGACTTGGATGGAACGGCGCCGCCACGCGAGCTGAGGCATCCTGTAAGATTTCGGCAGTGGTTGCGTGAATCGCTCCTCAATCATCAAAGGTAAAGTTATGGAATCTGAACTCCGGAAAACGCGAGTTGCGGTACTGGGCGCCGGCAAGATGGGCGGAATCATTCTGCAGGCGCTGCTCAAGAACAACCTGCTTTCGCCAAAGCTTACCCGCGCCACCGTGCAGCACGAAGAGCGTGCGAAGCTGCTGGGCGCGAAACTCAATGTCAAGGTCGGAACCGACAACGCAGCCGCAGTCAAAGGGGCGGACATCATTTTGATCGCCGTCAAGCCGCAAGTCGTGCAAGAAGTCATGTGCGAAATCCGCGGGGAAATCACTCCCGCCCAGGTGATCATCTCCGTGGCGGCGTCGGTTCCGACATCGATGATTGAAAGCGCTCTTCCGGGAAAGGTCCCTGTCATTCGAGCCATGCCCAACACACCTTGTTCCATCGGCAGCGGCATGACGGCGGTGTGCAAAGGCAAGTACGCTGACGCCGCCCAGGTCGCTCTCACCTGCAGAATGTTCGACGTAGTGGGCCGAACTGTTGTGGTCGATGAAAAGCACATGGACGCGGTTACGGGTCTCTCGGCAAGCGGTCCGGCGTACATTTACATCATCCTCGAATCACTGGCCGAAGCCGGCGTAAAAGTCGGCCTTCCCCGGGATATCGCGACTCTGCTGGCTGCACAAACCACGCTCGGTGCCGCTAGAGTCGTGTTGGAAACCGGCGACCACCCGGCCCTGCTCAAAGATGCCGTCACTACGCCCGCGGGCTGCACCATCGACGGAATCATGGAACTGGAAGAAGGCAAATTGCGTGTGACCCTCATCAAGGCAGTAGTAAGGGCGGCACAGAGGGCGAAGGAATTGGCCTTCTCCTAACCTGACCCGTTTCAATTAATTCCGGTTCAGCTACTCCAGGTTCGGCTTCCAATTTTTCAGTTGCCCGGCCAGTTGTTGCATGTAAGCCTTTGCCTGAGCCGAGGTGAGCGGGTCATCGCCGACATCGTGCGAGATGCCATGCGACGGAACTGACTGCCGATTCGCCATCACAAACTCCGGGTCTAACGGCGCTTGCGCAGGCATTTCGGTGAGATGCTTCCGGATGTCGAGGTCCGAGATTACTTCCTCTACCACGGAAGCGCTGATCACTCGTTCGCGCAGAGCGCAACCCAGGGAAAGAGCATTAAAGCAGAAGTTGTTGATCGTCCGCGGAATCCCTTCGGTGAATTCCGCGATCACCTGCAGCGCTCCCGGCTCAAATAGCAGGGCCCCAGAATATCCGGCCTTGCGCAGACGATGGTCGATGTAGTTACTGGTCTCTACTGCCGAGAGCGGTGCCAGGCCGCTCAACAGGGAAATGCGCTGCCGGAGCTGTGAAAGCTTGCGGCCGGCCAGCTTGTCCGCCAGTTCCGGCTGTCCAGCGAGAATGATCTGCAACAGCTTGGCTTTGGGCGTCTCGAAATCCGAAAGCAATCGAATCGTTTCCAGCACCGAGGGATGTAGGTTCTGTGCCTCATCTACCACAATAATCATGCGCCTTCCGGCGCGAGCTTCCTGCAAGAGAAGCTTGTTGAACTCATCGTGCATGCGGACAAAATCCTGCTCATGGTCTTCGGAACCAAGCTCCGAGAGCAAGAAGCGCATGAACTCTCGAGAAGTGCACTGCGTCTGAAAAAGAAACGCGGTGTGGGCCGTGCTGCGGAACTTCTCCAGCAGCTGAAATAGCAGCGTCGTCTTGCCCATACCAGGCTTGGCAATTAACGCCATGAAGCCGCGTCCGGACTCAATCCCGTAGTAGAGACAGGCGAGGGCCTCTCGATGCGCCGGACTCAGATACAGAAATCGAGGATCGGGCGTAACTCCAAAAGGCTGTTCCCGCAATCCGTAGAATTCTAGAAACATGTTTTGTCGTCCTTAGCTGTTTCGACCGGAAGGAGGCTGAGAGGGTTTAATCCTCTGACCACCGGCGTTCGTGACGGTTGCACGTTCTGCTGCCGCAAGGCGGGAGAAACGGCTACACCGGAAGCTCCATGCCGTCTCTTCCACGAAAAGCCGGTTTAACCGTGCTCGACGCTAGGCGTAATGTTGTGCTGGCGAATCTTGTACAGGAGAGAACGGTAGCTGATGCTCAACAGCTTGGCAGCTCGTTTTCGATTCCAGCCAGTCT
>Ga0209624_10000937_pt1 | contig 24491 bp, 16 predicted proteins | sample JacPinW_OM2H0_O1_FD_188565 | JGI IMG/M metagenome (GOLD analysis project Ga0209624, IMG submission 188565) | Forest soil microbial communities from Algoma, Ontario, Canada - Jack Pine, Ontario site 1_JW_OM2H0_O1 (SPAdes) (version 2) | ecosystem: Environmental > Terrestrial > Soil > Boreal...
CTCGACGGTCAACATGAAGACCGTGGGACTGTTGGGATCGTTGATGTTTGCGGGACGCTCGGAAAAATAAAGTTTGCGCGCGCGGATTGGCTTCACATCTCCGAGCCAGGGCAAAGACTGTGGCGAAGCAGAGTGGGCGGAGGCCGGAACAATTCCCGCGGCCGGAGCCGAAGACGCGGGTAATGTTGAGCGGGGCAACGGCGCGTCAGAGCGCGGTAGAATTGTCGCCAATGGTCGAATAGGATCGTTCTCACCAGCAGGGCCGGTATCCACCGATTGCGTAAGCAGCGTGGCGGCCTGCACACCCTCGGGCAGCCCGTGAAAAATGAAATCGACTCTGCCGCCGGGTGGTATCACCAGGTGATTCTGCCAAAGGATGCGGTTGGGCGCTTTGCCTCCTTCAGTGATCGGAACGCCATCCAGAGAAACGAGACCCATGAGCATTTGGTCCCCGTTACCAAGTGCAATCCGCAGGTCCAGATAGGTGATCGCTGCAGCGTTTACGATGCGCCACAGCTCTTGTCTGCCGGGGCGGACGGCAATCGTCGCCGGCATATAGTCCGGGTATGCAACCGGCACAAAGTTGATTGAGAGATCGAACGAGGGTGTTCCTCCGCCCGTGTTCGTGTTGAGAATATCGCCATCGGAATCACGGCGTACGGGGGGCTGCGGTAAGTTGGGAGTTTTTCCCGCATCAGCCGGGACTGCATCGGGATGAAGCAGCGGCTGATCGCGGATGATCAGCACCCTTTCGGGCAAGCCCGCCAAATCTTTGTTGAACTTCTCGATGCCCTCGACGATCAAAGCGCCGGACGCTCCGCCCTGCACCTGCACTTTACTGAAGCCGTGGACGTGCGGGTGATACCAGTAAACGCCGGGAGGCTCATCGGCAGGGATCTGAAAACGATATTCAAACGGCGGATTGCCGGGCGCGATAAAGGTCCTCAGCACGTCGTCCTGGTGGCATTGAGGCGGGAGTGAGAGACCGTGAAAGTGCAGGTTGGTTGACCACGGGCCCATCGTTCCCTGAGCGCATGAGTCGGACGATGGCATGGGAATCGCCATACCACGGTCGTGGATTCCCTGGTTTTGGATATCGTGATCGGGCCGCGAAGAATTTGGCGTGGGTTCGAGGTCGTTCTTGAGGCGCAAGATCAACCAATCGCCGGGATGGACGCGCAGGTTGGGAGCCTGGCTGCCGTCTCTGTATACATAGCAGTAACGCATGCCTCCATGTCCGTCGGGAAAATTGCGGTAGGTGAAATCCACTCGCAAAACGCCGTTGGTGCTGCGCAGATCCGCTGGCTCGGGAACCGCGCTTCCGGGGGCAGCACGCGGGCAGACGTCATTACGCTGAACTTGCGCCGATGCGCGAACCTGCGCCGATGCGGGGCACACAAGATAAGTTGTTGCAACCAGAACTAGAGCAATCCGGAACCAATGCATGTGCATGCCTCGTTCGGACGGGCGCCGGATGGGCGGTTCGGTGGCTCGCCCGGGACACGGCACTTTAGCACGACGAGTTTGTGCGAGGGTGACATTGCTCGTATGAACGAACTGTAAAAATTTGGTTACAGAAAAAATTCCGCCTGCGATTTCCGCTATCGGCAGTGAAATGTCGCCGGGGACCTTTGGCAGCGACGTTTACCGAAACAATTCCAAGCTCATGGCGAGCGGATCGTCCAGATCGCGATGCGCTTTTTTCCGTCGATGAATCTTTTTTCACCAGTTCGTCACGAGAGTGCAATGTCCAGCTTCTACAGTGCGGGCCTGCTTGAACCATTGCCACCAACGGAGAAAAAAATGCGCCGAATTTCTGCTGCTACATTCTGTGTTGCGCTGATATTGTGGAGTCTCGTATTCCCGGCATTTACTGCTGCCGGTGTCGCGAATGCTTTTCCCCCGTCTCCCCGGCCTACGACGGCCACTCCAATCAAGCACCTGGTGGTCATATTCCAGGAAAACGAATCGTTTGATCACTATTTCGGAACTTACCCGAAAAACGACTCCTCGGAGCCGCCATTCAATGCCGCTCCGAATACGCCCGCGGTGAATGGGCTTACGCCGACGCTGCTGACGAATAATCCGAACAAGGCTGTCGCCGGCAATCCGTTCCTGCTGACCCGCGAACAGGCGGCAACGTGCGACAACACGAATAAATATACGCCTGAGCAAGAGGCGTTCGACGGCGGCCTGCTGGACATGTTCAATTTGTTGGCTCCCTCGGCCAAAACGGCGGCAACTTGCGGAGGCTCGACAGGATTTTATCTTCCCCCCAACTTGGAGATGGGCTATTACACCGGCAACACAGTAACCGCGCTGTGGAATTATGCTCAGCATTACGCGATGAGCGACAACTTCTTCGATACCGAATTTGGCGGCACGGTGGAGGGCCACCTGAATCTGCTCTCCGGCCAAACCAACGGGCTTACCGTCGGGAACTCGACGTTACTGACTACGAGCCTGATTTCCAATAACACAGTCATCAACAATGTCCAGCCGGCGAACGACGATTGCGCCGCCTCAAATCCGCCAACAATTACGATGACCGGCCACAATGTGGGCGATTTGCTGAACAAGGCCGGAGTCACATGGGGATGGTTCTACGACGGTTTTAGAAGCAACGGCAATCTTCCCGGGAATCCAGCAACTTGCGGCAACCCGCTCTACAACAGCCATTACGCCCCGTTCGGATATTGGGCATCGACGTCGAATCCTCATCACCTTGCGCCCACGTCCGCAGCCACGATTGGAACCACGGACCCGGCGAATCATAACTACGATCTCTCCGACTTGTGGGAAGCCGTGGCCGCCAATAATCTGCCGGCGGTGACCTTCATCAAGGGTTCCTCGCTCGAGACCGGTCATCCTATGGATTCAACACCCTTGGAAGAACAGACGTTTCTGGTCAACACCATCAATAAACTTGAGGAAAGCCCCGAGTGGAACGAGATGGCGATCATCGTTGCGTGGGATGATTCCGACGGCTGGTACGACCATGTCGCCGGACCGATCGTCAATCATTCGACTGACAACGCAAATGACGGGATTCAGGGAGCACCCAGTAAAGGAACCGGATCGTGCGGCGCGCTGGGCACAGGCGCGGATAACGATCGATGCGGCTTTGGCCCACGGCTGCCGTTTCTAGTTATTTCGCCGTATGCCAAGCAGAATTACGTGGATCACAGCCTGAACGACACAACATCCATCCTGCGTTTCATTGAGTACAACTGGTCCCTCGGAGCGGTCGGAAGTCTAGGCATCAGCAACGACCTGCAGTCGTTCGATGTGATGGCCAGCGGATCTATTCTGGGTATGTTCGATTTTAACCAGGACGACTTCCTGTTCTTCCCGCAGTTCTTTCCGAATCGGCGGCTTATTCTTAACCCGAGCAGCGGCGGAGTGAGCGGCTGGTACTAACCGAACTGATTCGGAAATAGACGGCGGCGGAATGATAGGCAGCATCCTGCGATCCGCGGGATGCTGCGACGTCCAGGAAGCTCTGGATCGCTAGAATTCGGAGCTTCGCCGAGTTCCAACTTAGCCAAAATATTGAAAATCTTTCCAGAACTGCGGCCAACTTTGTTTTAGTCCGCGGCATACAAAAATATCGGGATGATCCCGCGTTTCTTCGTTTTCCACCCCGAATTCGTTCCAGATTTTCGCTACTAATTGGCAGGACGCGAAATTTCTTTCCACGAACGGATGAGAAAATCCTACGACGATCACTGTTTCGGGCGGCGGATCGCCGTATCCGTGCGCCCAAAATGAATTGCCTCCGCTGATTACGGGTGGTAATCCGTATTGCGAACCGAGAAGATTTATGGCCCCGGCTTCGCCGTAATTTGCGGCAAGCACGGCGGTGCGTTCGCGTTCGGCTTCAGGAAGCGAGTTGCGGATTTGCGCGAGCGTCTGCACCAATTCCGGCCAGCCGATGGCGTCGCGGAAATTGCCGTTTATTTTTATGGCGAGGCGACCCCATTTGGAATTTATCGGCGCAATGGGCAATGCGACGACGGAGACGACGGCGATATCAATTGCGAGAGCAGTCCAGACAGCCACACGAACGATTCGCGCTGATTGCGTGCGTAATGACGCGGTCCAATCCTGGGCCCAAACACTGCCGGCTGCGTAAAGCATTGGGTATGCGGGTGCGAAATAATATCCACGGGCCTTTACGATGATGAAAATTACGAGCGGCACGAGAAACATCCAACCGAGTGCGCGGTATTTGCGGCCGGATTGCGAGAACATGCAGAAATAAAATCCGGCGAGCCACAGTGGAAACGCCAGGAGCGTCGCGGCAAGCTGGCGTGGAAAAAAATAATCCGTGAAGCCGATACGGATATCGCGCGCGTGGATTGTTCGCAGGAAATCGAGCGAAACGAAATGGTGGTGCGCTTGCCAGATTAAGTTGGGCAGAAAAATTACAACCGAGACGGCCACACCGCACCAGAGCCATTTGCTTTTCAGGAAACGGCGTGCATCCGTGAGGATTACCGCCGCTACAATTCCAGCCGCGAAGAATACCATCGTATATTTCGACATCATGCCCAGGCCGATTGCACCGCCGATGCCTAGCCACCAGCGCGCGTCGCCGCTTTTCAGCAGGCGCACCACGAAATACGCGGCGAGGACCCAGAAAAAATAATCGAATGAAATATATTGCATCAACACGCCGCCGCCGATGCAAGCCGGAACGGCCGCAAGCGCGGCGACAAGTTGTGCGCTTCGGCGTGCGCCCATTTCGCGAGCCATTAATCCGGTGAGGACCACCGCGCCTGCTTCGGCTACCGCTGCGAAGAAACGGAATCCGGCGAGCGACGTGCCGAAAAGTATGAGCGAAACGCGCCCAAAAAATGGAGTGATTGGCGGATAGGCGATGTAGCCCCAGGCGAGATGGCGCGCGCCATCGAGTGTGGCGAGTTCATCGCGGTGGAAGCCGTAGCGTCCGCCGGTGAGAACGTGCACGACTACGGTTGCGAGGGCGATGTAGATGAGAATTGCGGCGTCGCTGGACCAGACGGAGCGAGACGCGGCGTCAGCGTCATGCCAGTTGGTTTGTGGATGATTGACTGACAATTCTGGAGCCTCGATGTTCCGCAAAAATATTCTGCGCGATCGGTACGGATAACCTGGCGTCGAAAATTAGCGCGCACACCGCAATAAGAATTCTGTTCAGTCTCCTTCGCCATAATGCATGGTAGTCGTCGTACGCGAGTTGAAAACGTCAAATATTTGATTATCCCAAACCGTGAGTTTCAGATAATTGCCGGCATCCGGCCCCGAGAGATTTGCGATGAAGGATTTGTCAGCATTGTGCGCCGCGCCACCCTCGTTGGAAAAATGAAGCTGCCAGATATCATCAAAGTTCAAATACTTTTTCAGGATGTCGAGTGTCGAAGACGAACCACCTTTATCCGCGCCGTTATCCATGATAGCGATGCGCGGAGAAATCGCGGAAACGAGCGCTGGACTGTTGCTCTGGAACAATCCGTGATGCGAAACGATAAAAATATCCATGTGTCCGAGCTTGTTCACCGGGCAAACCATTTCCATTTCCTTGTCCCAGGTGAGATCGCCTAAATCCAGGATGCGAGTTTTGCCGAACGTGATTACTGTGCCGAGCGAGCGCGCATTTTCCGTTTGGTCGGCCGATTTTTTCTCGGCGGTTGCGCAAATTGGATTTTGCGCGCCTGCGTCGGAGAGCGGCGTTGCGATTAGTCCGCCGTCGGCGCTCACAACTTCTCCACGTATTCCGCGAATGGGCAGGACGTCACCAACTTTCACGGTGATGCGTTTAATTTTCTTATCCGCGAGAAGTTTCTGATACGCCTGCCAGCCTGCTTCCGTATCCGGATCATTTGGCTCGCGATTTGGACCGTGATCAATAAACGCGCCAATCGGAATTTTTGCAGCCAGTTGCGATGCGCCACCGACGTGATCCCGGTGGTAGTGAGTAATCAGCACGAAATCAATTTTCGATATGCCTGCATTCTTCGCGGCGGCTACGATGCGATCTACGTCGCGCCCGGCAAAGCCGGACCAGCCGGTATCAATCAAAAGCGATTGGCGTTCAGGTGTTACGAATAGCGTGGCCTGCCCGCCTTCTACGTCGACAAAATAAACTTCGAGCGGCTTTCCAGTTTGCGGCGTCGCGTGCGTGCACTTTACGAGTGCGATGCACGCGATGGTAAAAAGAACTGCAGTAATTATCCGGCTGAGGACGCGCATGTTTTTCGTTTGCTCCTGTTCCAAGACAGAATCCCATTTGCGATGGCCTACGTTTCGAGACGGACGCAAATATCATTAACAATTTCTTCGGGCGTGGCGGCAATATCTTCGACGATCGCGCCGGAAGGTTCTTCCAGGGTGGCGAGCTGGCTTGGCACTAGCGATTCGCCGGCAAAATGATTGGCGCGCGATGCCAGATTGCGGTGGAGTTGGTCAACTGTTCCGCGAAGAAAAATAATTTTCAGATTCAAATTTACCGCGAGCGTGTTGCGATATTCCTGTTTCAGCGCAGAGCACGCGAGAACCACACTTTGGCCGGCGCGATCCTCGCGAACCAATTCATTGTGAAGCGCGGCGAGCCATGGCGCGCGATCCGCGTCGGTGAGCGGAATGCCTTGATGCATTTTTTCTCGATTGACGGCGGAATGAAAATCATCAGCATCCAGAAAATTACATTTCAAGCGCTGCGCGAGCAATTTCCCGACGGTAGTTTTCCCGGAGCCTGTAACCCCCATAACGAGAACTAGCATACGGGATTATTGCATTGAATTTGTGTGATGAGGAAAGCCATCACAGAAATGAGCAGCTTGGGATTCAATTTACTGGTGCGGGATGTTTTTCAATTGCCGCGCTTAGTAGTTCGAGCGCGTGTTTTTGATAGGGCTCGGCATCGGGACGCGTGAATACAGGCCTTGCGGACTGAACGTATTTTCGCGCGGCCGCGAAATCTCCGCGGCGAAATGCGATTTGGCCCAACGCCAAATCCAGATTGGCGCTCCAGTTTGGATCACCGGAGAGTTGCGTTACGGCTTTCGCGTCCACTTTTTGAAGCAGCACAGACGCTTCATCCAATTTTCCGAGGCTGATCAGGCAATCCGCGAGGCCGAAACGCGCGCCATCTGTTATTCCGGCGCGTTCGCCAAATGCTTTCTGAGAATCCTCCGTCGCTTTGCGCGCGTTCGCGGCGCCTTCGTCAAGACGTCCGGCGCGGCACTGGGCCATGGACGCGTCGGAAAGAGTGGCAATCGGAAAGAATGAGAGTGGGCCTTGTTTTTGCGAAGCAATCCGGTAGATGGTCAGATCATCTCGGATTGTGCCGTCCCAATCGCCCAGACTGCCTTCCGATTGCGCGCGCGTGGCCAGCAACTGCATGGTCAATTCATGATCCTCGCCGAGCATGGTCACAAATGACGGATAAATTTTATTTGCTTCCTGAACTGCTTCCGCAAATTTGCTTTCATTCATCAAGGCTTGCGCCAGATTCAGCCGCACGCGCAGAACGTTTGGGCTGTCCGCGCCTGCGACACTGGAATATTCGGCAATCAATTCGCGCGCGAGCTGCTCTGCCTTGGCCGGATCGCCGAAGCGAATGTAGGCGAACACCAGCCGCTGCTTCAGATCCAATCGCGTGCGCTGATCGAACGAAGGCAATTTTTGCGCTGCGTCCTGCGCCGCTTGAAAATTTTGCACTGCCGATTTTGCGTCGTTTCCAATCAACGCGATCATGCCGCGCGCGGAAAGCAGCCACACATTCAGATCGGCGCGCGGCTTTGGTATTTTCGCGAGCAAAGCTTCCTGGTCGGCGAGAATTTTTTTCGCCACGGGAAGCGAGCCGGCTTCATAGGTTCGGGCTTCCATGCTGGCGCGCTGCAATTGCGTGATGATGGCGTCCTGGGAGAGCGGCCCGTCAATCGAACTAAATAAAGCGGCGGCACGATCATATTCCGTGCGTGCAACGGGATAATCTGTGCGGCTATCCAAAGAACGCGCGATGGTTTGATGAAGCCGCGCGGCAACTTGGGGTTCGCGCTGGAACTGACGATCGATGTTCGCCGAGGCCTGCACGACGGCGTCTAGCAACGTTTCCGAAGCTTTGCCGCTTTGCAGCGGATTGCTTCGCGCCAGCAAGTCGTTCGAGAGAAACCTGTTGATCGAATCGGCGATGGCGGTTTGGCGGTCGGCGTTATCGCGCTCTCTGGTCAAGCGCACCAGGAAAAAAATCACCAACGCGACGACCGCGGCAAATGCAAGCGTGGCAGCGGTGACGGCGCGGCGATTCCGCTTCACGAACTTTCCCATGCGATAGCGAAATGTATCGGGCCGCGCTTCCAGCGGCTCGCCGCTTAAATAATGATCCACGTCGCGAATCAGCGCTTCCACGGAACGGTATCTGCGCTGCGGGTCTTTGTGCATCGCGGTCAGGCAAATCACGTCGAGATCGGCCCACGCCGTGCCAGTGGTGTGCCGATCGATTTTTCCTTTGAAAGGTGCGGAAGGCTTTTGCGGTTCTGTTTGCGCAATTAGAGTTTCGGCTTCGGCCGGAGTTTTGCCGGATAGATCAAACGGCAGCCGCTCGGCCAGCAACTCATAAAGAATTACGCCGAGCGAATAGACATCGGTTTGAATTCCGACGCGCTCGCCGCGAATTTGTTCTGGCGAAGCGTAAGCGGGCGTCATCAAACGCAATGCCGTGCGCGTTTGATCCGCGGGTGCATCGGCGCCATCAATTTGTTTCGCGATGCCGAAATCGAGCAGCCGCACGGAGCCGTCATTTTTTACAAGAATATTGGAAGGCTTCAGATCGCGATGAATTACGGCGTTTTGATGCGCGTAAAGCACCGCTTCGCACACCGCGTGAAATAAACGCAAACGCTGATCAATCGAACAATTTCGCTGGCGGCAATATTCCGTGAGCGGAAGCCCGTCCACATATTCCATTACGAACCACGGAGTTCCATCGGCCAGAATTCCGGCATCATAAAGACGCGCGATGCACGGATGATTCAGTTGTGCGAGCGTGCGCTGCTCAACGGCGAAACGTTCGCGGCGCGCGGGCGAAAGCGAGGCGTCGCGCAAAAGTTTGATCGCCACAAGACTGTGGAGGTCTTCGCGCTCGGCAAGATACACAACTCCCATTCCGCCTTCGCCCAGCACATGTTTGATTTTGTAATGGCCGAATTCCTGGAATGCAGCGGGTTGCGGAGATTTATCGTTCAGGATTTGATCCGCCACATACGCGACGTCGCGATCGAGAAGCGAAGAGCTTCGCGCGTCTTCGTCTAGCAGTGCGAGAACATCGGCCAGCAAAATATCGTCGCTGCCGCAGGCGGACTCGAGAAAAGCGCGCTGCTCGGATTTCGGCAGATCCGCCGCGTCATGAAAAAGCGATTGGATTTGCGTCCAGCGATTGCTGTCCATAATTATCTCGCCTGAACCTTAACGTCCTCGATGCAACTCCCGCGCCAGCCATGCTTTCGCGGCGCGCCAATCCCGCAAAATTGTGGCCTCGGAAACTTCCAGCATCGCCGCCGTTTCCGCGATGTCCAGTCCGCCGAAAAAACGGGCCTCGACCATCAACGCCTGGCGGGGCTGCATCTTGGCCAGCTCATCTAATGCCGAATCCAGAGCCAGCAATTCTTTTCCGGATGACGGCTTCTCGTCGAAAGAATCGTCGAAGGAAACTGTTAATTCTCCGGCGCCGCGTTTTTGCGAATTGCGTCTGCGCGCAGCTTCCACTAGCAATTGACGCATGGCACGCGCGGCGATTCTTTTGAAATGCAGCCGCGAAGTTGCCGCAAGATTCGGCGATTTCGATAATTTCAACCACGCTTCATTCACAAGCGCAGTGGGATTCATTGTGGCGCTGGGATCACCGCGGCTGACGACAGAGGCGAGGCGGCGCAATTCTTCGTAGGTCACGCTGAAAAGCTCGTCCAACGCTTTTCGCTGCTGCGGCGTGATTGCGGTGCTATCCCGCTCACGGCCCGGCGCGTCTTTGGAATCTCGAATTGCCATGACGGTTTTCTCCGCGTCTTTGCGCATTGCGTATTGAGTAGCCCGGCTTTCAGGGCATGAAAAACAACGCGCCGGCCGAGAGCGGAATGCTAGCACCTGGGCGCGCGTACAGGCAACGGATGCACAGCATCCATTGAAGGAGCGAGAAAATGCCAACCGAAAATAGCGGTAAGTCCAGAGGGACAATTATTAAGGTACCGGATGCCAGTCCGGGATTACTTTTCGTAAATGGCGAGCAGAAATCTTTCACGCTCGGAGGCGTGTGGCAATGTCCAACTGCTCCGGCGCCAAATATGATTGTTGACGTGCAACTGGACGCTTCAAATTCCGTGGCCGCGATTACGCCCGTGGATAATGCGCAAGCGCGAAAGGAACAGTTGAGTCACGCTGGCGCCGTCGCACAGGAGCAGGGCAAACATGCGGCGGAATTGGCGAAAAAAGGGTTCGGAGCATTGGTGGCGCGAATGGGAATCGTCGCGCTGGGCGCGACAGTGGTGCTTTGGATTGCGTGGTTTTTTCTTCCGGCGATCAGTATGGCTCCGATCATGTCGCTCACGTTCTGGGATCTACTCGGATTTGATTTCAGCAACGTGATGTCCATGATGGGCGGCACGTCCCACGGATTTTTTGCGTTCCTCGGATTGTTGTGCATCGCCGCTCCGTTTGCCTCGCCATTCTGGAAGCATCCCTATTCGCGATATTTGAATGTGCTGCCGCTGGCGTTCATCGTGATCGAAATGGTCAGGTTCATGTGGTCGATGCACGAAGCGATGGGCGGAATGGCGGGCGCGGAAAGTCCGTATTCGTTCGGCGCTGGAATTTACGTGCTGGGACTTTGCGCTCTGGTGCTGGCCGGGCTTGCGCTGAAAAAACCGGCGAACGCGTAGTTCGATTTGTATATCTAGTTCACACTTCTTGCAGGTCTGCGGCTGTGCTCTATCATTAATGATAGTGGCAGGGCCGCAGACTTCAGTTATCCCTTCCGATTCCTTCCGTCCAACAGTACCCCTAGTTATAGTTTTATAACTCCCCCCACCCACCCCCTATTTTGCGATGTGTATGCTAATAAAGGGCTTACAGCGATCTGTGGTTGATCGTTATGCTAATAAAGGACTTACGGGAGATTCGCGCGAAAATCTTTGGCACTTAAGAATATGACGGCTATAAGAATCAATGACTTACCGCGCCACACATGGCAGATTGGAATTGCCACATGCACATTGTTTGGCGACGTACGGGTCAGGAGGGCTTATGGATTTGCGCACTTGTTACAACACCAGCGAAGATAAATTTCCGTTGCCGCCACGATTGAAAGAACTCTACGGCGCATTTGGATTTCCTGAAAATACAAAAACGGACCGTCCCTACATCACTTCCAATTTAGTGATGGCGCTGGACGGCAAAGCTTCGTTCAGAGAATTGAAGGGCCGCGCCGGAGGCAACATAGTTTCGCAAAGCGTGGATGATCGATGGCTGATGGACTTTTATCGCGCGCACCACGACGCGCAATTAATTGGCGCGAGCACACTGCGAGAAGAATTGGGCGCCGACGGAAAAAGTTTGGACTACGGAATTGACGGCGAAGAATTGCGGACCTATCGGTTGGAAATTTTGAAATTGGGTCTGCAGAAAGTAATTGTGCTCACAGGTTCCGGGAATTTGGATCTTAGCGCGTCACTTTTTAATTCGCAGCGAGTGGAACCGTGGATTATTACGTCCGTCGAAGGTGAAAAAAATATTCGCGCGCAGATTAAAACGCCTGTGCAAAATAATGCGGTGAAAATTATTTCAGTTGGAAGCGGGGGACGGATTGATATTGCCGCCGCGGTGCAACTACTGCGTCAAGAACATGGCGTCCGCACATTGCTTTGTGAAGGCGGCCCGAATCTTTACGGTGAACTTCTGAAAAAACAATTTATTGACGAAGATTTCCGGACGATTGCATTTCAAGTGATCGGCGCGTCCACTGTTCCGGGAATTGAACGTCCAACAACATACGGTAACGTGAGCTATTTGCCTGAAACCGCGCCGTGGTTTCGGTTAATTAGCATGCATGTGGCGCTGCCGTATCACGCGTTTTTGCGTTTGCGTTATGAAGGCCCGCGAAACTTTTCGGCGTGAAGTTAGCAGCGGACGATCATCGCTGTGATTTATTTCCCGCTGCTACGTCGGCATTGAATTGATTGGACTTGTTGCGCGGAACGGTCAGCGAAGTCCAATTGCCAGTGGATTTTGCTGTGAAGTGTTTAGCGAGAAAAATGATTTGGCCGACGTGGTAGGAATAATGAGCGATCTGGCGGTTGATCGCTTGCATCACGGAATGCGGCTCGGTGCGAATTGTGATTGTGCGCGCGAGGTCTGCTTCGGTGAGCGGCTCGAGCGTGTCGAATAATATTTTCCAACCACGTTCCCACATCGCGATTAATTCGGCGCGGTTCTTCGGCGGCTCCTCAAATTCGCTGTCACGATTGCGGTCCGGTTTTTCTCCGTCCGTGGTTAAAAAGTCCGTCCAGCGCGAACGCATATTTCCCGCCATGTGTTTCACGATGATGGCGATGGAATTTGATTCTGCATCGAGCGTGGAGAAAAGCGATTCTTCCGGACATTGCTCAATGGCGCGTTCGGCGAGTTGTTTGTAATGGCGGAAAAGATCAATCGAATCTTGCGTGTAAGAAGTGGTTAGACGATGTGCCATTCGAGAATTTTGCCGCGAGGGTATGGCGAATGCAAGTGACTCCAAATCAGTGAAGTTGACAAGCAGAGAAGGTTGGTGGAGAATTTGTCATAGGCGAACAAAAAGCGAATATTGTTGGCTTCTTTTTGTCCCCCGGATCATCCATGGCTGCACACTTTGCGCGCTTGCGCTCTCAGGTCGAACTCGCCCTTGCCGGGCGCGTTGCCGCTCCCTTTACGTATCGCGACCGGAATTTTGCGGAGCATGTATCCACGGGAATTTCTGAAATTGATTTGCTGGCGGGTGGATTGCCGCGCGGCGCGATGACGGAAATTTTTGGGCCGGATTGTTCGGGGCGCACGAGTTTACTTTTTTCGGCGCTGAGCATGAGAACGGCGCATCTGGAAGCGTGCGCGTTGATTGATGGATGCGACGCTTTCGATCCGCACTCGGCGGAAGCGGCGGGCGTGGACCTGAAACAATTGTTGTGGGTGCGTTGCAAAAATATTCAGCAGACGTTGCGCGCAACGGATTTGCTTTTGCAAAGCGGCGGGTTCGGATTTATCGCGTTGGATTTGAGCGATGTTTCGCGCGAAGTGGTGCGACACGTTCCGCTGGATGCGTGGTTCCGTTTCCGCCGCGCGGTGGAAGATACGCAGACGATTCTTGTGGTGCTGGAACAGGAATCAAACGCGAAGACGTGCGCTTCGCTGGTGCTGCATTTGGAAGGCGAGCCGGGGCGGTGGGCGACAAGTTCGCAGGCGCGAGAAATTTCGGGAAACACACTTTCACAATTACTGAGGGGGTTTGATGTGCGCGCGGAAGTTTTGCGTTCGCGGGTGCAGCCTGTCGTGCGGACAACCTTTCGCGATGGGCTTGCGGCGGCGAGTTTTTCAGGCAGATCGGGAAATTTTGAAACGCATGCGCCATGGAATTATTCGATTGGCGCGCGGAGTGAACTGAAACCTAAATGACGAATTTTGATGCGGCGAAAATTTTATCGAGGCTGACGAAATTTAATTTATATGGCATTTGCTTCTATTCATGCTCCCAATTTCATGGTGCAAGCGGTGGTTTCCTCGGAACCGGAACTGCGCGGCTGCGCGGTGGCGCTTGTGGATGGAATTCCTCCGCTGTGCGTTGTTGTAGCGTTGAACGAAGCGGCGCGGGTGACGGGAATTCAACTGGGAATGTCCGAATCACAGGCCGAAGAATTCTCCGGAGTGGAAATTCGGCGGCGATCCGCGGCGCGGGAACGCGCGCTGCATGCGGCTTTGCTGGATGTTGGCTGGTCGGTTTCTCCTCGAATTGAAAATACTTCTCCCGACACAATCATTTTGGATATTGCCGGACTGCGTTCGTTATTTGGCGCTGAAGAAAATATTGCTTCCGAATTAATGAAGCGTGCGGTTGCGTTGGGGCTTTCCACGCATGTTGCCGTGGCTGAAAATTTGGAAACGGCTCTTCATGCGGCGCGCGGATTTTCTGGAATTACATTAATTCCAGCGGGCGAAGAAGCAACTTGTTTGGGACGCTTGCCGGTTCACGCGCTTAATCCATCGATTGAAATTCAAGAAACGCTGGCGCGCTGGGGAATTCGTACGTGCGCTGAATTGGCGGCGCTGCCGGTGCTGCAACTTTCTGAACGGCTGGGACAGGACGGCGTCCTGTTGCGCGAATTGGCGTGCGGCGCGCGGGTGCGTTCGCTGGTGTTGGCCGAGCCGGGAATTTGTTTTGTGGAAGAAATGGAACTTGAGGAGGCGGTGGAAGATTTGGAGCCGCTCTCATTTTTATTAGGGCGTCTACTGGATCAATTGTGTGCGCGATTGCAGGCGCGTTCGCTGGCCGCGGCGGCGATACATTTGCGATTTGATTTGGGAGATTTTTTTGGAAAAGAGGTGCAGGTCCAAAACGAAAAATCCACGGAGGAAATTCCGCCCAAGATTTATGAACAAGTTTTGAGTTTGCCTGTGGCGATGCGGGATTCCAAAACACTTTTGAAATTGATGCGATTGCAATTGCAGGCCAATCCGCCGCACGCATCCATTTTGAAAATTACTTTGGCTGCTGAGCCGGCGTTGGCGCGAGCGGCGCAAGGCGGATTATTCCGTCCGACCATTCCTGATCCGGAAAAATTGGAATTGACGGTGGCGCGGCTGGCGAGTCTGGTAGGCGACGCGAATATCGGTTCGCCGGAATTGGTGGATTCGCACCGGCCGGGAAATTTTCGGATGGGGCGATTTGTTCCGGCGCGGGAGGAGACGCAGGTTCGCCGGAAAAAGCGCGGCGGTGCGGCGGATCGTGGTGAGCGAAATAATTCCGAAGAAAATGCCGAGCCGCAATTTCGGCAGACGGCGATTGCGTTCCGAATTTTCCGGCCGGAATGGCCTGCAAAAGTGGATCTGCGCGAATCGTGTCCTGCGTACATTGTTTTTCGCGGAATGCGCGGCAACATCACCACCGCTTCCGGGCCGTGGCGAACTTCCGGAGATTGGTGGCGCGAAGATGGGTGGCAGCAGGACGAATGGGACGTGAATGTACGTTTGGATTTTTCTGGCGCGCGAAATAAACAGAGTTTGTATGCGAACGCGCGTGATGGACTCTATCGAATTTATTACGACGCTTTACGGCAGAGCTGGTTTGTGCGTGGAAGGTATGACTGATGAGTGCGGAACCAATTTACACGGAACTTCACGCGCGATCCGCTTTCAGTTTCCTGGAAGGTGCTTCTTCACCGGAAGAATTGGCGGCAGCCTGCAAGGAACATGGAATGACGTCCATGGCGTTGCTGGACCGCGACGGAGTTTACGGCGCGCCGCGTTTTTATAATGCGGCAACTAAAATTTCGATTCGCGCGCATATCGGCGCGGAAGTTACGTCGGCAGCAAAGTGGAGGTATCCGCTGTTAGTGCAATCGCGCGCGGGATATCAGAACCTTTGCCGGCTGATTACGATGATGAAATTGCGCGCGGCAAAAGGGGAAGGCGAAGTAGCACCGCACGAAGTTGCGGAACGCGCGAGCGGGTTGATTTGTTTAACGGGTGGCGACGAAGGACCGCTGCAACATGCGCTGGTGCATGGAGGAATTGAGCGCGGAACTGCATGTGTGCAAAACCTTTGCGAAATATTTGGACGCGAGAATGTGTACGTAGAATTGCAAAGACATTTCAGCCGCGTGGAAGAAGCGCGAAATCAGGCCGCGGTGATCATCGCGCGAAAATTGAATTTGCCTTTGCTGGCTACGAACGGAGTGTGTCATGCGCCACCGCATCGACGAGAAGTTTTGGATGTTTTTACCTGCATCCGCAATCACCGCACGCTTACTAATGCCGGACGTTTGTTGAATTTCAATTCCGAGCGCCATTTGAAAACTCCCGCGGAAATGAGCCGTCTATTCGCCGATCTTCCTGAGGCGATTTTGAATACCGGGGTACTGGCTTCGCGCTTGGAGTTCAGTTTGAAAGATTTGGGCTACAAATTTCCGAACTATCCGGTGCCGGATGGCGGGACGCAAAATCAATTTCTGCGGCAACTTGCGCAGGAAGGATTGAGTTATCGGTATGGATCGGACAACGAGAAGGCGCGTCTGCAAATTGAACGCGAACTGAAGCTAATCGAAAAACTGGATCTGGCAGGTTACTTTTTAATTGTGTGGGACATTGTCCGGTTCTGCCGCGAAAACAATATTTTGGTGCAGGGCCGCGGATCGGCGGCGAACAGCGCGGTTTGTTATGCGTTGCGGATAACGGCTGTAGATCCGGTGGGAATGGATTTGCTGTTTGAAAGATTCCTTTCCGAGGAGCGCGGCGAGTGGCCGGATATTGATTTGGATTTGCCGAGTGGAGAGCAGCGCGAGCGCGCGATTCAATATGTGTACGAGCGTTACGGAAAATTAGGCGCGGCGATGACGGCGAATGTGATTACGTATCGCGGAAAGTCGGCGGCGCGCGAAATTGGAAAAGCATTGTCATTCCATCCGGAAATGCTGGAACGCTTAACGGGTTTGGTGGGCGCGTGGGAATATCACGATCCGAAAGACACGCTGGACCGTCAATTCCATGATGCGGGTTTTGATCTGAAGCATCCGCAAATAAAACAGTTTTTCGAGTTGTGTTTGGAGGTGCAGGATTTGCCGCGTCATTTAGGCCAGCATTCAGGCGGGCTGGTGGTGTGTCAGGGAGAATTGGATTCCGTGGTGCCGTTGGAACCTGCTTCGATGCCGGGGCGCGTGGTGGTGCAGTGGGACAAAGACGATTGCGCGGACATGGGCATTGTGAAAGTGGATTTGCTGGGGCTGGGCATGATGGCGGTGCTGGAAGATTCTTTGCAAATTATCCGGAAACATCAGGGCGAGGAAATTGACTTGGGGCGGCTGCCGGCAAATGATCCGGCGGTTTATGACGCGCTGCAAAAAGCGGACACGGTGGGAATGTTTCAGGTGGAAAGCCGGGCGCAGATGTCCTGCCTACCGAGACTTTATCCAAAATGTTTTTACGACATTGTGGTGCAGGTGGCGATTATCCGGCCGGGGCCGATCGTGGGGCAGATGGTGAATCCATATTTGAAGCGGCGCAGAGGGCGCGAGGAGGTGGATTATTTGCATCCTTCATTGGAGCCGGTTTTGAAACGCACATTGGGCGTACCTCTATTTCAGGAACAATTGCTGCGCATGGCGATGATTGCCGCGGGATTTTCCGGAGGCGAAGCGGAAGAACTGCGCCGTGCGATGGGATTTAAGCGATCCGAAAAACGAATGAAAGAAATTGAATTGAAATTGCGCGCCGGAATGCAGCGAAACGGAATTACGCAGGAAGCGCAGGGAAAAATAATCCGGTCGATTACTTCTTTTGCGCTGTATGGATTTCCGGAATCACACGCGGCAAGTTTCGCGTTGCTTGCATACGCCAGCGCTTATTTGAAATGCCATTATCTGGCGGCTTTCACGGCGGCGATGCTGAATAATCAGCCGATGGGATTTTATAATCCGGCGACGCTGGTGAAAGATGCTCAGCGGCACGGATTGAAAATACGGCCAATTGATGTGACCTGTTCCGATTGGCTTTGCACGTTGGAATTTTACGAAGAAAATTTCAGCGTGCGATTGGGAATGCGATATGTGAAAAGTTTACGCGTGGAAGTTGCGGAGAAAATTGTACAGGAGCGCGCAGTGAAGGCGTTTACGACCATAGAAGATATTAAATTGCGCGTGCCGGAAATTCAGAAAGCTGAGCTGACCACGCTGGCGGAAATTGGCGCGCTGAATTTTATTGGAGGCATGCGCGGCGTGCATCGCAGAGACGCTTTGTGGCAGGTGGAGCGGGCTTCGCGGGGTGCCGGGCCTTTATTTATTGAAGAGGGCGGCGCCGAAAGTATTGATGTGCTTGACGCTGGAATTTCGCCGCTGCGGGCGATGAGTCCGGAAGAAAGATTGGTGGCGGATTTTTCCGGCACGGGCATGACGGTCGGATTGCATCCGATGGGATATCACCGCGCCGAAATGAAGAGGCTTGGCGTGCGATCGGCGATTGAACTGGCTACGCTTCCGGACGGAACTTTTGTGCGCGTGGCGGGAGGAGTGATTGTGCGGCAGCGTCCGGGAACGGCGAAAGGATTTTGCTTTCTGAGTTTGGAAGATGAAACGGGAATTGCGAACGCGATTCTTGCTCCGCAGGTTTATGAGAAAAATCATCTGGTGATTGTGCACCAGCAATTTTTGCTGGTGGAAGGGCCGTTGCAAAATCAGGATGGAGTGGTTTCGGTGAAAGTGGCGGCGGTGCGGGGAATATCGATTAGCCGGGCGGAGAGTGTTTCGCACGATTTTCATTGATGGACGTGCGAGCGCTTTTGGGTGGCCGCTGCATCCAACTTTCAGGCTGTGAAACTTCAGCCGAAAAGAGGCGCTATGTCATTCGGACTTTACGCAGGTGGATTCGTGATTATGCTGGGCGGGCTAATTTATGGCGCGCACCTGATGCACATTCCAGGGCAATGGATTGGCGTGGGCGCCATCGTGATGCTCGGCATTGGCATACTTTCGGCGGTAAAAGCCACGCGTCAAAAAGATCCTTCCTGATTGCTGGATCCCACATCGCGATCGCTCGCGCATGGTGTTGAAACCTTTCAACTTCTGTACAATCTAATGGAATCGAGGAGATTCCCATGATCCGATCCCTTTCCATTGGCGCGGCAGCTTTGCTGGCTGCGTTTTTGTTGTTCACGGTTGCGTCTCGAAATTCCGCTGAGGCAGCCGTTGCGATTCCCAATCCAGTTGTGGATGACGCGCTTGCGCCGGCGAAAAGCGAACGCACAATTGTTGTGGCGGGCGGATGCTTCTGGGGAATCCAAGCGGTGTTTCAACATGTGAAGGGCGTGGTGCGCGCGACGGCTGGATATTCCGGCGGCAGCGCGAAGAACGCGGAATACGAAACTGTGAGCACAGGGACGACCGGACATGCTGAGTCCGTGGAAGTGGTTTATGATCCCTCGCAAGTTACGCTGGGCCAACTTCTAAAAGTATTTTTTTCCGTGGCGCACGATCCGACGGAGCTAAATCGCCAAGGGCCGGACAGCGGCACGCAATATCGTTCCGTGATTTTCTTCGGCGACGAAAGTCAGCAGAAAATTGCGAAGGCTTACATCGATCAGTTGGATCAAGCCAAAGTTTATCGCCGGCCGATTGTGACGCAAGTTGTGCCGCTGACGAAATTTTACAAGGCGGAAGGCTATCATCAGGATTACGCGACGAAGCATCCGGACGAGCCTTATATCGCGATCAATGATTTGCCGAAAGTGGAGCATTTGAAGCAGCAGTGCCCGGATTTGTATCGAAATAAATAAGCGAGAGTTATACGTCGAGGCCGATTAGGCGCATCAACGCTAGCGCGTTGCTTTTTGCCACGATGCCATCCTGAAGTTTGTAATCGAAACGCATTTTTCCGTCTTCCACGTGATCCTGGAAATGTTTGTTACGCACTTCTCCGCCGAGCGGGTCGGCAACTTCGGTGAGCGCGAGATCGTGCGTGGTGACAATTCCGATTGCGCCGTGTTTCAGCAACGCGCGGAGCAAACCTTCTGAGCCGATTCGGCGATCGTTTGAATTTGTGCCTTCCAATAATTCATCGAACAAAAAAAGTAACGGCATCGGCGCGTGAGTTAATTCAAAAACCTGGCGTATCTGCAAAATTTCCGTGAAAAAACTGGAGCGGCCTTCCTGCAATGAATCTGTGCTACGGATTCGCGTGCCAATGGCGAGCGGAGTTAGAAGAAGTGATGCGGCGCGGACGGGCGCGCCTGCCATCGCCAAAACTGTATTGATTCCGACGGTGCGGAGAAACGTGCTTTTGCCGGACATATTGGAGCCACTGATCAATACCAAGCATTGCGATTGATCGAGACGAATTGAATTTCGCACACACTTCGCGGCTGGAATTAGCGGATGACCTAGCTCAGCGCCGTCGAAGAATGCTTGCGCTTTCTCCTGCGCTGCAAATTCCGGGAATGGATCCGCGGGATGCTCGTACGAATATGATGCGAGCGAAAGGAGCGCTTCCATTTCGGAAACAACTTCAATCCAGTTGCGCATTTGCACGCCCCATCGGCGGCGCCACGCTTCAGCTGCAAGTCCGGCCTGAATTGTGTAAAGAAAAGGCAGCTCCGCCAATTTTCCAAGAAGGCTTTCGCGACCGTTCGTCCAGTTGACGATCCGCGCGAGGCGGAGGAGCGCGCGCGACGCGGAGTCATCATTCGTTTTTAATTTTGCGATATGACTTTGCAGGCGCGGCGATGAATATTGCTCGTCTTCCAGGCGCTGTAGAATTTTAGAAAAAAGTATGAGGCCTTCGGCGTTTCCCGTGAGAGATGAGACGACTTCGTTGGCGCGCGTCCAAAGCCAGCGCATGACTCCGGCTTCCACCAGCAACACTATTAAAACCGGAAAATAATTTGATCGCGCAAGACTATACACAACCGCGGCGGCTGCGCAGAGCGCCAGCAGGACAGCTACTGCGCGCATCGCGCCGGACGGAAGGATAGACGGAGTTTCCGACCAACTGGTGAGAGATTCAGGATTCAAACTTGCTCGCAAATCTTCGCCGGTGATGGCGAGATCTTCGCGCAAGTCTAAGTTTTCGCGAAGAGCGCCGACGAGTTCGTGGCGCTCGATTATTTCGGACGTTGGTGAAGGAACGAGCAGCCATTGCGCCAAGCGATTTTCGCCCATGGGCAATCGGGCGGTGGAGAGGAGCTGAAACAATCCGCCACGCACGAAGAGATCGAGATCTTCCGCGTAAATATGTTTTGAATCGCGGAAACGTTCGCCGGTTTCGCCCGTGCCGGACCAGCGATCTTCAATGCGCGCGAGGCCGCGCTCGTAAAACGCTGCCGCGGTTTCGGCGTGAGTCCGATCGCGAATTGTTTTCTCATGGCAAAGGGCCAGCAATAGATAAATTCCAGCGGGCACGAATAAAAAATATGGCGTGAATAGATGTCGCGCGAGAGAGGCCCACAACATTACCAAGCCGACGGCGATGGTGGCGAGCTTCCAATAGCCGACGCGAAAGTGAATCCCGTTTTTTGCGGCGATTAACTTTTGTCTGGCTTCGAGGCGCGTTGAATATTCAACAGATGGGTCGGGCACAAAACCTCTCGCGGGAACTAATTACCGCGCAGCGCGCGCATTTGAATTCAGTCAACTGCCGGACGTAGCTGTGCGGCTGCAGCTTGTATTATCAATGATGCGCCTTCCAGACCGTTTGCGCTCGCTGCGACGCGAATTTCTCCGGCGTGCTTGTCGGCTTGAACGAACGCCATGCAGAGTCCGTTGAACGCGCTGCGCTTGTTGCCTTTGTCTGATTCGTGGCAACTGGGATCGCCATTGCCGACGCCAATTAATTTTCCGGCACCGGAGATTTCAAATGTTACCTCGTTTGACGCGACGGGCATGATGCGTCCTTGCGCGTCCTGCACTTCGACGGCGACGACGGACAAATCTTCGCCGTCGGCGGAAATTTTCTGGCGATCGGGGCGAAGGACGAGTTTTGCCGGCGCGCCTGTGGTTTCGCGCTTTTCTGTTAGAACAATCTTACCGTCTTTCGTGCCGCGCGCTTCGATTACGCCAGGTGCGTATTTCACTTTCCACGCAAGGTGCGTGTTGCGTTCCACTCTTTGCGAGCCGAGGCTTGCACCGTTCAAGAATAATTCCACGCTATCCAAATTTGAGTGGCACCAGACGTCAATTTCCTGGCCTTCTTTGCCGGGCCAATTCCAGTGCGGGAAAAGATGCAGCACCGGATTTGCGCCCCACCACGCTTGATAATAAAAATAATTGTCTTTGGGAAATCCGCAAATATCCATGATGCCGAAATGCGAACTGATGTTCGGCCAATTGTAGGGAGTTGGCTCGCCGCGATAGTCGAAACCGGTCCATGCGAAACCGCCGACAAGAAATGGACGCGAGTCATAATCCTTCCACCAGGTTTCTGCTTTGGCGGCCCACGGCGGAAAATTTAAATCGTATGCGCTGACGTATCCACGCACTGGATCATTTTCATAAATTCCACGGGTGGAAACTGTGCTGGCGGTTTCTGTGCCGACCATCGGCTGCGTGGGAAATTGTTTGTGGAATGCGTCAATATTTCCATCGTTGTAGTTGCAGCCCTGCACGTCCAGAACTGCGGAAGCGCCCTTGCCCCAGCCTCCATTCATCGCAATCGTCACGGGGCGGCTGGGATCCAATTCCTTTGCAAGACGTTTCATGCTGGAAACAATTTTTGCGCCGCGCGGCGTGCCTTGTTCGCGTTCTTCATTTCCGAGCGACCAAATAATAATGCTGGGATGATTTCGATATTTGCGAATCATGCGTTCGAGCTGGCTGAGGCCTTCGGGGTTGGAGGACATCATGCGCGTTTCGCACATCACCATCATGCCGAGGCGATCGCAGGCATCCAGCAATTCCGGAGTTGGCGGATTGTGCGAAGTGCGATAGGCGTTGCAGCCCATGCTTTTCAGGCGCTCGACTCGATAGGATTGCAGACGGTCGGGGAGCGCGGAGCCGACACCGGCGTGATCTTGATGATTGCAGGTGCCTTTTAATTGCACGTGCTTGTCGTTGAGGAAAAAACCTTTGTCGGCGTCGAAGCGGGTGGAGCGAATGCCGATCTCGGCATAGTCGAGGTCAACTATCGCGTCGTCGCTCTGCACGACGGAATATGCCGTATACAGATAAGGTTCTTCAACCGACCAGAGACGAGGGTGGTCGAGCGTGAATTGAGACTCAAAGGTGTGGCCCGCGCGCGGAGATATGACCTCATCTTTGACAAGTGCCGTCGGGAGTTCCTTCTTGTCTCTATCCTGCATTCGGAACATCACATGGCATCGCCTTGCCGTATCGGTGTCATTCTTAATTTCTGTCCGAAATACAATCGTCGCCAAATCACCGTGCACTTCCGACCTCACGTAGATTCCATTAGGAACGACGTGAACTGGATCGGTTTTCGTCAGCCAGACGTGGCGGTAAATCCCTGCGCCTTCGTAAAACCATCCTTCGGCAAGAGTTGCGTCTACGCGGACGGTCAGAACGTTTTTATCGCCGTAATTTACGAAGTCTGTTAAGTCGAAACGGAAAGGTGCGTAACCGCTAAATTCCTCTCCTATATAATGTCCATTGAACATGACCATGGCGTGGCGGAAGACGCCGTCGAATTCCACTGAAATACGTTTTCCCTCATCTGCTGCGGGGATATCGAATACGCGGCGATACCAGCCGATACTCGTCTCCGGAAAATCGCGGCCGATCGGCTTTGCGCCGTGATCAGGTAGTTCGTGCCGGCCAGTTGGTTTGCCATCTCTATCGAGAACCGCTGGCCCCTTTTCAAATGGAAGCTCAACGGCCCAATCGTGCGGCAGATTTATCGTGCGCCATTCACTATCGTCAAAATTTGCGCGCGTGACCGGCGGAAAGGCGCCCGACTTTGCAAATGTTGCCTCGCGGTTTTGCGCGCCGAAACCGAAATCTTTGGCTGGATCATCCGCGTGGCCAAAGTGGAAGCGCCAGCCAAAATCCAAAAGTTGGCGGGCGCGCAGCGAGACGGAATAGGATGAGGAAGATTGAGAATCATGTAGCTCGGAAACCGCCGATATGCTGCTTCGCGCGCCAGTGGCGGAATCAAGAGACGTCGCACCGGACAAAGGCAGTGCTGCTTTCCCAGCCGCCGCAGCTCCTGCGGTTGCGGCCAATCCCGTTTTCAAAAATTTGCGGCGCGTCCAACGTGACATGCGTGCCCTCCGATTAGCGCGTCGAGTATATCGCGGCTAGAGCAAATTAGAATTAAGATGGCTGCGCGAAAGTGAGGCTGTGATGCGAATTGGGAACATGGTGACGGCGGTGGATCTGCACGCGTGCGGCGAGCCGGGGCGCGTGATTATCGGCGGCGTGATGGACGTGCCGGGCAAAACGATGTTCGAAAAAAAAGTTTATTTGGAAACGAAGGGCGACGCGCTGCGGAAACGAATGCTGCGCGAGCCGCGCGGATATCCCGCCGCGAATTGCAATTTAATTTTGCCGCCGACGCGGCCGGAGGCCGACGCCGGAATGATCATCATGGAGCAGGTGGAATATCCGCCGATGTCCGGAACAAATACAATTTGCGTGGTGACGGCGCTGTTGGGAACGGGAATGGTTCCGGCGCGCGAACCGATTACAAAATTAACGCTCGATACTCCCGCAGGTTTGGTACACGTGGAAGCGGAAGTTCGCGATTCGCAAGTTGTGCGCGTGACGTTTGAAAATGTG
>Ga0209624_10000938_pt1 | contig 24482 bp, 17 predicted proteins | sample JacPinW_OM2H0_O1_FD_188565 | JGI IMG/M metagenome (GOLD analysis project Ga0209624, IMG submission 188565) | Forest soil microbial communities from Algoma, Ontario, Canada - Jack Pine, Ontario site 1_JW_OM2H0_O1 (SPAdes) (version 2) | ecosystem: Environmental > Terrestrial > Soil > Boreal...
ACGACAGAGGCGAAAGAAACCAGCGCCCGAACGAGCAAGGATGTGCACGTGCGCGAGCGTCTCGGTACGCCGACCGATCTCAAGTCGGAAGCAACGCGCGACATTTCCGCCGCGCTCGCTGGACTGCTGGCCGATGTCTTCGCGCTCTATATGAAGACGAAGAACTTTCACTGGCACATGAGCGGCGCGCATTTCCGCGACTACCATCTGCTTTTGGATGAGCACGGCGACGAGATTTTCGCGATGACCGACCCGATCGCCGAACGCGCACGTAAGATCGGTGGGACGAGTCTCCGCTCGATCGGCGACATCTCGAGGCGCCAGCGCCTTCTCGACAACGACGCCGAATATGTTGATTCGAAGGACATGCTGGCGGAGCTGCGCGAAGACAACAAGAGCCTGACGTCGGCGATGCGCGAGGTCCACAATGTCTGCGACGAGTACGGCGACGTTGCAACGGCGAGCCTTCTCGAAGTCTGGATCGACGAGACCGAGCGCCGGACCTGGTTCCTGTTTGAGGCGACCCGAAGCGGTCAAGGGCAGAACGACTGAGCCGGCGGGCTGCGCGCCTAACTTATCCGTCTATGGACACTCGGACCCCGCCCGCGGCGCTCGAACGCTGAGCGGCGTCGATCAGGCGGGCGCATAGGATCGCCTCGTCCAGATTGCCTCTGCCGCCACACATCGCGGCGGTCATAAAATCGGCGGCGACTCGGCCGAACCAATCGGGATGGTGCGACCCCTCCGACAGGGACGGTGGGCGTGACCAGCGGCGCTCCTGCGCGTTCGACTTCAAGATCACAGAGTCCCCGACGACGCGGATCTCGCCCTCTTCACCCTCGATCTCGATCGTGTTCGCGCGTTCGTCAGCAGCCCAAGTCAAAAAAATGGTGCTCACGCCGGCGGGAGTATCCAGCGCAACGCACGCCGTGTCCTCTAACGGATGCTCGTGGAAGCGGCGCGTTTCGAGCCGAGCGGCGACGCCAGCAGGAATCCCAGTCCAGCGCATAACGCAATAAAGCGCGTGCCAGCCGTGATCGAACAGGATGCCGCCGCCGGCCATCGCCGGATCGACGCGCCAGTTTGTAACGCCGTCCGCGCTTACGGCGATCGCCGGTTGAGTTCTCAGCGTCCGCCAGCGGACGGATCGCACGGCGCCGACCGCGCCCTCGTCAGTCAAACCCGATATCTTGCGGCAGATTGGCGCTTCGAGCCAGTTGTGCACGGTGTGCAGCACGCGCCCAGCGCGCGCGGCCGCCCCTGCGATACGCTTTGCCTCCTCGATCCGCGTGACAAGCGGCTTTTCGCTCAGCACGTGAAGGCCCGCGTTGAGCGCCCGCTCGATCAGCGCCGCATGACTGCCAGGCGGCGCGCAGATGTCGACGAAGTCGAGCTTGGTTGAAAGCAAGTCATCGACGGTGTCATACCATTGGGCGTCAGGACGGACGGCGAGAAACGCGTCGCGACGCGAGGCGGCAGCATCGGTCGCGGCGATAATCCTCACGTCGTCCCGGGCGCGCCATCCCGGCAAATGGCCGTTGGCCGCGACGTTGCCGAAGCCGATGAAGGCGCCTTTAAGCACTTTTGCGCTCAGTCGAGCGAAAACCGACGCGCGATCGCGGCGAAGGACTGATCGAGGATGTCGACTCCGCGCAGCGCTTCTTCCTCGGTGAGGACGAGAGGCGGATTGATGCGAATGACATTGGAATAGGACATGGTGATGAGGCCACGCTCGAGCGCCTCATGGAAGAGCGCGCGAGTGATCGTCTTATCCAATGGGGCTTTGGTCTTGCGGTCGGCCACCATCTCGACGCCGATCATGAGACCGCGACCGCGGACGTCGCCGATGAAGCGGTATTTTTCCTGCACCTTCTTCAAGGCTTCGAGCATGACCTTTCCGACGCGCGCCGAATTCTCAACGAGCTTGTCCTCAAGGATCGCCTCGACCGCGCCGAGCCCCGCCGCGGCTGCCAGCGGATTGCCGCCATAGCTCGAAGAACTGCCACTCGGCTCGCCGAAGGGCGTCGCCGACATGCGCTCGAGCGACGAGGCGACGGCGCTCAAAGGAAAGCCGCCGCCGATGCCCTTGCCGATCGTCATGATGTCGGGCTTCAGCCCAAAGTGATCGGAGGCCCACATCTTGCCGGTGCGGCCGAAGCCGACCAGAATTTCGTCGGCGATGAGAAGCGCGCCGGTCTCTGTCGCGATCTCGCGCACAGCGTGGATGAAGTCGTCGGGCGGAATCACGTTGCCGGCCGTGCCCTGCATTGGCTCGATGATGATCGCCGCAAGCTCGCCTTGCGTGTCGTTCTTGATGACGTTGCGCAGGTGCTCGGCGCAGGCCAAGCCGCAGGACGGGTGTTGCAGATTGAATGGGCAGCGGTAACAGTTCGCATAGGGTGAACGATGCATGCCCGGCGGAAACGGCCCCTGATGGTTGCGATAGCCACCGCCCAACATACCGATAACGCCCTGGCTCTTGCCGTGGAAGCCGCCCCAGAAGCCGATGAACTCGAACTTCTTGGTCACCGACTTGGCAAGCCGGAACGCCGCCTCGACCGCTTCGGCGCCGCCAGAAAACAATTGCAGATGGGTGAGCCCCTCCGGCAAGAGCGAGGCGACGAGATTGAGAAAGCGCGCCCGCGTCTCAGTCGTGAAACTGCCGAAGGTGATCCGGTCGAGCTGCTCCTTGAGGCGCTTCACATAGTGCGGATGGCCATGGCCCACGCTGCCAACCGCGATGCCCGCTATAAAGTCGAGATATTCGTTGCCGTCGACGTCGGTGATGGTGCAGCCCTCGGCGCGGTCGACGACGATCTGCGAGAAGAGCGCAATCGATTGCAGACCCGGCGCCATCACCTCGGCCTCATGATCGAAGATCGCCCTGGATTTGGGGCCGGGCACGGCGCGGCGTTTGAACGCGTTGTTCGGGGACGGAACTTCGTTCAACAGATCAATTCCTTGTTGAGGCGACCAAGCGCGGGCGCCGCTGGAAGCGCTCGGTCAAGCAATCGGCGATCGCCTGCGCAGCGCGATCGCGGTAAAGCGCGTAGCTCGGCCACGCGTTGAGGTCGATGATCATCGGCTCGCCGTTCGGCTTGATGACCGCGTCCCCGCCGAAAACCTCGAGCCCGAGCGCGGCGGCAGCGTCGAGTCCCGCCTTGCTCAGGCGAGAGGGATCGAACGAATGACCCAGCATCCCCTTGTCACGATGATAGAACCATTGGAACCAATTGGCGTCCTTGCTCCCCGCGCCATTTCGCACGCCGTAGAATTTGACCAGGTCGCCCGGCACGTGCTCCTGCGCAACGACGAACGGGATGTCCCTCTCGGCGAAACGGTATAGCGCGTCACGCCATCCGACCTCGGACGCCGCATAGAGGACGTCGTCGGTTTGGGTCGCGTGAAAATCGTAGCGCTTGATCCACGCGCAGTCGGCGGGCCGCGGCGTGTTCGCGTCTGCAGCGACGATCCAGCTCCTCGGCGCCGCCACGCCGCGGCGCGCGAACAGCTCGACCATGCGGTGGCGGTAGGTGTTGCGAATGGCAGTCGTCGTGTTCACGACAATAGCGCCCGTCTTTTCCATCGCCGCCAGGCGGTCCAGGACCGTCCCGCGCTCGCACATGACAAACAGGTTCGCTGCGGGCGCTTCGTTCAAGGCGTCGGCGGCAATCAATTCGACATTGAATCCGCGCTCCGCCAAAACGTCGCCGACTCGCCTCATGATCGCGGCGTCGTCATCGATACGGCCAGGCGAGTGTGCGGGTTCGCGCAATACGCCCACGCAGGTAAAGTTCGTGGTCATGCGCCGACGTTCTCGCGCCAGCGAAGCCTGGCCTGCTCGGCGGCCTCAACGTCGTGCGCCCGATCGATGTCAAACACGAGAGGCAGGACGACGCCATAGACGCGTCGACGTTCATCGACGAGCCATTTGAGATAGTCGCGCAGACGGTCGAAACGCATTTTCGGCTCCGCGTCTCGATACGCTGGAAGCCAGTAAAGGCCGGCCGTGACATGGCCGCCTTGACTGCCGCCCAGCCGAAGAACGCGACCCTCCTCGTCCAGTGTCGCCCACAACGGACTATCATCGTCGACGTGGTCAGTCAGGCCGAGCGCGACCGCGTCATCCGGGAAGCTCGCGGCCGAACTTACAAAATGCTGAAAGGCGCCTATCGGCATGATCGAATCGACCGTCGTGATGAGCGCCGGAGCACCAGCAAGCCGGGCCGCGACAATCTCAAAGCTCGCGTACGACGACGGAGTCGTGCGCACTATGAGATCGAGATCCAAGTCGCGACCGTGGTCGCCGAGCCAATGCCGACAATCATCACTGCCTTCGTTGATGATAACGGTCGCCTGGTGAATGCCGACCGCACGAAACCGATCAAGGGCATGGCCAATCAAGGGGCGTCCGCCGACCGGCGTCATCGGCTTGCTGACGCGATAACCGTCGGCGCGCAGGCGGGTTCCGTGGCCAGCGGCGATGATTCCCCCGCGCAGGACAAGAGATTCTGGCGCGCCGGTCATGTCAGAATGTCGAGGAGATCCGGGAGCTCAGTCACTGCGGCAAGAACGGACCGATTTTCAGCGGCATCGCGCTCAGTGGCCTGGACGCCATCGGGCGCGATCCAGATGAAGCCCATGCCACAGCGCCGAGCGCCCTCGTAGTCGCGCCGCAACGAATCGCCGACCATGATGGTCGTCTCCGGCTTAGCCTGCAGCTCCGCGAGTGCGGCGTGAAAAATCGCCGGTTCGGGCTTCTCCGCGCCCACACGCTGGCTATCCGCCATAACCCCGAACAAGCGACCAAGTCCCGAGCTTTCGCATACTGCTTCAAGGTTGCCGTAGAAGTTCGACACCACGCCGAGCCGATAGCGCTCGCTGAGCGCCTCGAGTACCGGCCGATTGCGGGCGAAAGCGAAAGACATTTCGGACAGGAAGCGCGAAGCGACCCGCTGGCCGCGAGCCCTATCGATCTCAGCGTGGCCCGTTCCGCCGCCGCGGCGCGCCAGTTCGGCCTCGAGATTGGTCGTCAACGCGTCAATCGTTTCCTCAAGGCCCGTCGTCGACGCAAGCGCGCCGACAAGCGCGTCATCGGCTGCATAGAAGGCCGGCGCGAAAGCATCGGCTGAAAGGTCCAGTCCCTGGCTCCGATAGAGGGTGTGGAATCGCTCCTTCCACGCCACCCCGTCGGAGTCGAGCGTGCCGCCAAAATCGAACAGCACCGTTTCGATCGCCTGCACTTACAAGCGACCGCGGGCCGCGACCTTTGCGCTCTTCGGCGCCGCGCCCGGGAGATCGAAGGGTTCGCCATCGATGAAGGCATTGCACGCATCGTAGGCGACGCTGTCACGAAACTGGCGCGGCGGGGTTTTCATGAAATAGGCCGACGGCGCTTCGAGCGGGCCGCCTATCCCGCGGTCCAGTCCCAGCTTCGCGCAGCGCAAAGCGTCAATGACAACGCCGGCGCTGTTCGAGGAATCCTGCACCGACAGCCTAAGCTCGATCTCCAGCGGCGCGTCGCCGAAGCCGCGCCCCTCCAAGCGGATGAATGCGATCTTGTTGTCGTGCTGCCAGGGAATGTAGTCGGAGGGGCCGATGTGGATATCCGCGTCATCGAGCCGCTCGTCGAGCTGCGACTGGACGGATTCGGTCTTGGAAAGCTTCTTCGACTTGAGCCGCTTGCGCTCCAGCATGTTGAGAAAGTCGGTATTCCCAGCGGTGTTGAGCTGGTAGGTCCGGTCGAGGGCGACGCCCCGGTCGGCGAACAGCCGCGCCAGCGAGCGATGGACGATGGTCGCGCCGACCTGGCTCTTGATGTCGTCGCCGACGATGGGCAGGCCGGCGTCCTGGAATTTTTTCGCCCATTCAGGATCGGAGGCGAGGAAGACAGGCACGCAATTCACCATCGCGACGCCTGCCGCCAGGCAGGCTTCCGCATAGTGCTTCACGGCCTTTTCGGAGCCGACGGGCAGGTAGCACAGCAGCACCTCGGCGCCCGACTTGCGCAAAGCCTCGGCGATGTTGGTCGGCTCGAGATCCGCCGGGCGGAACGCGACATCGTCGTCGTAGTCCGCCATATGCGGGGCCACGCCGTCAAACTGAGGACCCATTTGGACCACGACGTTCGAAACCGGCAGCGAGCTCTGGAAGACACGGGTGTTGTTCGGCTTGGCGAAGATCGCCTCCTCAAGCGGCCGACCGACCTTGCGCACGTCGACGTCGAACGCGGAGACGAACTCTACATCGCTGGCCCGGTAACCGCCGATGACCTGGTGCATCACGCCATCGAGCGCCGCGTTGCGGCGGCTCCGGTAGTACTCCACACCCTGCACCAGCGCGCTGGCGCAATTGCCGACGCCCGCGATTGCGACCTTGATCTTCTTTTGCATTTGGTCAGAGATCCCCACGATGCCCGCTGACTTCGTCAGCGGAATCCGCCCGTTATCCACAGGCGTGACGAAAACGTAAACCATATATGACCGGGTTGTGTCAGCAAAGCCGGATTTTCATGTACGCGCACGGGTAATTTAGCTCGTCCCCTGCTCGCCAAAGCCGGGCGACCGGGGCGTCTCACATGCCGAAAGCGGGGGCTCGGCTATTGCCGCGTTTAAGATTGCGATATCGGGCCATCGCCCAAAGCGGAAAAAACTTGGAATAACCGTGGTAGCGTAAATAGAACACCCGGGGGAAACCCGTCGCGGTGTGGAACGGCTCGCTCCACAAGCCGTCATCGCCTTGCGAAGCGGCGAGATAAGCGATTCCGCGGGCGACGGCAGGGTGATCGGCTTCGCCCGCCGCCATGAGCCCAAGCACTGCCCAAGCGGTCTGCGAAGCGGTGCTCGGCGCGGATTCGTAACCTTCGTAATCGAGCCGGTAGCTGCCGCCGCTCTCCCCCCAGCCGCCGTCCGGATTTTGGATCCGCTGAAGCCATCCCACGGCGCGGCGGACAGGCTTCGATTGCGGGTCTTGGCCGGCGATCGCCAGCGCGCATAACGACGACCAGGTTCCGTAGATATAGTTCATACCCCAGCGGCCAAACCAGCTTCCATCCTTCTCCTGATCAGCCAGGAGGGCGTCGATCCCGCGCGCCAAGACCGGGCTCGTTTCGCGCGTTTCGCCGAGCTGAGTGAGCATCGAGACGCAACGCGCGGTGACATCCGCGGTCGGCGGGTCGAGCAGCGCGCCATGGTCGGCGAACGGGATGTGGTTGAGATAAGAATGGGTGTTGTCGGCGTCGAAGGCCGCCCACGCTCCGTTGCGGCTCTGTAGTCCCTCGATCCATTCGCGCGCCCGCGCGATCGCCGGCGAATGGGTGTTTGGAGCCTTGGTCACGCCGCCGCGATCCGCGCGGTCCATCGCCATCGCCACGACAGCGGTGTCGTCAGTGTCAGGATAGTGCGGATTGGCGTATTGGAACGCCCAGCCGCCCGGCCGAACGTTCGGACGCTGGGCGGCCCAGTCGCCCTTGACGTCGAGAATTTGCAGCGGCGCCAGCCAATCGAGCGCCGCGCGCACCGGCTCGCCACCAGCTTCACCCCCCGCTTCCAGCAGCGCATGGGCGGTGAGCGCCGTGTCCCACACGGGCGACAAACACGGCTGGCAATAGGCCTCGTCCTTGCGGACGACGAGCAGTTTCTCGATCGACCGGCGCGCAGTGACGAGATGAGGGTGGTCAGGGGGATAGCCGAGTGCGTCATACATCAGCACGGCGTTCGCCATGGCGGGATAAATCGCGCCGAGGCCTTCTTCGCCGTTGAGGCGCTCGGTCACGAAAGCCTCGGCGGCGCCGATGGCGCGACGGCGCAAGGAACCCGGAAAATAGGGCTCGACGCGCTTGAGCAGCCAGTCGATCGCGCCGAAGATTTTCACGCCCAGCCACGCCTGGTGCGCACCCTTCGGCCACTCACGCACAGTTTCGGGCGGCGCGACGAACAGCTCCGGAATCGTCACTCGGCGCGGATTGGCGGGCCGCGGCTTCAAAGCTTGCAGCACCAGAAGCGGGACCATCACAGTGCGCGCCCAATAGGAGACCTTGTCGAGATGGAAGGGAAACCAGCGCGGCAGGAGCATGATCTCGACCGGCATAGTCGGCACGCCGCGCCAGGGAATGGCCTCGTAGAGCGCCAGCAGGAACCGCGTGAAGACATTGCTCTTCGCCGCCCCGCCATTAGCGAGAACCGCTTCACGCGCACGGCGCATGTGCGGCGCATCGGGATCGTCGCCGATCATCTTAAGCGCAAAATAGGCCTTGACGCTGGCGCTCATGTCGAACGGGCCTGCGTGAACGAGCGGCCAGCCGCCATGATCGCCCTGAACACGCCGAAGATAGACAGCGATCAGGCGCTCAAGGTCGAGATCGGGCTTTTCGCCGCGGAAATGGCGAAGGAGGACGTATTCGGCTGGGATTGTCGCATCGGCCTCGAGTTCGAAGCACCAATGACCGTCGTCGTGCTGTCGAGCCAGCAACGCTTTCGCCGCGCTCGAGATATGACGCTCCAGCGCCTCCGGCGACAGCGGATCTTGAGTATGATCGAGGGCGATATTCATTGCGAAAGGCTCATAACGCAGCGTCTTGGCGCATCCGCGCCCGACCGGAGAACGATTGAAGCCGCCTTATAGCCCGAACGCACCGCCCCTTCGATCGTGGCCGGCAGACCCGTCTGGACCCAGTCGCCGGCGAGGACAACATTCCCCCATTGAGTCCGCGAATCCGGCCGTTTGGCGTTCTGCGCCGGCGTCGCTGCGAAGGTCGCGCGCTTTTCCTTGACGATCTGCCAGGGCGGCAGATCTGCGGGAAGTCCGGTCAGCACGGCGGCCTCCCGCCAGATTTCGGCCGCGAGTTCATCGCGCGGACGATCGATGAGGCGGTCGGCATTGCTGATCGTGACGGAGAGCCGATCCTGAAAAGCAAACAGCCATTCGATCTCAGCGTTGACGACGCCAAGGATCGCCGGCTGGCGGCGAGGCGGCGCAATCCGGAAATGGATGTTGAGGATGCCGCGAAATTCGTCGGGCGTCGTCAAGCCGGGAAGAAGGTCCTTCGCGGTCCATGGGGGCACGCCAAGGATCACGGAATCGTCCGCGCCGAGCTCCTGCTGCGTCCGGTCAAAGTCGAGTGCAATCGCACGCTTCTCCTCGAAACGGACCGCCTTGAGGCGGTCGCCGAACCGAACGGGAGACCCTCGTGCGGCGAGAAACGTGAGCGCCGGATCGATGAAGCTGGTCGCAAGCCCATGGCCGGCGAAGAGCGGGTGGCAGGCCCCTCCCCCGGCGGCGAGGGTCTCGCGCAACAGAGCCGCGGTCAGCGCGGCCGAGCTTTCTGGAGGATCTGTGTTGAGCGCGGAGGTTAGCAGCGGGCGCCAGAGCCGCTCGTAAAGGGGGCCCTCGCAGCGCATCGCTTGGCCGACTGTCGCGCTCGATCCCTTCACGAACACGCCGAGCGGAGCGAGATATTCGCCAAGCGCCGTGCCGGGCACACGCTTCCTTCGATCGAACAACCACCACGGAATACGGCCCTCGCTGAGATCGAGCCGCCAGCGTTCGCCGCTTTTGAGGTCTGCAAAGTCGAAGATCGCAGCGCCCGGATCGTACAGCGTCCCGCGCGCTCCGATCCGGTCGAGGTAGTCGAGCGCCTCGTGATTGCCTGACAACAGCAAGTGATTGCCGTTGTCGATGACCAACCCGAGCGTCGGGTCGAGATAGGACCGGCAGCGGCCGCCGGCGAAAGACGTAGCCTCATGCACGATGACCTCACGTCCAGCGTCGACAAGACGCACTGCGGCGCTCAAGCCCGCAATGCCCGCGCCGACGACATGGACCGCGCCAGCGCTCACAGGATGCCGTATCGCAGAAGAGCGCCAAGCAGACGCAGCCGGCTGGCCCTTGCGCGCCGGCGTGGCGGAGCGAAGCCCTCTTTCACCATCCTTTCGAGGATCGAACCATAGGCGGCGGCCATCAATCGCGGCGCTTTCACCGCCGCTCGCGGGGCCCCCGCCATGAATGATTGGGCCTTCTCAAAATGCTCTTGAGCGCGCGCGGCAACTTCGACGCAGGCGCCGGCAAGCTTCGGATCGGCAGCGGCCGCCAGCGGTTCGTCGGTCTTGACCCCCGCAGCCGCAAGCGCCTCGCGCGGCAGGTAGAGCCGGCCGGCGCTTGCGTCCTCGTCGATGTCGCGCAGGATGTTGGTGAGTTGGAGCGCGCGGCCGAGATGGTAAGCGAGCGCTTCTCCGGGTTCCTGAGGCAGGCCGAAAATGCGCACCGAAAGCCGGCCGACGGCGGACGCCACCCGATCGCAATAGAGGTCCAGGGTCGCCCAGTCTGGAGCGCGGATGTCCCGTTCGGCGTCCATCGCCATGCCGTCGATGACGGCGTCGAAATCCTCTTGGCTCAGACGATAGCTGCGCGTCGCCTCATCGAGGACGGCGAGATGGGCAGGCGCCTGTCCGGCGAACATCGCGGCAATGTCGGCGCGCCAACGCTCCAGCTTGGCCAACCGCTCAGCCGCTGTCGCCGGCCCGCGGTCGTCAGCGATGTCGTCGACAGCGCGGCAGAAGCCATAGAGCGCGAACATCGCCTCGCGCCGGGGCTCCGGCAAGACGCGCATGGCGGAATAGAAGGAACTATGCGCCGCGGGCGCCGCTTGGGAACTCATGCGATCGCTTTCACCCGCACCCCGACTGAGCGCATCATCGCTGAGCCAAGGAAGCGCGCTGCGCCGAGCCCGCCGACCAACGCAAGGCCGGCCTTGCTGAGGTGGACGCGCTCGCTCAACGGATCCCGACCTTCCAGATCGCGCGCGAGACGCCGCGCGAGCGCGTGGATCGCGGCGATTTCCGCGCCGAGCCGCACGTCCCTAATCTGCGGAATGAGCGGCGCCCCGCGCGCGACGAGTTCGCTCGTGCGGGCGGCGAGTTCGGCAAGCGCCCCGCGCAAAGGCGGCGGCGCCTTCGGCGCATCGAGCATCTCCACCGAGGCTCCGTGCGCGGCAAGCGTGTCGAGCGGCAGGTAGACGCGATCGAGGCGCTTATAGTCCTCGCCGCAATCCTGAAGGTGATTGATGATCTGCAGCGCCGAGCATAAGGCGTCTGAGGCCGGCCAGATGGACGGATCCTCTCCGTGCACATCGAGAACGAAGCGGCCGACCGGCGCCGCGGACAGCGCGCAATAATCCATCAGCTCCGACCAATTGGCGTAGCGGTTCTTGCGCACGTCGAGCCGAAAGGCCTTCAGCAGATCAAGCGCATGCTTCGGGCTCAAACCGTTCTCGCTCAACGCAAGCCGCAAAGGCTCGGCTTCCTCAGCCGGCGGTCCGCGCCCGGTGAGCGCGTCGTCGAGATCGTCGAGAAGCTTGAGCTTCGTTGCGGGCGGGAGGGTAGGATGGTCTGCTACGTCGTCGGCGGCGCGCACGAAGCGATAGAACGCGAGGATCGGACCCCGCCGCTGCTCGCTCAGGAGCCATGAGGCGACGGGAAAATTCTCGTCCCGGTGACCCTTTCCAGAAAGGGCCTCACTCACCGTCGTCATGCGCGGCCCGTCTCCCGCATCGGCGCTTGGAATCTCCCTTTCCAATAGCCGCCGCGCCCCCGCCAATATTGTAGCGCGGAATCGAAAGTGAAGGCGACATAGGCCGCTGCGATTGCGGGCAAGGCGAAGCCGCCAATCAGGGGGCGCCCGTAGAGCCGCAGCATCGGAGCCAGAGAGATCTCCATCATCGCCCACGTGACCGCGCCGACCGCTTGCGCCGCGCCGCGCGCAAATATGGCGAACAATGGCGGCGCCACATAGACAAGCGCCATCCCGGCAATCGCGCCCGCAAGCCGCACGGGCGAATAGCGCAATTCCGCGAAGGCCGAACGCGATACCATCCGACGGAATTCGGCGAAGGTGGAATACGCGCGCAAACTATCGACGCTCTCTGTCAAGCCAAGCCAGACTGGCCCCTGCTCTTTCATGAGCGCGCCAAGAGCGCAATCGTCGATGAGCGCGTTGCGCACGGCCTCGAGGCCGCCGGCCGCATGAAGAGCTTCGCGCCGCACGAGCATGCACCCGCCAGCGGCTGCGGCGGTCGTCCGCCTCGGGTCGTTCACCCAAGCGAAGGGGTAGAGCATCTGAAAGAAGAACACGAAGGCCGGCGCGAGCCAGCGCTCGGCCGCACTCTCGCACCGCAGCTTCACCATCAATGACGTCAGCACGCTGCTTTTAGCGCGGGCGATCGCGACCAGACGAATGAGCACGTGCGGCGCATAAGCGATGTCGGCGTCGGTGAACAGGACGAATTCAGGTGTCGCCCCGCTGGCCTCAACCTCGGCTAGGCCCTGGCGCATTGCCGACAGTTTTCCGGTCCAGCCAGGCAGCGGCCCGCTTCCCGTGACGATTTTCAACCGCTCATCCGCGTGAGCGTCGCTCGCCGCGTTCGACGCAACCGCTGCAGTGCTATCCGTACTCTGGTCGTCAACAACCACAACCGAAAACGGTCCGGGATAGTCCTGCCTAAGAAGCGAGCCGACGCTGCGAGCAATCATGTCGGCTTCGTCCCGAGCCGGAATGATCGCGACGACGCTCGGCCAAGCGTCCGGCGCGTTCGGAGTCTTGTTCGCCCCAGCGGCCGAGTCGTCCCGCTCGCCGCAGAGCCAGAACCATCCCCTGCCAAACAGAAGATAGGCCCAGATCGCGAGCGGAATGAGGGAGATAGCGGCAAGAATCATTTGAGGTGGCCGTGGGCGCGAAACCAGGCGATCGCGTCGGCGAGACCCTCGACATAGGGGCGCGAAACATAGCCCAGCTCGCGCCGCGCCTTGGAATCGTCGAAGAACATGTGATGGCGGGCCATCCGCAGGCCATCCATCGTGATGAAGGGCTCGACACCACGAAGCGTCGCCAACAACTCCGCTCCGTATGCGATCGGATAGAGCATTGTCCGCGGCAGCTTGACCGTGGGAGGGCGCGTTCCGACAAGGCCCGCGATGTCTACAAGCATATCGGCGAGGAAGACGTTGGCGCCGCCAAGGATATAACGCTCGCCGATTCTTCCGCGTTCGAGGGCGGCGATATGCCCGGCGGCGACATCATCGACATGCGCGAGATTGAGCCCGGTATCGACAAAAGCCGGCATGCGTCCCGACGCGGCCTCGACGATGATGCGTCCGGTCGGCGTCGGCCGGACGTCGCGCGGACCGATTGGCGTTGACGGGTTGACGATCACCGCCGGCAATCCGTCGCGTTGGATCATCGCCTCGACCAGACGCTCGGCGGCAACCTTGCTGCGCTTATAGGCGCCAATTCCCTCGCCGTCCGCGAGCGGATTGTCCTCTGTCGAAACAGCGCCTTTAGTGAGCTTCAAGGTCGCCACGCTGCTGGTGTAGACGATGCGCTCGACGCCGGCGCTGAGCGCCTCCTCCATGATAAGGCGCGTGCCCTCGACATTGCTGTGCTGGATCTCTTCCGGGTTTCGCGCCCAGAGCCGGTAATCGGCAGCCGCGTGAAAAAGGTAGCGAGCACCTTTTAGCGCCGCCGCCAGCGAGGCGCGATCGCGGAGATCGCCCTCGCAAACAACGTCCGCCGCGTTGAGATTTGTCCGCGGACTCGATGGACGCGCGAGGGCGCGGATGGCGTGGCCGCGGGCTCTCAACGCACCGGCGATGGCTGAGCCGAGAAACCCGCTCGCGCCTGTGACGAGAACGGTCGACCGGGGCGCAGGGCGATCGCCCTTGCCCTCGACCGCAACCTCGCCCAGGCCACTCGCGGATTCAAGGTTCGCAAGAGCAACGCGTGGTCTGACTTCACGATCCATAGAATTTTGAGCTTACAGGACAGAGAAGCGATACCGAAGTCGTCGCACGCAGGGGAGGCCTAATGCGCCCTCACGCTTGTATTGGGATGATGGAAGTCCTGCCCTTAAACCTCTGCCTTTCCGGCGCAATCTCGGAAAAGTCAACATTTGCTTTCCTTTTTCTGTACTATGTGCTATCTTTTCCAATAAAGAGAATCGCGCCTGGACAATTACCATGCCAAGCCCCAACCTGGCGGGCGGTCCCGGAGTGACTCGGAAATGGCGCCGCAACCGACTGAAAAGGCTCGATTGAGACTCGGAAATCGGAGGGTCTCCTCTGCCATCGTCTTCGACTTGGTCGGATATGATCGAAGAAAGAAAAGGGCCAGCCCCGGGAGCTCCTTCAATTGGTCAGCTCGTCAATAATTCGATGGCGGCGCTCAGAAGGCGGGCCGCATCCGCGCTCTGGCCAACGTGGATCTCGAACCGACCCGGCTCCAGAACGCGCTCGAGGCTATGCCCAACGAACGACAGATTCTCAACTGGAAGTCGCCAGCTCACGTCCTTGCGCTCTCCGGCGTTGAGAGCGACCTTCTGCACCCCCTTAAGCTCCAACAGCGGCCGGGCGACACTCGCGACTGGATCGCGCACAAACAGGAACGCCGTCGCCTCGCCGTCTACCTGGCTCTCGTTATGGACGGCTATTGTCACCTCGACTGTATCGCCCGTCTTAACGCGGGTCGGCTCACAGCGAAGATCGTCGAGCACAAAGCGGCTGTATGAGAGGCCGTGTCCAAACGGAAATTGTGGCGTCGGCGGTAGATCGAGATAGGTGCTGGAATAGTGCACTCCGGGCGCGTAGGGGCGGCCGGCAGGAAGCTCATTGTAGAATATCGGGACCTGTCCAACATCGCGCGGCCAGCTCAGGGGCAATCGGCCGGTCGGGTTGAATGCGCCCGTCAGAACGTCGGCGACCGCATGTCCCGCCTCTTGGCCAAGAAACCAGGTCGCCAGCACGGCGTCAGCGCGCTCGAACAGCCATGGCGCGGTCAGCGGCCGACCTGAGGAGAGCGTCACGACGACAGGCCTGCCAAGATCAAGTATGGCTTCGGCGAGCGCGCGCTGGCGACCAGGCAAGCCCAGATCGGTTCGGCTCGCCGCTTCCCCGCTCATCGCCGCGCTCTCGCCAAGGCAGAGCACGACAACCTCGGCGTCGGCGCACAGATTTATTGCCGCCTGTATCCCGCCTGTCTCTTGCCCATCAATGTCGACGCCGGCGGCATGATCGATTCGGCACTGGGGCAGCGCCGCCTTGAGGCCCTCAAGAATCGACACGGCCTCCTCAGGCTTACCCGCCGAAGCCCAGGAGCCCAACATTTCGCCAGGCGCCGCGGCCAAGGGACCGATAATTGCAAGGCGTTTGATCTTAGGGGATAGGGGCAACACGCCCGCGCGGTTGGACAAGAGCACAATCGCCTTCCGCGCTGCGTCTCGCGCCAGATCGCGCCGTTCGGCTGCCCGGCGCGGATCCACCGGAGCGGATCCGCGGCGATAGGGATCATCGAACAGCCCAAGCCGCTCCTTCAGCTCGAGCACCCGGCGGACGCTGGCGTCGATCGCGGCCATTGGTACGAGGCCGCGTTCCAGCGCCGCAGGCAGGCTCTGCACGTACGCGCCGCTCGTCATATCGATGTCGACGCCGGCATTGAAGGCGAGCGCCGCAGCCTCGACGAGGTCCGCCGCAACGCCATGATTGAGGAGCTCCGCGACAGCGTTGTAGTCGCTGATCACGACGCCCTCGAAGCCGACGACTCCTCTGAGCCAGCCTTGCAGCAGCTTGGAATTGGCGGTCATTGGCGCGCCGGAGACATCGATGAACGCCGGCATGATCGCCGCAACCCCCGCCGCAACCGCGGCGGCGAAGGGCGGCAGATAAATCTCGTGCAGCGTCCTCTCGGACACTTCCGCCGCGGCATATTCGCGGCCCGCGGTCACGGCGCCATAGGCGCAGAGATGCTTAGCAGTGGCGGCAACACTATCCCGGGCGCCAGGATTGGGTCCCTGGAAGCCCCGCGTCTTGGCCGCCGCCATCTGCGAGGCGACCCAAGTGTCCTCTCCTGGACTCTCGATGATGCGTCCCCAGCGTGGATCGCGCGCCACGTCGAGCATCGGCGCAAAAGTCAGGGCGACCCCGTCCTCCGTAGCCTCCTCGGCAGCGACGCGCGCTGTCTTCTCCCAAAGGTCAGGCGCGAACTGACACGCTTCCGCCAACGACACGGGATAGATCGTGTAGTGGCCATGGATCACATCGAGACCCATGAGCAAGGGAACGCCGAGACGGGATTCCTCGACCGCGAGGCGTTGGACAGCGCGCGTTTCGTCCGCGCCCCAGAGGTTGAGCAAGTTACCGATTCGCCCCGTTCGAATCCCCTCCTGCAAGTCTCGAAGCTCGCCGGGACCGGTAACGACGCGGGACGCGGCGACCATATTGAGCTGCCCAATCTTTTCCTCGAGCGTCATCTTTTGGAGCAATGCGTCGATGCGTTCCATGCGCTTGCCTTATCTTGAGCGGTCGACCGATGGTTCCGACCGCGATTGTCTTTGGAGCGGAACAGCCTTTCGCAAGCGGCCTCTACCGAAGAACCGTCAATCCAGGCTCCTAGCACCCGCAAGACTGGCGCGCCGGATCGTGCGAGAATAGGCGCTGGGGAAGGGAATTCGATGGCGGAACAATCCAAACAACCATCAAACGGCGCCGACAACACGGATAGCGCCTCGCTCAAAAGTCTGTTCTCTGACGTCATCTGGATGGCTTCGGCGTTCTGGGTTTCGCACCAGCGCAACAAGCTCCTCGCACTGGCAGCCGGCCTAATCGTAGTCGTCGGCGCCACAGCCTACATGCAAATCAGGCTCAATTCCTGGAACCGCCCATTCTACAACGCCCTGACCAACAAGAACATGGCCGGTTTCGTGACGCAGCTCTGGGTCTTCGGCGAGATTGCGGGCATATTGCTGGTCCTCAACGTGGCGCAGATGTGGCTCAATCAGAGCTCCAAAGTCGTCTTGCGCCAAGGCCTGGTGAACGATCTCCTGGACCAGTGGCTCAAGCCTAAGCGCGCGTTCCGCCTTTCGAATTCCGGCCCCCTCGGCGCCAACCCCGACCAGCGCCTCCAAGCCGACGCTCAACATCTGACCGATCTTTCTACCGACTTAGGCGTCGGCCTTTTGCAGTCGAGCCTTCTTCTGCTCACCTTCGTCGGTGTCCTTTGGGGCCTCTCGCAAGGCCAGTTTCTGCCGATCGCGGGCCGCGACTTCGCGCCCCCCGGCTATCTCGTATGGTGCGCGCTGGTCTACGCTGGGGTTGCTTCCTACGTGAGCTGGCGCGTCGGCCGTCCGCTGATCAATCTCAACGCCGAGCACTATGCGAAAGAGGCAGATTTTCGTTTCGCGCTTGTGCGGATAAACGAACACATCGACGGCATTACCCTTTACGGCGGCGAGGCCGACGAGAGAGGTCGCCTCAATGGCGTGTTCGGCGACGTGCTGGACATCTCACGGCGGATCGTCACTGCCGTGACGCGGCTGACCTGGGTCACCGCTGGCTACGGCTGGTTTACGATCATCGCGCCGATACTAGTCGCGGCACCCGCCTATTTCCGGAGCAACATAAGCTTCGGCGAGCTCATGGTGATTGTCGGCGCCTTCAACCAGGTGCAAACCGCGCTCCGATGGTTTGTTGACAATTTCTCCAACCTTGCGGACTGGCGGGCGACGCTATTGCGCGTGGCTCGGTTCCGGAAGGCGATCTTGGGCATGGATGATCTCGGCCAGGCGTCAAGCCGCATCAATTTCGCTGAGACGAGCGATCCGTCGATAAAGATCGACGATCTTCGGGTCGCCTCACCGGCAGGCTGCGTCATGCTGAGCGAACCGCATTCGGACATCGACGCCAACGAGCGTGTCCTCATCGCTGGCGAAAATGGCGAAGAAAAAGCCCTGCTGTTTCGCGCCATTGGCGGGCTGTGGCCGTGGGGGAGCGGCCAGATCACGCACCCCGCACGCAACACGATCATGTTCATGCCAGTGCGAGCGTATATACCGCCCGGCTCGTTGCGCGAGATCGTCGCTTACCCGCACTCAACCGATTCCTTTGACCATTCGGCTATCGTCAATGCGCTCGCTGGCGTCGGACTTGAGCATCTCGAGCCGCACCTCGACAAAGTGGACCGATGGGACCGGGAATTGACCGACGACGAGAAGCAATCCCTCGCCTTCGCCCGGGTCGTCCTGCAAAGGCCGGGCTGGGTCGTGGTGAACGACGCGCTCGACGTTCTCGACCCGACTTCGCGCAAGCGCATCAGGACGCTCTTCGCGAACGAATTGGCTGAAGTCGGCCTAATCAACATCGGGCATGACCAGCCGGAGACCGGCTTCTATCTCCGCAAGCTGCATCTGGTTATGGATTCGAGTGGCCAGAAGTTCGAACCGGAACGCGAACACCCGATGGCTGAGCCTTCGGAATCCGCCGCCGAATCTCTTCCCACTGAATAGACAGGACGTCGATGCCACACTCCCCGAAAACCAGGCCCCATCACAAGGAAGTCAAGCGCCGGGAGAAACTCTCCGACGAGGGCTTGCTTGACCTCGTCCAGCGCCAGACCTTCCTATACTTCTGGGACGGCGCGCAGCCGGCGAGCGGACTGGCGCGCGATCGCACGGGACGGCTGACGGATCCGGCGGACGACATCGTCGCGACAGGCGGATCCGGCTTTGGCGTGATGGCCATGATCGTGGCCTGCGAACGCGGATGGGTGACGCGACCCGAGGTGCTCGCTCGCTTGTCGAAGGCGCTGGACTGCCTCGAGAGGGCGACCTGCTATCACGGCCTCTACCCCCATTTCATGCACGGCGATACCGGCGCGACAAAGCCGTTCAGCCGGAAGGACGATGGCGCCGATCTGGTCGAGAGCGCGTTCCTGTTTCAGGGACTCCTGTGCGCGCGCGCCTATTTCGATCGCGATGCGTCGGAGGAGAAACGCGTTCGTGACCGCATCACCTATCTCTGGAGCGAAGCGGAGTGGGATTGGTACACTCAGGGCACTCGAACCGCCCTCACGTGGCACTGGAGCGCGACCAACGGCTTCGCACTGAACCATCCGGTCCGCGGCTGGAACGAGTGCCTCATTGCTTATGTTCTGGCCGCTTCTGCGCCGCGCTATGCGATGGTGACTGAAGCCTATCACGAAGGCTGGGTCCAGAGCCGCCAATTCGTCAACGGACGCAGTTTCGAGGGCGTCGAGCTTCCTCTCGGACCCGACGCGGGCGGACCCCTCTTTTTTACCCACTATTCCTTCTGCAGCATCGATCCGCGCGGATTGAGCGACGCCTATGCGGACTATTGGAAGCAAAACGTGGCTCACACGCGCATTAATTACGCTTACTGCGTCCGCAACCCGCTTGGATTCAAGGGCTACGGGCCCAACTGCTGGGGTCTCACGGCCGGCGACTCGGTCAAGGGCTACGATGCGCATTCACCCAGCAACGATAAGAGCGTCATCACGCCCAGCGCGGCTTTGGCAAGCCTCCCCTACTCGCCGACAGAGGCAATGGCGGCGCTTCGACACTTCTATTACAATCTCGGCGACAAGATTTGGGGACGGTACGGCTTCATCGATGGATTCAGCGAGCAATACGACTGGTACGCCGACAGTTACCTCGCGATCAGCCAGGGGCCGATCGTGGTCATGATCGAGAATTACCGAACGGGCCTCATCTGGAAGCTGTTCATGGGCATTCCCGAGATCCGCGAGGGGATGAAGAAGCTGGGCTTCAAGAGCCCGCATTTCGCTTTAGCGGGATCGTGACCGCGCTCGACGACTGGATAGACCAAGAGGGGCGCTTCGCCGCAAGTGCGATTCTGCGCGCCGTCTCGGCGACGAACCTCGTCAAGGAACGTCCTGGCTTTGGTCAGCGCGTTGTCCCGCGGCCGGGATCGGTACTGGCCTCCCCTGTTCCTGCCGCCTACGATCCCGACCCCGACTATTTCTTTCACTGGTTCCGGGATTCGGCGATCATCATCGACGCCCTGCGCGTAGCGGAAGCCGAGGGATCTGAGAAGCAAACCACCGTCGAGCGCTTCCAAGAGTTTGTCGACTTCAACCGATCCCTGCGCGAACTGGACGGGCGGGAGCTTATTCGCCGCGCGCGCTTCAGGAAGGAGGTTCAGCCGTCCTTCCTGCAATATGTGCGCCCCGACGACGAGCTGACCGCCGTCTTCGGCGGGGCGGTGCTGAGTGAAGCCCGCGTCAATCCAGATGGAACCCTCGATTTTACCCGATGGGCGCGGCCCCAGAACGATGGACCGGCGCTTCAAGTCCTGGCGCTCACACGATGGCGTAACGCGCAGCCGGACGTTGATGACGCGCTTCAGGCCGCCATGCATGAGCTTGTGATCGATGATCTGCACTTTATCCGCTCACGCACGAGCGAGCGTTCGTTCGACATTTGGGAGGAAGAGAGCGGGTATCATTATTATACGCAGCTCGTGCAAGCCGAGGCGCTTGTTCGTGGCGCCGAGTGGCTTGAGGAAAGAGGGGACGTAAAACGGGCGCGTGACTTTCGCTCCATTGGGGACGCGCTCGCTCTAAACCTCGACGCCTATTGGAGCGCGGAAGACGGCTACTATCGCTCAAGGACAGGCGTGGTCGAAGGCGTTCCGGAAAAACCTCTCGACATCTCGGTAATTCTTGGCGCGCTTCATGCTCGGCGCATGAAAGGCGCCCACAGCGTGCTCGATCCGAAGGCTCAGGCGACGCTGACCGCGCTCGAAGATCTTTTCGACGCTGAATACGCCATCAATCGCCAGCGCACAGCTGATCAGGGACCCGCGATCGGACGCTATGCAAAAGACGCCTACTTCGGCGGCAACCCCTGGTACCTGGCCACGCTCGCTGCGGCTGAGTTCTATTTCAAATTGGCGATTGCGCTGCGATCAGGCGCCCAGATGCCCGCGACCAGCGACAACACGCGCTTTCGTGGGCGCTTAGGCGGGGAGAGCCCTGCGCGGGGCTCCTTCGAGCGCGGCGATAGTTTCATGCGAACTGTGCAGGCGTACACGCCGCCGAGCGGGGATCTCTCGGAACAGTTCGATCGCGCAACGGGCGCACAGACTTCGGCCAAACACCTGGCCTGGAGCTACGCCGCCTTCATCACCGCCGCCGAGAGCCGCCGCCGGGCCGCCCAGGCCATTCGAGACTGAGGTCTCTGCGCGACTTTCTCAAGCCCGGCGTCACGATTCGCTTCCCGAATTGGCGTCGGAGTCCGAAGGCGTGGCGGATCAGCATGTTGGCGTAGAGGCCGGGCCCGCTTGAATAGATGCGCCAGCCGCCATCGACGGCGATCGAGTTTGCTCCGACCCGCGCCCATTCATTGCTCGCCTGATACCGATCCTGGAAGGCCGCGTCACTAGAGCTGAAATAAGCGTTCCGCTGCCTCAGCGAGGCATGCGGAAGCTCGTCCGTCACCGCGATCGGATTCGCGACCAGCAGCGCCTCCCACAGCGCATCAAACTCGCCGATGTCGCTCATCGCCTCGCCATAGCGCAGATGTGAATGCGTATACATGAGCCCGATCTCGCGGCCGAAAAACGCAGCCGATTCGGCCCGCTGAAAGAACGTCTCCGGCCCACCATGATAGATGATCGGCTTGTCCATCAGCCGCGCGCCATCGGAAAACAGGAGGTGCTTGCGGATGAGGCTCAAGTGCTTTCGCGCCTGGGCCTGGGTGAACAGGCCGCCGATCATGCTTTGCGTCATCGGCAATAGCGAATAGGCGAGGCCCGTTTTCTTGTCGCTCGGATGAAGCAAAAGTTCGGGCTCGCCGCCTTCCGGCCGGAACACGCCATAGCCGGCGACGACTCCATCGCGAATGAGATGCGCGTTGAAGTCTTTGCGTATCGCCGCGGCGAGCGCGTCGAGCTCCTTGGCGCGCTTGGGCCCCCGTTTCGCCAGACGAAGGATCTCGGCGTAGCGGCGTAGCTGCTCGTAAAGGAGAGCCACTGTCCAGGCGCTCGTCATCCAATCGCTTGTGGTTGGGTCGACCGGTCGGAGCGAATCGTTCCAGTCGCCGTGGCCATAACGAACCAGGTTGGTCCCCGGGATGAAGCGGGCGCGCACCGTTTCGATCAGCTTATCGACGTGAGTGGTCACCGGGTCGACGCGCGGCGTCTTCTCGAAATTGTCCTCGCGGCGCCACGCGATCGTCTCCTCTAAGAAGGCAAAATCGCCGGTCGCCTCGATATAGTCACAGAGTGCTTTGAGCGGCCAGACGATGATGTCGCCGTGCGACTCCTTGTCCTGCACGACGGAATAGGGTTCGAGCATGAACCATTGCGGCCAGTCGCCGCTCTCCTCGTATTGCTGGGCAAAGAGAATGCGCAAAATATCTTTGACGGCTTGATCATGCTCAAGCGTTAGCAGGAGTTCGATCGAGCCCTGGCACACGTCACGCGTGCCCCACGCGCCGCCAGTATATTGTTCGAGACCGTGGGGGGCGGTCAGATGAATCATCCCATCATGTGCAAGCCAGGACATGACTGTGTCGACAGCGAGCGCGTCCGCCGAATCCTTGGCGCTCCGTACCCGGACCCCACGCGTGAGGTTGCGCCAGAAGCGGTCGGCGGGTTTGAGCACCGCGGCTTCGTCGACCGGCTTCGAATATTTTGACGAAAGCGCATCGGCCTGCTTTGAGTCGGTCATCGAGCCGACGATCGCGAACACGAATTCATTCGTTGGCTTCGTCCGAATCGCGGCGTATCCGCCGCTGCGTCGTTTGCCGTCGGCATACAGAAGTTCGTCGCCGCCAATGGCTTCGATCCGCCCAGGCGTGCTTGTCACTAGGCGATAGACACCCTCGGGATATTGCTGGCCCCAGCGGTCATTGAGATCCGGCCGGAAGGTGAAGCGCTTCCGCTTCGAGTCTATCTCGACGCGGCCAGCAGGGCCAAATTCCTGCTCGCCAAGCACAAGATGACCGAAAACGAGAAAGCGACATCGTGGCCCTTCGACCGCCACGCGCCATTGCATGGCGGGTTCGTCCCCGCAAACGGTCGCGGAGACTGTGACGGTTCGCCCAGCCAGCTGATAGACCCAGCGGCAGTCGCTGAGGCCCATTTCGAAAGCGGAAGGGACGGTCAGCAGGCGCAATCCGTCCTTCGTCTCTATCAACATGCGCAATCCGCTCGCGCGGGTGATGTTGTAGGGATCGCGGGAGACGGAGAAGAGCTTGTGGAATGACGTATTGCCGATGGTCAGTTGCGCGCCGAACACGCCGTGCATCCATGCGGTCGCGCACAGAATCGCCTCGTCCGGCAGCAGCTCCTGACCGCTGCGCATGAGCGAGCCATGACGCCGAGCCACGATGTGCTCCTTGTTGCGCAGGACGACGTGGCGGCTGTGCGTTCTTCCCGGAACGAAGAAGGACAGAAGCTGGTCGCCAGCTCGTTCGACATGCGTGCGCCGGCGGTATCGCGCTCGGACCGCTTTATCATCGAGCGTCTCAGCGACGGCGGAGCGCGCGTCATGAAGCAAACTTCGCGTTGGGACGGATAGGGCGACGTCGCGCTCCGCCCAATCCTTGCTGGCACCTTCCACGGCGTCAATCTGGGTCAGGTCGGAGTCGCTCGACGCCGCAGGGTGGTCAGGCTCGAAGAAGCCAAAAAACGTCCAGGACGCCTCTCCGCCAGCCTCAAGCGTCACAGCCTTTGATTGCAGAGCCGCGCACGCTGTCTCGAACTGAAGGCGTTCGGACGGCAGGTTGGTCCCGAAGGGAACCTCGAGTTGATCAGCGTCACGATATGCTGGCCCCATCAGTTGCCGAAAATCCGTCGCATAGCCTGCCGCGCCTTCCAGGCAGCCGTGGGCCACCCAGGGATACGCTCCGCCCTGTGACAGGTTTTGCCTGCCCATCAGAACATGATTCAGGCGTGGATGGGCCGCGATGTGATGGTCAAGATACTGGCTGGCGTAGGCCTCGTTGTTCATCAGGAAGCCCTGATCGCCGAGCCCAAGATCTTGGATCAGAACAGCGTCGCATGGGAGCTGCTCGGCGCGGCTGTTGACAATCTCGACCCGCCAGAACCAGGCGTTTAATCGCGGATGCAGCCAGAGGGTGACGCGATGGCCGACGCCGCTCTGTTCCCCCTCCCAGACGTAGCGGTCGTCCGAAGCGCCAACGCGAAGCGGCGTCTCTGGACCCATCACGGGCAGAATCGTCGGCCGAGGTCCGCCCACACGCAGATAGAGGCGCGCCATGCCGTTGCCGATCGGCAAGGCGAGTGTTTGATTGACGACGATCCGACGATTGTCTTCAGTGTGCTCGATGGCGAAAATGGCGCCGGTCGGTAGAACGCTGACTGAGAGCCCAGACCCGTTGGCGATCCGCAAGAGGGCGAGATCGTCTCGATGCGGCGTCGTCAGGATCTCAATCGATGAATCCAACATTAACCCTCCCGCTGCCCGTGATCTTTCTTACATCGGCTTGCCGGCCGAGTCTGGAAAGGCGCGCGAGCGCAAGGCCGATTGTTCTCGCGAATTTGATACTAGAGCATTTTCATTATTGGTGTGGATAGCCTGAGTTTGCGAGATAGTTTGCGCATTGGTCGGGCGTGAAGGCTTTGAGCGCGCTGGCGATGGCGTTGATGAGGGCGTCGAAG
>Ga0209624_10000939_pt1 | contig 24470 bp, 21 predicted proteins | sample JacPinW_OM2H0_O1_FD_188565 | JGI IMG/M metagenome (GOLD analysis project Ga0209624, IMG submission 188565) | Forest soil microbial communities from Algoma, Ontario, Canada - Jack Pine, Ontario site 1_JW_OM2H0_O1 (SPAdes) (version 2) | ecosystem: Environmental > Terrestrial > Soil > Boreal...
CCCGCGCCGGACTCTCGCTGGACAACCTTTGTACTCACTGGAGCCAAGAAAAATGCGCATTCTCGCAACAAGGTCGTTCGTAGCACTCGCAGTGCTTCTTCTGGTATCACCTGTTTTTGCCGCCAAGAACGCCCCCGGTACCAACTCAACCACCTTCTCGGTGCGAGCAGTCACCACAGTTGGACAAACGCAGTTGAACCCCGGCGAGTACACGCTGCAGGCAGTCGACGGCCAGAATGAGCTCGACATCCTACAGCGCGGCAAACTGGTCGGGAAGGCAGCCTGCCACTGGATTCAGCTTTCGGCGAAGCCGCAGGCCTCGGAAGTATTGTCGGACCAGGGCAAAGTAACGCAGGTGAACTTTAAAGGCGACGTGCGGGCTGTCCAGATCGACTAAGCGTGCAAGAGCCGAAAAAGGCGGGCTGTGGCACGCCTTTTTCGGCTGACGAGACAGCTCGATTCAGACGCTACCGAAGGTAGGTCGCAAGCCAGCCGAGGAAGGTGCTGTACCATAGCTCGCTGTTCTGCGGCTTCAGCACCCAGTGGCCCTCGTCGGGGAAAACCATCAGCTTCGATGGAACGCCCTCCCGTTGAAGCGCCGTGAAGAATTCGAGGCTCTGCGTATAGGGAACGCGGAAGTCGAGCTCTCCAGCGATCACCAGCGTCGGTGTCTTGTACTTTCCCAGCGAACTTGCGAATTCGCTCGCCGACCATTTCTTGTAAAGCTCTGGATTCGACCAGGGCGCCCCACCCATCTCCCACTCGGTGAACCACAGCTCCTCGGTGGCGCCGTACATGCTGAATTGATCCCACGGTCCGGCGTGGCTGATGAGGCACTTGAAGCGACCCGTGTGCGTGGCGAGCCAGTCGACCATGTATCCGCCGTAGGAACCTCCGGCCGCAGCCATGCGGGAGCTATCGATGAACGGATACTTCGCGATCGCCGCGTCGACGCCCTTCATGAGGTCCTGGTAGACTCGGCCGCCCCAATCGCGGCTGATCTGTTCGGTGAATTTGTGGCCGTACCCAAACGAACCGCGGGGATTAATCATGAGCACGACATACCCGGAGGCCGCCATGACCTCCGGGTTCCAGCGATAGCCCCAATCGTCATCCCATTCGCCCTGCGGCCCGCCGTGAATTAGAAGCAGCAGGGGATATTTCTTCGAAGCGTCGAATTTCGGCGGGCGAAGCAGCAGGCCTTCGACCTGTGTTTTTTCCGCGCCCTCAAACCACAGGGGTTCCGCACGCGGAAGGTCCAGTTGTGACAGCAGCGCGCCGTTCTGGTGAGTCAGCTGGCGAACAGCTGTGCCGTCGGAATTTGACGTGAAAATTTCGGCGGGCATTGCGATGTTGGTGCGCGTGAATACCAGTGTCCGGCCGTCGCGGCTGATATCGAAATCGGCGTTGAAACTGTCGCCCAGGACGACTGCGGGCGAGCCCCCGCCAGTTGCAGCGATCGAGTAGATCGGCATCTGGGTTTTGTCTTCCGATTGGAAGTAGATCGTCTTGCTGTCCGCCGACCATGCCGCGGAATTTACATTGCGGTCGAAACTCCCCGTCAAACTCGCGGCTTTGCCGCTTGCGCGATCGTACAGCATCAGCCGCCAGCGGTCGCTTTCGTATCCGGGCTGCAGCTGAGCCCGGTAAGCGATCCACCTGCCGTCGGGCGAATACGCAGGCCCCCAGTCGTTTCCGGGATTGGACGTGATGCGTTTGGCTTGACCGCTCCCGTCGACGGGGACCGTGAAGAGATCGCCGTTGGTGCTTAGGGCTTCATCCTTGTCGGTGTTTGCCGTGAAACAGAGCTCCAAGCTGTCGGGCGAAAAGCCGATTGCTTCGGCGCCATCCAGGCTAAACGGAGGCACGTCGAAGTCCGCGCCGGGCGTGAGGTCGCGCGGCGTCCCGCCCCCGACCGCAGTGACGAACAGGTGGCTGCGCTTGCCATCCGACCACGAGTTCCAGTGCCGGAACAGAAGCTTCTCGTACACGTGAGCCTTTACCTTGCTCTTGTCCATTGCCGCGTCCCGAGCGGCGTTGCAGGCGTCGTCGCTGCAATTGGGATACACGCTCGATGTGAACGAGATCCATTTTCCGTCTGGCGACCATAGTTCAATGTCCGCACCGCCGGACAGGGAGGTGACCTTGACGGGTTCGCCCCCGTCCGCCGGGACGGTATATACCTGGGGTGTGCCGTCGCGGGAGGACAGAAACGAAAGACTCTTGCCGCCCGGCGCCCAGCGAGCTCGCTCGTCGCTGCCGCCGTGCGTCAATTGACGAGCCTTGCCGTCCGACACAGACACGACCCATACGTTCTTGACGAGGTGGTTGGCCTCGAGATCGGGAGTCGCAACTCCGAAGGCGACCCACTTTCCGTCCGGTGAAATCTGCGGGTCGCTCAGGCGGTGCATTGAAATCAGATCGTTGAACGTGACCGGGCGCTTTTGTTGCGCTTGAGCCGCACAGGGGGGCGCAGTCATCGACGCGGCGATTACAGCTGCAAGTAGGAATCCGCTCAGGACGGTGAGCCGAGCAACATTGTTGCCTGCGGTCTGAGTCATGCTGCCTCCCTGCGAGTTGACGCAGTATGCGGCCGTTGAGCGGTATGCGTCAGGGCGCCAGTGGGTGAAGAATCTGGTCCAGGACGTCCGGGCGGCTGGGCACGCGTTGCAAATGGGAATATCTGATCCCCTCGTGGTAATCAATCGAAACAACTTTCACTTCATCTCCGTTTGCGACGGTCAACTGAACCGGTGAAGTGACGGTCGCCGCAACGGCGTCCTTCAGGGCTGCCAGAGAAAACGGCTTGCCGGCGACCTGAGTGATTTTCATTCCCGGCCCGAGGCCTGCGCGGTACGATGGCCCATCATACAAAACCTCCTCAAGAACTCCTTCATCGGACGCGGTGAGCCCGATCGAGTTCATCAGAGTCAGTCTTTTTCTGATCACGTCACGGACGGTCTCCATCTCGTTGGGCTGATCACTGTAGGTTAGCTGCCACCCACTGTTTTGGAGCGCCTCCTGAGGTGTCTTGGGCGCGACGGAATCCAGTCGGGTGCGCAGGAACGAAGCCCAATCATATGGCGCCACGCCGTTCAAGCCGGCTACAACATCCTCAAACGTATAGGGCTTCAGAGCGGGCTCGCCTCCCGGTCCTCCGTAAAACGACAGACAGAAATCGTTCATGGACTTCTTGTCTTTCGTCAAGCGGCGCAGCGTCGTATCCACGTCGAGCCACAGAAACTCCCCTTCCTCGTAGAAATCCACTTGGCGTCGCCAGTTCGTCCAGTCGTCGTCGGCGTTGTACAGGACAACCGCGGAATCGGCGGTGTCCTGCAGTGGCCGCCAGTTGCGTCCCGGCTCGTGATCGTAAAAGGCGGCCAGGTGGGCCATTGCCTCGTGTTCTTGCTCCTGAGTTAGAAGACCGCTGCGCGCCGACAGCACGTCGCCCCAATATTCTGTCAATCCCTCGTAGACCCAGAGCAGATCGTCTCGCATCGGCTGGTGGTAATCGGTGGTGGCGAGATCGCCAGGGCGCCGGTACTTGCCGTTCCAGGAGTGGACAAATTCGTGCGGGAGCAGATCGGCGGTTTCCGTGCGGTAGGCCGGGTCGATCACGCTTTTCTCATAGATACGGTCGTCGCTCGATTCGTGATGTTCCAGGCCGAAGTGCGCCACGTAGTCGCTCAGCGTGAGCAGGAAATGGTAGTCGCGGTAGTGACGCACGCCGAAAAGCGCGCCCGTTTCGGCGACTAGCTGACGGTAGTGCCCCTCGGTTTCCGGTGGCATGTCGAGTGCGGCCGCGCTGTCGGCTGCGATATCGATTTCGTGGGTCGGAGTTTGGCCCGGCGTGAGCTGAATCACCCGGAAATAGCGCCCTGTCAGAACCGGTGAATCGACCAAGGTACTGAGCGAAACGGGCGCGAAGTTGATCGTGTCGCCCTCCTGCTTGGCGCCGGGCAGCGCCGTTCCGAATTTCCATCCGGCAGGCAGCTTCAGGCTTGGGAGGTAGGTGAGATCCTTGGAAGCAAAACCCTGCGGGTAGAGTAGAACCTGATTCCAGCTCAAGTTGTTGATATTGGCAGTGGATGAGGCGCCGGAAGAATAACCGCCGCCGGCCCCTGAAATCAGAAAATCAAAGCTCACATCGAGCGTTGCGACACCTGGGGGTATCTCGAGATGAAATTCAAACATATCCAGCAGGTCGCGGCGCCAGGGAATCGTTTTCCGACCGGCCATGAATTTTAGGCCGGCGATGTTGTTGATCGGACCGTCCGGCATGTGTTCACCCGGAATCCACTGGGGGTAATAGAGCACAAGCGGTCCTGGCTGCACGGGAATCACAAGGTGCGTATGCAGAATTCTCTGTGGAGCGCGCGTTTCGTCAACTTCAACGTGAATAACGCCTGGCCGCATCGACGCGAACAGAGGCGCCACCGGAACGAGAAAGAATGCGGCGAGAAACCCACACCATGAGGCGCGCTTAGACACAGATCCTATCATCCTTCCCCCTTGCTCGATCTGAAATAGGTATCGGTTGGAGAGAGTCTCCAACGTCGATTTTGGAACGAGATGGCTCGGATACGGCTGAATTCATCGGGCTCTATCCTATTTCACCCGAGGCTAAACGCAAAGGGTAGCGCCCCGCTTTTCGGGGCCGGCCCCCTTGTTGGCTGCTTGCACAACCTGTTTTGGCGTCTGGTACTACCCGCCTGCCTCGATTGTAGTAAGTTTCGAAGGATGCCTATTGACGACCAGAATCGCGCTACGGAGCGCCCGTTTGATGCTCGCGCCAACCTCGAATTGGCGGAGCTCCGGGAAATGAACTCCAGGCTCATCGCGCTTTTGAACGCCTCGCAGTTGAACTGCATCGTGGCCACAAACCCGGCTGGCTTGATTACGCTTTTCAGTGCCGGCGCGGAACGGATGCTGGGCTTTACCGCTGAGGAAATGGTCGGCAAGCAAAGTCCGGCGATTTTTCACGTGGCATCGGAAATCGAGCTCCGCGGCCGGATTTTGAGTGAACAGTTCGGGCACACGATTCAAGGCTACGGCGTGTTTGTTGAACTCGCGAGACGTGGTGAGACCGAGGAGCGGGAGTGGACCTACGTCCGAAAGGATGGCACGCGTCTGATCGCCAGCGTCTCCATCAACGCGGTCCACGATGCGGAGGGAAACGTCACAGGCTACATTGGCATCGGCCACGATATCACCAAGCGCAAGGAATCCGAGTCCAAATTTCAGTTATTAACCGAACGCCTTTCGCTGGCAACCTCTGTCGCAGCCGTTGGTGTCTGGGAATGGGACGTAGCCAACAGCGCAATGACCTGGGACGACACAATGGTCGAGATTTACGGGTTCTCACTAGACAAGGAATCGCCTTATGAGCAGTGGCGTCGAGCCGTTTACCCAGAAGACTTGCCTCTGGCCGAAGGTGCCCTGAAAAAAACGCTGGAAGAAAAGTCCCGGGCGACGGTCGAGTTCCGAATCACTCGTCCCGACGGCACAGTGCGTCATCTTTCAGCGGCGGAAGGCGCGGTTCTTGACGAAGCGGGGAACGTGAGCAAGATCATTGGCGTCAACATTGACGTGACGAATCGAAGGAAGGTGGAAACAGAGTTGCAGCGGGCCAAGGACGAGGCCGAGGCCGCGAACCGGGCCAAGAGCGAGTTCCTTGCGAACATGAGCCACGAAATTCGCACACCCATGAACGGAATTATGGGGATGACGGAACTGGTTCTCGACACCGAATTGGACTCCGAACAGCGCGAATATCTGAATTTGGCAAAAATGTCCGCCGATTCGCTGCTCTCACTGATCAACGATATCTTGGATTACTCGAAAATCGAAGCCGGGAAGCTGGAGATCGACGCGATTGAATTCAACCTGGGCGACTGCTTGGGCGACACGATGAAGACGCTCAGCCTTCGCGCGCACCAGAAGGGTCTGGAGCTCGCATTCGAGATTGAGCCAAACGTTCCCGACGCGCTCATAGGAGATCCCGGACGTTTGCGGCAGATCATCCTGAACCTGGTGGGAAACGCCATCAAGTTCACAGAGCAGGGCGAAGTGGTCCTTTCCGTTCAGTTGATGACTCATGTGGGCGACGACCTTCAGTTGCGCTTTACCGTCACCGACACGGGAATCGGCATCTCCGCGGCGAACCAGGCAGCCGTCTTCGAAGCATTCAAACAGGCCGACGGAACAATGACCCGCAAGTACGGCGGCACCGGGCTGGGCCTCACGATTTCTTCCCGGCTTGTGGAACTGATGGGCGGCCGGATCTGGGTTGAGAGCGAAGTGGGTGAGGGAAGCCGCTTTCATTTTACGGCAAACCTCAAGGTGCAGAAGTTGGCGCCAAGAACGGTTGTGCCGCGCGACCCGACGACGTTGCGTGACATGCGTGTGCTGGTCGTGGACGACAACGCGACGAACCGCCAGATTCTGGTGAAGATGCTGGAAGGCTGGCACATGACACCTACCGTCGCCGACAGCGGGGCAAAGGCCATGGTCACGCTGACCGAGGCCAAAGGCATCGGAAGGACCTTTCCACTGATTCTGCTCGACGCGCAGATGCCCGAAATGGACGGATTTGCCCTGGCTGAGTACATCAAGCGTCACCCAAGTTACCGGGCGGCGACCATCATGATGCTGAGTTCGGCAGGGCAACGAGGAGACGCCATGCGATGCCGCGAACTCGGCGTGGCCGCATATCTCACGAAACCCGTTCGGCAATCAGAACTGATGGACGCTATATTGACGGCCCTAGGAACCCGCGCGAAAAGCGAAGCCAAGCCTGCGCTTGTTACCCGCCATTCACTCCGCGAAAGCCAGAACCGCCTTCGCGTCCTCCTCGCCGAGGACAACGCCGTCAACCAGCTGGTCGCCCTCCGATTACTCGAAAGGTTCGGACACACGGTGACGGTGGCGGCAAACGGCAAGAAGGCGGTGGAGGCCTGGGAAAAAGGTGTGTTCGACGCCATATTAATGGACGTCCAGATGCCCGAGATGAACGGCTGGGAGGCGACGCAAGCGATCCGCGAAAAGGAGAGATCCCTTGGCCAACGCATTCCTATCATCGCCATGACTGCCCATGCAATGAAGGGTGACGATGAACGGTGCTTTGCGGCCGGGATGGACGATTATCTTACCAAACCCATTCGCACCGAGGAATTGATGGCGGTGCTGGAAAAGGTCGGAGCCCGTAAAGCCGCTCGAGAGGTTGGGTTGGATCGCGCACCTGTGAAGCGGGATATCCGCAAAGAGGCAGGGGCGGTAGATCTCCTGGCTGCGCTTGAGCGGCTCGGCGGAGACCGTCGCCTGTACGACGAGCTGGTGGGCGTATTCAAGAGCGAGTGTCCGGGAATGGCGGCCGAAATGCGCCGCGCCATTGACGAGCGCGACATCAAGACGCTGGCACGCAGTGCTCATACTTTGAGGGGATCATCCTCCAATCTGGGCGCTGTTGCGGTTGCCGAGGCAGCTCTGGAGTTGGAACGGCTGGCCCGGTCGGAGGAGCTCGAGAGCGCCGGAGAACAATTCAGAGTTCTTGAGAATGAGATTGAACGATTGTTTTCCGAATTGGAATCCCGGCGCGCACGCTGACGGGTTCCCCTGTTCGATTCGGATCGCCTCGAAGGCTGGCGTGGGCGTCCACTGCGAATGAAACACCTCCATGAATAATGAAGTAAAACCGAAAAAGCGCGTGCTCATCGCCGAGGATGACCCCGTCTCCTGCCACCTTCTGAAGAGCTTCCTCGTAAAATGGGACTACGACGTCGCGGTCGTAACCGACGGGATAGCGGCACTGAAAATTCTCGAAGCTGAAGATACGCCTCGTCTAGCGGTGCTCGACTGGATGATGCCCGGCATGGAAGGAGTCCAGATCTGTCAGCGCGTTCGAGAGCAAAGAAATCGACCCTATGTGTACGTCCTCCTGCTTACGGCGCGCAGCGAGAAGCGGGACCTTCTGCGTGGTCTTGAGCTTGGTGCCGACGATTACCTCACCAAACCGTTCGATTCCGAGGAACTGCGCGCCCGCCTTCTGGTTGGCGAGCGCATCCTTAGCCTGCAGGACGACCTGATTGCGGCGCGCGAGGAGCTCCGCTTTCGTGCTACGCACGACGTACTGACGGGAATTTTCAATCGCGGCACGGTCATGGAGGCGCTTCAGACAGAGTTATCGCGACAGGTCCGGGAGCGGCGACCCTGCGGCGTCATTCTTGTGGACATCGATCATTTCAAGCAGGTCAACGACACCCACGGGCATCTGATTGGGGACGAGGTATTGCAGGTCGTGGCTCGTCGACTGAAGCAGTGCGTGCGCCCGTATGACACGGTCGGACGCTATGGCGGCGAGGAATTCCTGATCATTGCGTCAGCCGCTGATGAGAGGGGCACGCTGGCTCTGGCCGAAAGAATCCGCAGTTCGTTGGAATCGACCCCGGTGTTGACGCAGGCGGGTGAGGTGCATATCACAGCGAGCCTAGGAGCCGCCATCAGTACCAATGCTCGAGGAACCGATCCTCAGGTGCTCTTGCGCCTTGCAGACAAGGCTCTGTATCGCGCGAAAGAACAAGGCCGCAACCGCTGGGAACTTGCTGGCTCGCCTGAGTCAGCCGGTTCCAGTCAGGGTACGGCCGAAGGCGTTCCTTTGAGGTCGGGTGACCGCTGAAGCGCCGACCGAGTCGGTGGTGGATGAACGAAATGCAATCCGCGGAAAGCTATGTCGTGCGTTCCAGCAAGGTTATGCAGCGATCGCTTACTTTCCCTGCGTTTCCAGTTGCAGCGATTTGGCGGTACTGCTCTTTGCGAGGATTGTATGGTTTTCGGGGCTGTACAGAAAATACTCACCGGGCCTTACCGCCGCAATATGCGACATACGATCTCTCGCTTTCGAAAGCCCCTCGATAGATTCCAGCCAGCGGGCATCCTTGTCCGACGTTCCGGAGAAAATATCAAACATTGGTTCGCTCATACAGACTCTGACGCCATAGCGTCGTCGTTGGTTGCACTCACCGGGATGTCCTGCGGCTCTCAAGTTTGCTCGCACAGGCAGGCTTTTCGAAGCGGTAGGCTTCCGAAAAACTAGGACGCCCGAGCGGAAGCCGGGTACTGTAAATGCGGTCGCAATGGCGGCAGTCGCTGCGATTAGCAACCACCGACACACGATCTCAATTTACGCGGCTGTTCGAGGCGACGGCATACTCTTCAACGGCCAGGATCAATTCCTTGCGAACATTCATCTCCCAGCCAGGTTCGACACAGACACGCACGGCCGCGATGGATTCGCCGACAATGCTGCAAGGCAAAGGGAGGCGGCACTGACGGATCGCAAGGAGCAGAACCACGGGCTTACCAAACCAGACAGAATACGCATGCGAGAAATCCTTCGGTCCCTCGGTGAGCATGTCGGTCACCCTCTTGAGTTCATCACAGGCACGCGATTCTTATAGCGCGAAGGGTATGGGCAATCTGTTCAAATGTGGACACAGCGCTAAGGTCAACGGCTCGCCGCGCGGAAGAACGTAGGCGTCTCGACCCTATATTCCATGATGTGCGCCTGGGGAGGTCTGGGAGACGGGGAGGATGTTGTGCCGAGGAATCTTTGTCGCTAGACGGAATCCGTTATTGTGCATTCCAGAGTTCCAAAAAGTCGGCCACCGTCTCGGGAGCGTGGCCTGAGTAGTGATTGTTGACGTAGACGAAGACGCTCGCGCCCCTTCTGGTGATTCGCTGGCAGACATCGACCCAGCTGTGCAATTCTTTAGAGCGGTTGACGATCACCTTGTCCCAGATCTTCGTCTGCTTCTCGATGCCCTTGCGGTCCCCGAGCAGACGGATATAGGTAAAATCAGCCGTCAGGTAGTCGAAAGGCATAGCGCCAGGCAGCGGCATCCACGATTGATCCTGCAACACCAGCGCCACGCCAAATCCGCGCAGTAAGTCGGCAAACCGAGCACTCAGCCAGGTTTTATTTCGAATCTCGACGGCGAATTTATAGCCCTTCGGAAGCGCTTTCAGAAACGGCTCGAGGCGGCCCAGGAATTCATCCCCGGTCTTGAAAGCATCCTTGTTAAAGTACGGAAATTGCAACAGTAGTGGGCCGCGCTTGTCTTCTTCGAGCAAATCCATGCTGCCGACAAACTCAGACATATCATCTTGGCAGCCGAGCAAACACTTCTCATGTGTGATGGCTTGGGGAACTTTCGCGGCGATCAGGAAGCCCGCCGGGACCTTGGCTGCCCATCCTGTCACGGTTTTCGGCGAAGGAGTTCGATAGTAAGTACTGTCGATCTCCACGGTGTCGAATTTTGTGGAGTAATACGTCAGGAAGTCCTTCGGCTTCATTCCGGTGGGGTAGAACGAGCTTTCCCAACCTGCCGCGGTGAAAGCCGACGTCCCGATTCGAAATTGGACCATAGACGTGCGATTCTACTGCAAATCCAGGCTGGTCCGGAAACTGGTGCGGACAAAGCTCCTGCGCGGTGGTGAAATCGCACCAGGATGCCTTTGATTCCGCCGGAAAACACCTAACCCGGCTGCGCGATATAAGAGTGCGCAAGGGAGATGCCAGAGGACCAGAAAGCGAAAAGGTGACTGGCATCGGCGGGCTATTTCTCTGCGCTCAAGATCCGGCAGTCCTGGCCAGCATCGTGGCGTCGCGCTTACGCCGGCGGATCGCGACGACGCGCCGTGGCACCAGCACTATATTAGGCGCACATCAAGCAGTGAAAACCAGTACTGAAGCGATTGCAGAGCGAACCCGCAAAGGATGAGTCCGATGCCGATGACACCCAGCCTGCGCTCCGGGAGGCTATCTGCGTAATATTCGATGTAAGGATTGATCGTCTGCCCCACGCCGGTGACAATGCCCGTCACGAGTCCGACTCTGATCGCAAAGGGCCAGTTCACGTGATGGACGATAGCACTACAGATGAGCGCCGCCGCGAAGTAGCCAAAGGTTCGGACGACCGTTCCCCAAAACTGACGACGCGTGAGGCGCGGACGGCGAGAAGCGACGTAGTCCATGCTAGGTCTTATCCCTCGAGAATAGCCAAAGACTTGGCCAACGGTTATGAGGACGGCGAACGCGCTCGCAAATTCGATGCCGACAACCCTGTAGAGTCCGATTCCATAGCCGACTCCTCGGAGTGCGGAGAACAACGCTTCCCATCGTAGCGAGTAATTATCCAGACCACGAGAGACGCGGTTCAGCTCGATCGAAGTGGTAACACCTATCGCAACACCCGAGGCAAGGCCGAAGAAGGCCCCCAGGCCGATCCCATAACCGACGCCGAAGACAATGGAGTACGTTACGATCCGCGTAAGTAGTCGCAATGGACCATGTTGTCCACCTAGGAGGTCGTACGCAAGGTAGAGGCTCCCCACCACATCAAGACAGCTGCCCGCGATGCTGACGGCCGCAACTGTATGATGGTCCATTCCGGAATAGTATCGGAATCACCTTCGTTTTTAGCCGAGAGATGCAGGGGAGATGGTTTGTCTTTGTGGCGTTCTGTCCGCGTCTCTACAGGACTAGCCCCCTCGAATCGTTGCAGGGGCTCACGCCGTGAGTTTTAACCATTCCGCAGGTTCCATTTGTGGCACGAAGCAGGTCGGTTCGTGCCGTTGCTATAATCCGTCGCGCACGGCATAGAGATTTCCTCGACAACTTGTCCAGTTGTTCTCGGTATGCCAAATCGAATCGCCACATCCGCCTGAGAGATAATGCCAACAAGGCGGTCTCGATCATCTATGACCGGTATCCGCCGAACCTTGCCGTCAGCCATCGCATCGAGCGCCGATTGGAGGTAATCATTCGCGCGACACACCAGTGGGTCGCGCGTCATCACTTCTTCAAGTGGCGCATCCGGGTGGCGGCGCTCGGCTACGATCTTTAGAGCCAGGTCTCGGTCGGTGATGATGCCAACGACCGTTTTCGTCTCGGAGCTCTCTACAACCGGGACCGGACCCACGTTTTCGTCTCGCATCAACTGTGCCGCCTGAAATGCGGTATCTGTAGGTAGGCAATAAACGGGGTTTTTCGTCATCACGTCGGCGCAAGTCATCATCGTTGTCCCCTTTCAATCCCGAAGCGCATTCACGCTCGAAGGAGATGCGGAACCGGTCCAGATGCGATTGCCTTCCGGTCCCGCGCTCCCTTCCCAATGTCCGTACCGTACACAATTGCTACTGGGGACTTTGCCCCGGATTTTGCGGCGCGATGCTCAGGGCCAGGAGTTTCCCGTCGTCAGTTTTCTGGTACTGAACGGTCGCTGTCGTACCCGTGGTAACGCGGCCCTGCACTTGAGTGTTGTTGTCGAGCAAGAACTGCATCGTGTTGCCGCCGCTAACTTCGAGTGAAAACGATTTGTGGTCGCTTCCGATCGCAGCGACCTTTCCGGACACGGTCTGCGCATCCGCTGACTGCTGATTGTTTTGCGATTGCGCGGGAGCGGAGTAAGCCCGCCCTGACGCACCCAAGAGCATCATGCCAGCCAGAGAAGCACAAACAACAAACTTTCTTACCATAGGCGTACACCTCCTGTAAGTGTGGGCCGGCAAGAAATGTAGAGGCATTTTTTATGCCAAGAGCGATTTCAACCGCAGGATATACACTTAAATGCGACGCCGCTTGAGGAGAGTACGTCCTGCAGGGTAATTTATTTGTTGCACTAGAAGTTATTTCACTACGGATGGGGTTAGGCAATCCAATCGCGCGGTTTGGGGACCATGCACACCGCATCCTTGCCGGATAGTCATTTCAGGTTGCAGTTCGCCACGTAATGCGGGTGAACTAGCCCCGTGCGCTCTACCCGGTGCTGATGCTTAGCTTTTGCAGTTCACGCGATCTCTACGAGGGGTTTTTAGCGTGTTTGAGCGATACACCGAAAACGCGCGGCGAACAATTTTCTTCGCTCGATATGAAGCCGGACTATACGGCAGCCCCCACATCGAAACACAACATTTGCTGGCAGGCTTGTTAAGGGCAGACAGGCTGCTGGCGCGAAGCCTCCTGCAACGTCCCGGCGCGGGTGAATCGATTCGCAAGGAACTCCGCACGAAAGGCACCGGTCGCGAACGCATTCCGAACACCGTTGAAATTCCTCTTAGCGGAGAATGCCGATATGTTTTGCGGTTCGCCGCGAAAGCAGCCGCGAAGCTTCGACATCATCACGTGGACAATATTCACTTGCTTCTGGGAATACTTCGACAGGAGGCGTGCCTAGCGGCTCGCATATTGCGGGATCACGGAGTGCAGAATGACGCCCTCAAGAAGATTATCGAAAAACATATCGATTGAGGAACGTCAATCAGACTAGAGGGCGTTGTCCAACAGCCTGGTTCTTAGCGCTTCTCGCCTCCTCCCACATGTCCACGCCCATCACGCATTTCATTTCCTTTGAAGTGCGCAACCTTATCGACGGGCTTCGAAGCTTCAGGTTTGTCTCCTGGGTGTGGTGCAGCTCCTTTATAGCCGTGGTCGGGATGAAAGTGGTTGTTGACGTGACCTCGGAAGTTGTCAGGTCCATGAAACCATGGGCCAGCACCAATGAAGACACCGCCCGTAAACCATTCCGGGCCGTAGTATCCATAGGGAGCACAGCCATACGGAGGGGTGTCATAGTAGCCGTAGGGGCAGTCCGGAGCGACGCCAATGTTGACGCCCACGCTGACCTGCGCTTCCATGTTGGGAGCGGTCATCATCAAGCAAATTCCTGCAACAGCGGCAAGCGCAAGATATTTGAGTCTGCTCATAGATCCCCCCTCGCTATCGCGACCATCGTAAGGCCGTCGTGAACCTGGCGCCGCGGAGGCGTATGAATCGCCGCGGACAGCATTGAAAAGATAACGATGGCGACTGTTTATTCACAATACAGTCTTTCTGGTATCTCCTGGTATCGGCGCTGTTGGGGGATTCTCCGTGGATCCGGGCTCACCAGGTGCAGTCTGAGGCCGGCATACACCGAACTTTTCAGGCGGACATAATGGCGGACACCCCGTTTCATACGCCACGAGGATCAACAAAACGTTGGCTAGAAAATGGTGGAGGCGGGGGGAGTTGAACCCCCGTCCGAGAAACCTTGCAACCCGAAGACTACATGCTTGTCCCGTTCCAAGGGTTTCGCCGGGGGAACTCAGAGCGGGCAAGACGCGCCCTCGGCTAGTCCGATGATCTCGCCGCCGAATTACGGACCGAAACTCGACAGCCAGCCTACTGTGTGACGCCTCATCCCAAACGCGTAGGTGACGCCTGGGGAGACGCGCAGCTTACTTTTGGTTAGGCTGCGAGAGCCAACTGTGAGTTGCCAGTTGTGTTGTTCCACCCGATTGCGGGCAGGTGGCGCCCGGCATGCCTTCGAGCAGCGGCAGTTTCCGTCGAAACCGTGTCGCCCCCGTTGGAGCCACCAGAATACCACTCCGCGCGTGCCGGATGCAAAATCGGGAGCGACGATATGGATCCAGAGCTGTCCGGGCAAGCGGGGGTTTTGGGCCTGCCCGGACCCCTAGTCCGGCTGGCGGGATACCTGTGGGCTGAAATACTATGCAAGTCGTACAGACGAGATGCGACGCTTCGAGTGCCGTGAATTGGTAGGACTGGATGTCGCTTGCCCGGGGAGCGCTTAGGCGGTCAGGAAGGCAATTAGCGGCGCGTAATTCGGATACTGAGCGCTCAAGGCATCGCGCTTGCCGGGCTCATAGTCGAGCGGATCAAAACCAGGCGCCATCGTCGTACCCATGAGCGCATACTTCCCACCCGGCGCCAGGCGGGAACCCTGCCAAGTTCCGCCTGGCACGGAGTGTTGGACGCGCATTCCGGCGAGAATGTCCTGTCCGAGGAGCACGGCCTCGGCACCTCCGTCCGGCTTGAGCATCAGCAGTTCGACCGGGTCTCCCAAATAAAAATGGTACACCTCGTCGCTCTTGAGCCGGTGCATCGCCGAGAACGTGTCCGGCGTCAGCAGGTAGTAGATGGCCGTCGAGAGCCCGCGCTCGCCCGCGTAGCAAGCCGGGAGCGACGGTGGCGCAACTGTATATCTGGAACGGTAGGACTCGACGAAAAAGCCCCCCTCGACCGGGAGGGGCTGGAGCTTAAAGAAGGCTTGAATCTGCTTGGCTGTCAACATCGAGACTGAGATTTCCCCCCGCTAGGAGCCATTTGGAGCCATGAAGATACGAACCCCGGGCAGGGAAGGCAAGCAAAACCTCCGTCCGGATTGCCTCCCGCTGAGGTCAAGCCTACCTGCTGCATGGCCAGGAACGGGTCGCCGGAATGTCAGTTGACACCCCTTGATACCGTTTCCATAATCTGAAAAGGGGCAGGAATCGCTTGAACGAACGTCAACGATCTCTGGAGCAGGCCCTCGAAGAAGCTGTTTCCCGGGCATTGCGCGATAATCTGGCGCCGCTGCAGCGGACTGCGGACGAGCTGCACCAGGCCTATGCAGATCTTGTGGCAGCCTGTTCGTCCAGCCGGCCGAGCAACGCGTTGCCAGCGATGCTCCGCGCGCAAACGGCGGCTTCCTCACTTGCCGCGGGGCTTTCCGTGCTTTCCAATTTCGTGGCCGTTGCGCTGAATCCGCGCGAAGGCCGCGCATCGGACGTGCAGGCAAGCGCCTCTGCCGTCGAAGAGGCGGAGCCGCCAGCACCTGCCGCCGAACCCATTCTTCACCCCCCGAGCCGGTTCGAACCCAAGTCCGATTGGGATGAAGAGCGGGTTGCCGAAGAACCTGCCGAGACATCGGACGAAATACCGATTCACGCAGCGGTAATCGAAGAGCCGACTGTTTCCGAGCCGGAAGTCGTTGTGGAACCTGTCTCCGAGGCGCCCGCTTTCGATGTTGCCAGCCTGCCCGCCGAGCTTCGAGATTTGCATCGCCGCGCGAACCGGGTAGCCAAAGTGGCCATGCAAGACATCAAATTATTGCGACCCAAGGATGTTCGCCTGGGCCGCGAGAACAAAGACATCTGCCATCGGTTGCGAAGTGACATTGACAAAGCCCGCAAAGAATACGACCGCCGCTTCCGCGCGATACAGGATCATCCAGTGGATTATTTCCATCACTGGATGTTGGAAATCCTCGCCGAGGGCGATGCCCAAGCCCTCGGAGAATATCCCTATCCCTCGCCTGTACTGCGGCACTAAGACGATCGCGATGAATTCCTCACGCCGGCTCGCATGTATCGCCGGGCTCCTGTTGATTCTGTGCCCGCTTTGTTCCGCACGGCCGAATGCCGCGGCGGAGTCCGCAGGCCAACCGGCTTTTACGGAAAAGCAGCTGGAAAAACTCTCCCGGGCGCTGAAAGAGCCGAACGCTTCCCCGGCTTACGTTCAGCTCAGTTCTTTTGCGTCGCGGAAATCTTCAGGCACGCTCGGATTGCGCGCGGCGCTGGCACTCGGCTACTACGACTACACCAAGGGAAATTACGCGCAGGCGGCCAAATGGCTGGCTCAGGCCCAGGCCGAACCGCTGATCGCGGATTATGCCCTGTATTGGGCTGCGGAGACCGATCTCGCCTCGGGCCACAGCGCGGATGCGCTTGCTGCTCTGAAGCGCTTTCGAAGCGAATATCCGGATTCGGTGATGACGGACGCAGCGCTCCAGTCGCTCGGTGATGCTGCGCTGGCAGCCAACCAGCCCGGTGAGGCCGTGACCGCCCTGGAAGCCTACCCCCAGACGACGCAAAGGCCCGCGCTGCTGCTTCTGCGCGGCGAGGCGAGCGAGCAGGCCGGAAAGCCCCTGGATGCGGTGGCCGATTATCAAGCTGTGTACCTGCGCTTCGCAGTCAGCGAACAGGCGCGGCAGGCTGGCACGAAGCTGGGATTCCTGCGCAGCAGTCTCGCGCCAAACTATCCGCCGCTCGCGCTCGACCAGAGGCTCGCACATGCTGCGACTTTGTATGGCGTGAAAAGTTGGAGCGAGGCGCGCGAAGAATATGCTGAGATCATGCCGGAACTGTCCGGCGCCGATCGCGAGCGGGCGCAACTGCGCATATTCGAGTGCGGAGTGGCGCTCGGTTCCGGACCGGGCGAAATGGCGGCCCTCCAAATTGCCGACCCGGACGTCGACGCAGAGCGTCTGGATGCTCTCGCCGAGTATTATCGGGCGCAGCAGCAAGAAGGGCAGATGGTGACGGCCGTTGAAGGCGTGGTATCGCGCGCGCCGTCAAGCCACTGGGCCGAATCAGCTCTGTTCCTGGCGGGAAACTACTATTGGGTCCAGCTCGATCGCGATCGCGCCGCTGGTTACTACAAACGGCTTGAGGAGAGCTTTCCAGCGTCAACCAACGCTCCGGCCGCGCAGTGGCGCGTTGCGTGGGCCGCGGTCCTGAAACGGCAGCCGGATGCCGCCGTACTGCTGCAGGATCACCTGCGCCGCTTTCCGGGGTCGCCGTACACCCCCGACGCGCTGTATTGGCTCGGCCGCCTCGCCGAAGACGCTGGAGTCGCGCCCCTGGCGCGCGGCTACTACGCGAAGCTGGCGGAGCGCTATCCGCAGAACTATTTTGAGACTCAGGCTGCAGCGCGAGCCCGCGTGGTCGGGACGGGCCCGGTCGAAAAATCGGACGCTCTGGATTCAATTCCAGCCGTCTCGGCAATACCGAAACTTGATGGGCCCATACCGCTCGCTGCGGTCGGGCGGCAGGCGCGTGCCGATGCGTTGCGTTCCATCGGGTTTGACGCTTCGGCCGAACTCGAATTAAGAGCCGGATATGCCGCCACGGGAGAGCCGCGACTGTTGCTTGAGGCTGCTCAGTCTGCCGCCGCTGCGGGTCACTACGGCGCCGCGATCATTACGGTCCGGCAGATTTTCCCGCAGCTCGAATCTCAACCGTTCTCCGATGTTCCCCGCGATGTGTGGCGGGTGGCCTACGCACTGCCGTTTGAGGCCTCGATCCGGCGCTGGTCCGCGAAAGCCGGCGTGGACCCCATGCTCGTAGCCGGGCTGATTCGGCAGGAGTCCGCGTTCGAGCCGGAAGCGCGCTCCGGAAAGAGCGCGATCGGATTAATGCAGCTGATCGCGCCGACGGCCCACCGTCTGGCCAAGCAGGAGAAAATCGGCTATTCGAGAGCGAGACTCGTGGAGCCGGATTATAATGTTCGTCTCGGCGCGGTGTATTTAGCGGGCTTGGAAAAACAATTTGGCGGCGCCGAGTCGGCGCTGGCCGCGTACAATGCCGGAGAAGACCGGGTGACACTCTGGACATCGGGGCAGGCGTACCGCGAGACGGCCGAGTTTGTGGACTCGATTCCGTTCACCGAAACGCGCCAGTATGTGCAGATCGTGACGCGAAACGCGGATATTTATCGCCGGCTTTATGGAGCTCAACCAGATGAACCCCGCCCAGCCCGAGCGCGCCCTGGCCGCTAGTCCAAAGCTGTCCCTGAAGGCCGAGCGCTTCACCGAATCCGTAATCCGCGAAATGACCCGCCTGGCCCTGCGCCATGGAGCCGTTAATCTTTCACAGGGCTTTCCCGATTTCCCTGCGCCCGCTGCGATCAAGCGCGCCGCGCAGGATGCGATCTCGGCGGACGTCAACCAGTACGCGATCACCTGGGGCGCCAAAAAATTTCGCGATGCAATTGCTGCGAACTTCGAGCGCACCCAAGGCGTGGCGGTTGATCCGGAGCGCGAAATCACGGTTTGCTGCGGTTCGACCGAAGCGATGATGTCCACCATGATGGCCATCATCAACCCAGGCGACGAAGTCGTGGTGTTTGAGCCGTATTATGAGAATTACGGACCCGACGCAATCCTTTCCGGAGCAACTCCGCGCTTCGTGAAGCTGCGACCACCGGACTGGACATTCGACCCAGACGAACTCGCGGCGGCGTTCGGGCCACACACGAAGGCGATCATTCTGAACACGCCCAATAATCCTACTGGAAAAGTCTTTGAGCAGTCGGAGTTCGAGCGCATTCGCGACCTTTGCATTCAGTGGAATGCTTTCGCGATCACCGATGAGATCTATGAGCACATGCTCTATGACGGCGCGAAGCATATTTCGCTCGCGACACTAGACGGCATGCGAGACCGCACGATCACAATCAACGCACTTTCAAAAACGTATAGCGTCACAGGTTGGCGGGTTGGGTGGGTTATTGCTCCGCCGGATGCGACTGCAGCCATTCGCAAGGTCCACGATTTTCTCACTGTCGGCGCTGCGGCCCCATTGCAGGAAGCAGGAGCCGTGGCGATGCAATCGCCAGCAAGCTACTACGAATCACTCGCGAGCGACTATCTGGTGCGGCGCGATCGCTTGCTGGGGATTCTTGCGGACGCCGGCTTCCGGTGCTTCAAGCCGCGGGGTGCGTATTACATCATGACCGATATATCTGCGTTCGGCTTCCCCGACGACGTAACGTTCGCGAAATATCTGGTTACCGAGATCGGCGTGGCGGCCGTCCCGGGATCGAGCTTCTATCGCGATCCCGCCGACGGCCGGACGCACCTGCGTTTTACATTCTGCAAGAAGGAAACCACTCTTCAGGCTGCCGCCGAGCGCCTTGCGAAGCTAAAGTCCCGAGGTTAAGCCGGGCGGACTTCCCGTCTAGCGCGCGGCGAGTGTGGTCAGAGAACACTCCAGCGGAATAGATTGGGTCGGTTGATTTCCGTCGTCGATTTGGCACGCCAGCGCCGAAGCGAAGAACTTCCACTGTTCACGGTCGCCCGGGAAAAGGAACTAAAGCGCGAGATCAACCGACTGCAGATAGGCTGGAATCGTAACTGCCCAGTGATGCTGGCTGACAATTGCGTCGCGCAATGAATTCAAGCCGCTCGGTTCGCCGTGAATCATGAAGGTTTGTCGAGGTGGAGTCTGGATGCCGGAAAGCCAGCGCAGCAACTCGCTCTTTCCCGCATGCGCCGACAGTTGTCCGAAATCAACGACCTGTGCGCGGACGGGCACCTGCTCACCATGGATGCGAAGAAACTGAGCGCCATCCTGCAGTGCTCGCCCTCCCGACCCCTCGGCTTGATAGCCGACCAGCAGCACTGTGCTGCGCGAATCCGGCAGCCGATGCGCAAGATGATGCAGGACCCTTCCGCCCGTGATCATGCCGGAGGCGGAAACAATGATGCAGGGAGAGACTACGTCGTTGATTTTTTTCGATTCTTCGACTGTACGGGTCAAATGGACGTGTGCGAGATTCAGCGGATCAGCGCTGGTCTGCTGCCTCAAGCCATGGTCTAGGTGATGTCGGGCGTACAAGTCAGTCACGCTGATCGCCATCGGACTGTCCACGTACACCGGCAAGTCAGGAATCCGCTTTAGTTCCAGGAGTTCGCGCAGGTAATACATCAACAGCTGGGTCCGATCGACGGCAAACGCGGGAATCACGACAGCGCCACCGCGTTTCGCGGTCCGATTAATGATATCGGCGAGTGCGTCTGTTACCGAACCGGTCGCATGGTCGCGATCGCCGTACGTTGCTTCGCACAGCAGGATGTCCGCGTGGGTGGGTGACTCTGGATCATTCAAAATCGGCTGGTCGTACCGGCCTACGTCGCCCGAGAAAACAACGAGTGTCTTCTTCCCGCCTTCGGTGATCGTCAGTTCCAGCCACGTTGCACCCAGGATGTGTCCGGCGCCGTGCGGACGAACCGAGAACTCAGGGCTGATCGTGAAGGCGTCGGTGCTGGATATTTCGCGGAACTGCGTGAGCACGGATTGCGCTTCCGACACAGTGTAGAGCGGCAGCGGTGGCTTGTGGCTGCTGTAACCCTTCTTCGCAGCGAATCGCGCATCTTCCTCCTGTAGGTGAGCCGAGTCAGGCAGCAGCACCGCGCACAATTCGTGAGTTGCGGCATTTGCATAGATCGGGCCCCGATAACCGTTCCGAAACAGCCGCGGGAGATAGCCGGTGTGGTCGATGTGCGCGTGGGTCAGCAGCACCCAGTCTATGGTCGCCGGATCGATGGGAAGCTTGTCCCAGTTCCGTTGCTTGAGATCTTTTGAACCTTCGAACAGCCCGCAATCGACCAGGAGCCGCTTGCCCTCCGCCTCGATCAGATACTTCGAACCGGTCACGGTCCCAGCCGCGCCAAGAAACGTCAATTTAGCCATAGGGGCGGTATTCTAAGACGAATCGTCACAAAGTATCACCGCTTTCTATTCTGGGGTTCGCGAAGCGTAGGCACATTGAGAAATGGTTGAGTTCTAGACACAGCCCCCAGAGAGCGCCTGGCCGCACTGCTACGATGCCGGGAAAGTTTGGGAGTTGTCCCCCGCATTGGTTGAGTCGACGCCCTTAACAACCGCCGCGCCACAGGCATTACGTATCGTGCTGCATGATTCGCGCGAGAAAGCCGCCGGGATCCCGAACCAATATCTGACGACTTCCTTTCATTTGGATGGGGTTTCCGCTCTCCGTGACACCTTCGATTTGATGGACCAGTCGCCCGTGATCATAAAATCATCAGCCAAGACTTGGGCTATTCATCCGCCTGATGTGGCTTATTTTTCCGAAGCGCCTCGGCGCGGGCGTACCAGTGTCGGGCTTTTCGAGAGTCCCTCCGCCCACCTCGACCGGTGTTGTAGAAATAGCCGAGATTAAACGCGGCGTCAGGGTGGCCCTTCTTCGCAGCTCTGAGATACCACCGAAACGCCGCCTCGGGATCGGCTCGTACGCCATCCCCAGCGCTCAAGGACACTCCGACCGCGAACTGAGCGTCGACAACTCCCTTTCTTGCGGCCCTAAGTTCTAATTGAAATCCCCTTCGAGCATTTCTTTTGACACCCCATCCACGCCTATAGCAGTACCCAAGCGCGTGGATCGCCTCTGGATCCATGTTCTCGGCGGCTCTTCGGAACCAAGTCAGCGCGAGCCGCCGATTCCGTCGCACGCCTCTTCCCTCGATATAGAAGACGCCTAGGTGATACTGAGAGTTTGGATTTCCGGCTTTCGCCGCCCTAATGTTCGAATGCGCGTTCCCGGTCTGGTCTCGTGCCTAGGCCGTAGTCATATGCGGCCCCCCAACCACTCATCAGCGTCCGAGTAACCTAGAGCAGACGCGCGCTTGAGAAACACCAGCCCCGTTTTCAGTTTTTCAATGGTCGTCTCGCCAATAAAGCTAGCCTTCGCTTTCTCGAAGAGCTGTCGAGCTTCAGATCGGTTTCCCATGTTCCACGCGCAGGCATCATCCAATTTAGGACGTACTCTTATCCCAGTTTTGCCGATCCTCCACGTATCTTGTTGGGTCGTTCGGTGGGACATGAAGCTTTGGCGGGTCACATCAAAGAGGTCGACGAGGGTATCTGGCCGGTCAGCTTTATGCACTAGGCCAAGGTGTAAACCATGTCTTCGGAACGTTATGTAAAGGATCTCTCCGGACCGTACACCCTTCAAATGGTGGAGCCGATGGGATTCGAACCCACGACCTCCTCGATGCCATCGAGGCGCGCTCCCAACTGCGCCACGGCCCCACGCCGGAGAAGTGTAGCCCAAATCTTGCAATAGTTCATGTCAGAAAGCGTCAATGCAGCGGTCGGCCGGGAAATTAACCCTTGCAACCCTAACAAAATAGGTCGTTTGAATTGGCCGGCTGGCCTCCATCGGTAGTATCTCAGGACCATCATCATTCAACACATTTTTCTGCTATGCTCTGCAACATAGCGGGACAAACCGGTGTCTAACCATAGCATCAGGGTTGCCCCGAGGAGTGCGGCGAACGCGATGGGCGAGCTGGCACATAGTCTGTCCTGGGTAGGCGACGAAGGCGAGTTGGTCAGCAAGCTTCAGGCCGGCTCGGATTCCGCTTTTGACTATCTCGTCACTTATTACCACTCGAGTGTCTACAACCTCGTATATGGAATTCTTTCCGACCGCGCCGATGCCGCCGACGTTACCCAGGAAGTCTTTCTGCACGTTTTTCGCGGGATTCGCGGATTCCGCGGCGGGAGTTCTCTGAAGACCTGGCTGTATCGCATCTCCGTCCGCCAGGCGCTGAACCACCGGCGCTGGTGTTGGCGGCATCACCGCATGCAGACCTCGATTGACGTTGCAGGCCCCGACCAGCAGCCCGTTCTCGAGCTGAAGGACGCCGAGGCCACCCCCTTCGAGCAATGCGCAGCGCACGAGGTTCAGGCCACCGTTCGCCATGCGCTCGCAACAGTGCCCCCGGTGTTTCGCAGCGCGGTTATCCTGAGAGATCTTGAAGGTCTGTCCTACGAAGAGATCGCGGAAGTCCTAGAAGTTTCAGTTGGAACGGTGAAATCCCGAATCATGCGCGGAAGGCGAATGCTGAAGGAAATTCTTGATCCGCTGCTGCGGGCGCCCCAATCCGAGTTCCACGAGGCGTTAGACCATACCAAGTCAGGCGAAGCGCTGCTGACCTCGGGCTCGCGGACTCAGGTGCGCCGCCGCGCGAAGACCCCATTTGCAGTCCGCCCCGAGACATTCGAGCCGTCGCGACTGGAATCAACTGAGCCTGCCGAAATGCCGGGGGGCACGCTATGAACTGTCGCGAAGCACAAAAGCGCCTGCCCGGCTATCTCGACGGCGGCATCCGCACGCGTGATCGGGTTCTTTTGCGCGAGCATTTGGATACATGCGAGGACTGTCGACAGCAGCTTGGACGCTATCGAATGTTGGCAACGCACTTGGCCAACGTCAAGCCCGTGGATGCGCCGGCGGGTCTGGCTGCGCAGATTCGCGCGCAGACCTCTCAGGTGCGTTCTCCATGGAGCGTCGTGAACCGATTTTGGGTTCGTGCGCTTTTGGTGTCCCAGAATATCCTTGAGCCGCTCGCGGTTCCTGCCACTGGCGGAGTGTTGACGGCGGTAGCTGTTTTCATGCTGGTCGTCCAGAGCATGCTCGTGGGGATGCCGATAGGCCGTGTAGAAGCCGACGACCTGCCATTAAATCTGGTTCAGCCAGCACAGTTGGAGAGTCTGGCGCCTTTCCCGGTCCCTGGTATCGGTCGACCAGATGGCCAGGCCGACTCGGCGCCTCTGTTGATCGAGGCGACACTGAACGCGCAAGGCGAAGTTCTTTTCTACAAGATTCTTTCCGGGCCGAACGACGCTGCAGTGCAACGCCAGATTGACCAAGTCCTTCTGTTTTCTCGCTTCCGTCCTCAGCTGGGGTTCGGACGCCCGATGGGCGGTGGCCGCGTCCTTCTCAGCTTCAGCGAAGTCCGTGTCCACGGCTAGTTTCCGACCGACGCGCTCCTCCTGGCTTGTTCTTCGCAATTCTTGACTCTACTCGACCGGCTCGTTAGAGTTCCTACGGTTGATCGCCTGGGTGGCGCGACGAATTCCGGAGAAAACGATTGCCTGTCCAACCGCATCCCACAGGGCATATAGGTTGAGGAGTTTGCCCATCGGAAAGTTCACTCATGGATCGGCCGCTACGTGCTCCATGCTCGTACTCGCGGCCGTCACAGTCGGTCTTGGCGGTATGGCACGCAAGTCGCAGGCACAGGAAGCCCCGCCGTCCAGCGACACAAACATCAGTGTCGACG
>Ga0209624_10000940_pt1 | contig 24466 bp, 20 predicted proteins | sample JacPinW_OM2H0_O1_FD_188565 | JGI IMG/M metagenome (GOLD analysis project Ga0209624, IMG submission 188565) | Forest soil microbial communities from Algoma, Ontario, Canada - Jack Pine, Ontario site 1_JW_OM2H0_O1 (SPAdes) (version 2) | ecosystem: Environmental > Terrestrial > Soil > Boreal...
TGCCTTCCATGACGGGCTTGCCGGCAAGAGCGCCGATGTCACCGAGACCTAACACGGCGCTGCCGTTACTCAACACTGCGACGAGATTGCCGCGACCGGTGTATTTGTAGGCGTCTTTGGGGTTCTTTTGAATTTCGAGACAGGGCTCGGCCACGCCCGGAGTGTAGGCGAGGCTCAGATCGCGCTGGGTGCGGCAGGGCTTGGTGGGTGTGACTTCAATCTTTCCGGGGCGAGAGCCGTTGTGATAGTCAAGGGCCTGCTGCTTGCTGATTAACATGGTCTCCTCCGTACTTGCGTCATGGGAAGCCGGTAGGGCAATACCTCATTCACGCTTACTCTTTGGGACTGCGCCGCCACATGGGCACGCAGGGATTCCAGTTATGAACATCCTTCTGGAAATCACGGCCTGTCTGGGTGGCACCGACGGCACTCAATTCTTCCACCGGAGACTTCAACAGTTCGGTGATGTATTTCTCGATCTGCTCGCGGAGTCGGGGATTGCTTAGAGCCTCACGCAGGGCGAGTTGCTCGATGTGGGTGAATCCGCCGCACAGCGGACACTTGACTACGTCGTCATTCACCATGGTCACCCTCGTTTTGTGGGAATCGCGAAGAGGCGCCGCTCCGCGCCTGACCGCGCTTTCATTAGAGGGCGGGGATGGGTTTGGGACAGTGACAGGGGTCGCGGGAGATTGTGATCGGGGTCACAAAAGCTGGCGGAGTGGCAGAATTGAGGCCGATGAGTGAAATGCCAATTCTGCATTAACTACAAGCCCGGCAATCGATGTGCTGGTGAGTCACCCCAGATTTCATACACTTCCCAAACCCACGTTGGCGGACCGCGAGCGGAAAAGACTCAGACTACTTCCGCGTTGCGTGTACTGGCCACATTCCAGGGTTGACCGTGATCCCTATGATCGCGCCGTGCGCGTCGCGATCGATATGCAAGCGGTCCTCTCGCGGCCCGGCAATTTCGAATTCGTCCGCTGCTACGGCGGTGAGCAGAGCCGGGTGACCTACGGACAAGTAATTGCTGGAGTTGGCGTGCCCAGTCAGCTGGATTTCGAGCGCAGATCCCTTGCGCCGTATCTCCGCAATCGCATCCGGTGAAAAGGCGTAGTGGCCAATCATGCCGTCCAGCGCGAGCGAAGACGGCACAATGTTCGTGCGGGGTGTCTTTACTGGCAGCGGCGGCAAGCTCGCAAGAAAGGCGTCCCACGCCGTTTCTGAGGCCAGCATACCAAGATTGTCCATATCCTCGTCGCTGATAGTCGCACCTATGGACTGTCCCGTCGTGACCGCGAACAATGTATCACCGTCGTCACCCTCGGCCAGGGGCTGCTCGCCGCGCGCCATGGACGTGTGCACCTGGACGGCAAGCCGCTGCAGGGCCCAGAATGGAAGCGGCTTATTGGTCATAACCACCGTGATCGTTGTATGCCGAGTGAGCCCCTGTGAGTTTCCCCGGCTGCTGGCGATGTCCGCGCGCGCCTGCTTGGTATTCCCTAGATTTGCCAGGTGCGCCGATATTACTTCCGCGATGGAACTGCAGTGTCCGTCAACTGGGTGCGAGCAGAGCAGGACCTGCCCCTTCCGATCGACGACAAGCCCGCCGTTGTTGACGGTGACGACGAGCACTTTTGTATCGCCCGACTGACGAAATGCGGCGCCTTGCCCGGAGTGCTGCGTAATGTCCAAGCCGTAACCTTGCATCGCGAAACGGCCCGCGCCCCGAGCGCCCAGCGGAAACCATCCAGCACGCGCGGCTTTCAGCGCTGCCCGGCCCAGTTCCTCGTCGGGCGTAATGTTATTGAAGCGGCGATCGCCAAGATCGAAAATGATGGCGCCGGCGACCGACGCGACATTGTCGTAGTTGCCTGAATCGGCGATCATATCCTTGAGCGCGTTGGCAACTCCGGTGGCGGCGGAGAGACCGTACGACGAGCCGCCCGACAGCACGATCGCATTGAGGAATGGATCGTCGTATGCAAGACGCAGACTATCGGTTCCGACTGTGCCCGGCGCCCCACCGCGCACGTCGACCGCCCCCACGACCGGCTTCGGGAAGTACAGCACTGTCGTACCGGTCGGGCCCTCCTCGTATTCGGCGACGCCGACCATCACGCCGGGAAAATCAAACGTCAGCGCGGGACCATCATAGGTCAGGTGCGGCGTCGGCTTCGCGGCGTCCTGCGAATGAGCAATAACGGCGGCGGGGGATAAGAAGAAGAGGAGGAGAACGTATCCAGGGGCATTCCAGGCTAAGAATCGAGGTGCGAATCGCATCAGTATGCTCCAATCCGGTCACACGACTAACCAGGAGGTAGGTACCTCTGATCCGGCACCCTGCTAAGCCGCAGGGTATTCACCGCATTTCTTCGAGGGTTACTTCCTTCGTAATTTTCTCTTTTCCGCGGATCACTGTGACGATGACCTTCTCGCCCTCGTAGTAAGAGTGGCGGAGTCTGTCGTAGTCTGTGGGTTGTCGATTTTGCGTCCGCCGTACTCGACCAACACATCTCCGGACTTGAATGCCGCCTTGCCCGCCGGACCATCCGCAACCACTTCAGCAAATCTCATACCACCACGATCCTGATGATAGTCGGGCTCGACGCCAAAATCGGGAGGAAGCATGCTGGTATGACGGAACGCGATTTTCCAACCGGCTTGCGTTTTCACCAGAATGAAACTCTCCACGAAGGTCGCACGGAACTCGCTCCCTCCATTCATGGCCCGGCCCGCGGGAGTACTGGCTGTCCAGACGCTATGCAACGTCAGAGTTACCCATGCAACGTTGCCCCGCACGTCGGCCACTGCGTCTTGGGGATGATAGTCAACGTGGAGACCAGCGTCCTTGTACACTTGCCAGTCTTGGCGTTCGCCGGGTTCGAATGGGTGCGGATACGACTCCTCGATCGCACGCGCGTCCGGTGTGTGCAGAGAGTCAACCTTGTCGAAATCGTACGCCTCTACGGCTTGCTCGTGCGCCAGAACTACGTTTATGGCCGCCTTCTCGTCGTCCACTGCCGGAGCGTTGTGCGTTCTGCAAGCAGTCAGCACAAACACAAAAAAGATCAGAACCATTATTGCGAAATCGACTCTGAATCGTCGTTGCATGTTGGCCTTTCCGGGCAAGCGCGATGAATCAACAACCAAGTCCGTGAAGTTGCCCCCAGCTGTTTCGCCAAGAGGCTAACATGATCGCCGAGTTTGGTTTAGTGGAGTTCCGTCAACTGGCGCGATCAAGTATTGTCAATGATTGAGCGCACGTGATTCCGTGATCGGCACGAGTTCGGCCAAAAGTAATGGCGGAAGCGTTTACGGCGATTCCAATTCCCTGCTAACATCATCTGTTTACCAATCAGCTCTGAGTTGAATCTGATTACGCCCTCATAAATCTATGGAGGAAACATGGCAATCAAAGTAGGGATTAACGGCTTCGGACGAATCGGCCGCAACGTGCTGCGCGCTTCGCTGAAAGACCCGAACCTGGACTTCGTTGCGGTCAACGACCTCACGGATCCAAAGACGCTGGCTCACCTGTTGAAATATGACTCGGTTCTGGGCAATCTGCCGAACCAGGTGTCGGCGGGCGCAGACAGCATCACGGTCGATGGCAAGACGATCAAAGTGTTCAAAGAGAAAGATCCGGCGGCGCTGCCTTGGGAGTCAGTGGGCGCGCAGGTCGTCATCGAATCGACCGGGAGGTTTACCGATGCCAATGACGCCAAGAAGCATCTGCGCGCGAGCGTAAAGAAAGTCATCATCTCGGCTCCGGCCAAGAATGAAGACGTTACGGTCGTGCTCGGCGTCAATCACGACAAGTATGACGCCGCGAAGCACCATATTATTTCGAACGCCTCGTGCACCACGAATTGCCTTGCGCCCGTGGCCAAAGTCATCCAGGACGAATTCAAAATCGTTTGCGGCACGATGACGACGATCCACTCCTACACCAACGACCAGGTGATTCTCGATTTCCCGCACAAAGACTTAAGGCGTGCGCGTGCAGCCGCGCTAAATATGATCCCGACCTCAACTGGAGCGGCGAAGGCACTCAAGCTGGTGATCCCGGAACTCGGCGGCAAGATCGATGGATTCTCGATGCGAGTGCCGACGCCCAATGTTTCTGTCGTCGACTTCGTAGTCTGGGTCGAGAAGAAGACGACCAAGGAAGAAGTGAATGCGGCGTTGAAGAAAGCATCGGAATCCGGGCCTTTGAAGGGATACCTTGGCTACGAAGAGCATGAACTGGTGTCGTCCGACTATAAGGGCGACCCGCGCTCTTCGATTGTCGATGCGCCCTGTACGATGGTGGTCGGTGGCAACTGCGTAAAGGTGATCTCCTGGTACGACAACGAGTGGGGATACTCCAACCGCGTGCGCGACTTGATCAACTACATCGCCGGAAAAGGCCTGTAAGGATTGCGGAACCCATCCTAGGCGCAAAAGACGCGCCTAGGATGGGCCACCCGTCTCGCGGACGAGGGCGCCCGCGTCATATCACATTCAAGTTAGAGGACTCCAGCCATGTCCAAGCTTTCCATTCGTGATCTTCCGCTCAATGGCAACCGCATTTTCATGCGCGTCGACTTCAATGTTCCGCTCGAAGACGGGCGCGTCATGGACGATACTCGCATCCGCGAAACCCTGCCCACAATCGAGTACGCGCTGCGGCATGGGGCGCGGCTGATTCTCGCTTCGCACCTCGGACGTCCCAAAGGCAAGCCGAATCCGAAGATGAGTTTGAAGCCCGTGGCCGAGCGGCTGCGCATGCTGCTCGACAAAGAACTGGCACGCGGTGAGAACGTGGGATTCTGTCCCGATTGCGTTGGACCCGAGGCGGAAGAAGTGGCTACGCAACTGGAGAAGGGACAGACGTTGCTGCTTGAGAACTTGCGCTTTCACTCTGAAGAAGAAGCCAATGACGAGAAATTCGCGCGTCAACTGGCGAATCTTGCCGAGTACTACGTAAATGACGCATTCGGCTCGGCGCACCGGGCTCACGCCTCGACGGCCGGCATCACGAAATTCATGAAGCAATGTGCCGCCGGATTGCTGATGGAGAAAGAACTGAAGTATCTCGGCAAAGCGCTCGCGGATCCGGAAGAACCGTTCGTGGCGATTCTTGGCGGCGCGAAGGTCAGCGACAAGATTGGCGTGATCAAGAACCTGATGGACAAGGTGAACGTGCTGATCATCGGCGGAGGAATGGCGTACACATTTCTTAAGGCGCAGGGACACGAGATCGGCAAGTCTCTGCTCGAAGCCGACAAGGTCGATCTTGCCAAACAGCTACTTGCGGATGCGAAGAAGCGGAACATGAAATTCCTGTTGCCGATCGATCATGTGGTCGCGATGAAGCCGGAGGCGGGTGCGGTAATTCAGCAGATTGGCGAAGGACAACCGATTCCTGCGGACAAAATGGCGCTCGACATTGGGCCGAAGACGATTGAACTGTTCTCCGAGGAAATCTCGACCGCGCGGACGATCGTGTGGAACGGGCCGATGGGAGTGTTTGAAGTGCCGGGATTTTCCAAGGGCACGTTCAAGATCGCTCACGCGGTGGCAGACAACGCGGGTGCAATCTCGATTGTCGGTGGCGGCGATTCGGTCGCGGCGGTCAAGGCCGCAAATGTCGCCGACAAGATCACTCACATCTCGACCGGCGGCGGAGCATCGCTGGAATTTCTGGAAGGACGGAAATTGCCAGGAGTAGAAGCGCTGACGGATAAGAAGTGAGAAAGGCAGTTCTCAGTTCTCAGTTCTCGGTTGTCAGTTCTCAGCTAAAACCTACACTGATTTTCTATGCGGCTTCTGCTGGATCACGGGAAGATTATCTCGATCGAAGGACCTGCGGATATCACCGAACAATCTACTGACGCGATTGTGAACGCTGCGAACTCTTCCCTGCTTGGAGGAGGCGGAGTGGATGGAGCAATCCATGACGCGGGAGGTCCTGCCATCCTTGCCGAGTGCCGACAAATCGTCAGCAAGATTGGCCGATTGCATGCGGGCCAGGCGGTGATGACAACGGGCGGAAATCTTAATGCGAAGTTTGTGATTCACACCGTCGGGCCGTTTTATCGCGACGGCAAACAGGGCGAGGCGGGGATACTGGCGAGTTGCCATCGAGAATCGATCCGTCTCGCAGATGAGCATGCGTTGACATCAGTGGCGTTTCCCGCGATATCAACTGGAGCCTACGGATATCCGCCACAAGAGGCAGCGCCGATTGCAATCACATCGACTGTTGAAGCGCTGAGAATGGCGAAGAATATGGTGACCTGCCGGTTCGTACTCTTTGACATATCCACCGTGCGAGCGTTCGAGAGCGCTGCCGAAAAACTTCATCGTACCAACCCTGCTTCCCCATTTCGAATCGAAAAGGCTTAATCATGCGAAAAAAAGTAATGGCCGCCAATTGGAAGATGTACAAGACTCCTGACGAGACCACAGCGTACTTCAAGGACTTTTTGCCGATGGTCGCGGGGCACGATCGGGACGAGATTGTGGTGTGTCCTCCTTATACCGATGTAGCGGCGGCGATCGCATTGGCACGAGGAAGCAATGTCGCGATTGGCGTTCAAAACGTTCACTGGAAAGCCGACGGCGCGTACACGGGCGAGATTTCGGCTCCCATGTTGTTGTGTCTTGGCGTGACGCATGTGATTGTCGGACACTCAGAGCGGCGGCAATATTTCGGTGAAACCGACGACACAGTAAACCTGCGGCTGAAGACGGCGCTTGAAAGCGGACTTACGCCGATCTGCTGCGTGGGCGAGGTATTGGAAGAACGTGAAGCGGGACTGACTGAGGACGTGCTGCGCCGGCAGTGTGTGCGTGCATTTCATGCCATCTCCGCGAAGAAGGCCGCAAAGCTGATCGTCGCCTACGAACCGGTGTGGGCGATCGGCACGGGAAAGACTGCAACACCGGAACTGGCAGCCGAGGCGCATGCAGTCATCCGGCGCGAAGCGAAGGAAGTTTTCGGCGAAGAGTTTGCCGGGCAACTGCGCATCCTTTACGGCGGTTCAGTGAAGCCGGACAATGTGTCGACTCTGATGGCGCAGGAAGAGATCGATGGCGCGCTGGTAGGCGGGGCCTCGCTGGATCCGAAATCGTTCGCGGCGATTGTGAAGTACTGAGGATCCCACAGCTTCCGGCGGCTCGGGCCGAATTCCGGAATCGCCGCGCTACTTCCGTCCGATCGCCATGACGTGCGCGCTGGCGCCGAGGATGGACGGTTCGCGTTCCACTTTTCGCACAGCTTCCAATAAACGCTCGCGCTGCGCGGGATCGTCCCACAGTCGGTCGAAGTCGCGCGCGAGCCATGCCGGGCCTTCGATCGCGACTACCGCAAGGATCTGAAATCCGGCAGCCAGAAATTCTCGCGACAATTCCCCGGGGCGGTGAAAGAACGCGTCAGTGAAGTACAAAGGATTTCCCGTCGGATTGCGATGCTGACCGTTTTCAAGATCCTGCGCAATGATGGGAGCGAAGGCGGGATCGTCGAAGAATCCGTGCGTCAGTGAATCGAACAGCGAGGCGAAATGGCTGATGCCTGCACCCCAAAGCACGCCTCCGGGACGAAGCGCGCGATGCGCCTCGCGGAGACAGGCAAGCCGCTCTTCCCTTTCCACCAAATGATAAAGAGGGCCTAGCAGGAGAAGCCCGTCGGCGCTGTTATCAGCGTACGGAAGTTTCCGAGCGTCACCGACTTCTGCCGAGGCCAGCGAATGATCCGGCAGCCTCGCAGATGCGGTTTGCGCCTGTTGAACATGCTTGGGCGAAGGATCGATCAAGTGCACGCGATGTCCGAGAGCGGCGAGCCAGCAGGCATAGGCTCCTGCTCCCCCGCCGGCATCGATAATGGTGGCCGGAGCGGGCGGGAGATGGCGAAGAATTAATTCCCGCGTGCGCGCATGCTCGAGTTGAAACCACCCCTGACGGAGACGAGACTGTTCCTCTGCGTCGCCGTAGTATCGAACAATTCGCTCGATGGAATCGTCGTCGGTCATTATCACTTTCTGCTGGTTCAAAAACGAAACGGCTTACGCGCCACTCACGCGGCGGTGGGGCGGTCGGTATCCCAATTGCATGGAGAGATGGCGGGCAGCGTCTTTGAGTGCTTCGAGGATACGCGGCATGGTCTGGGCGTTGACCTGGTGAATGGAACCGCTTAGCCCCACGCTCGCTTCGATTCCGCCGTGCTGGTTGAAGACAGGCGCACCCACGCAACGGGCGTCGAGGTTGTTCTCTTCGTCGTCCACCGCGTAACCTTGTGTGCGGACCTTCTCGAGTTCTTTCAAGAACTTTGGCACCGTTGTAATCGTCTTCGGAGTACGCTTCTCCATGCCCGCCTCGGCCAGAATCTTTTCGAGACGCGCCTGCGGAATGTGCGCTACCAGCGCCTTGCCAACGCTCGTGGCGTGGACACGCATGCGCCGTCCGACCCACGTGTCCATGCGAATGAAGCCCGGCGGTTCAACCTTTTCGATGTAGACCGCTTCCGGCCCGTCGAGGATCGCAAGGTGGCAAGTGAGGCTGGTCTTCTCGACCAGATGACGCATGATCGGGAGCGCGACCTCGCGCACGTCGATGCCACTAAGAGCGCCCCGGCTGAGGCTGAGGATCTTCAACCCGACGCGATATTTCCCGCTCTGCGAGTCCCGGTTGACGTAACCCTGCTTTTCTAACGTGCGCAGGATGTAGCTGGCAGAGCTTTTGGGGATTTCGAGTTTGCGGCTGATTTCCGCATTGCTGAGACCATCGGGCTCATGGGCTACGGCTTCCAGCATGCCGAGAGCACGTTCGACGGCCACCGAAGGCGAATCGTCTTTTGAAATCAGCGCCAAATCGTTATGGTAGCAAACCCCGAGCTGGACAACAAAGTGAATGCATGTTCTGCCTATTGAACAACGGCCTTGACCACTCGGTATTGTCGACATACGATCCGCCAGTCTTATGAATAGTTGTTCAGCATATTGAACACTCCCAAGAATATTCATAAGACGGACTTTGTTCGATTTTGGAGTCTTTCGATGACGCCTACCGCCGCGGCCACGCCAGATACCGGAGCTTTAATCAATCCCATAAGCAGTACGCTGCCGGATTTTGATCCGAGTCGCGATCTTCCCGCCGGCTTTATGGACTTCTTCCTGCCCCTGCACAGGGTGTTCACTCCACGCCAGCAGGAATTAGCAACGCAGCGCGTCGAAGCCCTGCAGCGGTCTTTGGAGGGAGAAAAACCGGCACACCGCTTCCCTTCCGACACGGTCCGCAACGGCTGGAAAATCACGCTGCCGGAATGGTGCCAGGACCAACGAAATCAGATGACCGGTCCAGCGGACGATGGCGAACTCTGCGTCAAGATGTTGAACTCGGGCGCTCAGGGCGTGATGCTCGACCTCGAGGATTCGTGCGTCAACGAGTGGGCGCATCACAAAACGGGAGTGGCCAACGTCCTGGCGTGCTTGCGCGGAGACTTGACGTATTACGACAAGAAACGAGACCGAGCGGTTTCGATCCAACCGAGCAAGACGGTGATCTTCACGCGGCCCCGGGGATTGCATTTGAACCAGGCGGGACTGATTCCGGGTGAGCTGGTCTCCGCGTCGCTATTTGATGTTGCGCGCATTTTCTACGAGATCAATCCGGCGGAACTAAAGCATCCGCTCTGCATCTACATTCCGAAATCGGAGTCGGCGGAAGAAGCGTTGTGGTGGCGCGATCTATTTCGGATGCTGGCGGAATCGCGCGGACTGCCGCGCAACTACATCAAGTGCATGGCGCTGGTCGAGTCGCACCCACTGGCATTTCAGATGGAAGAGTTCACCTACAACCTGCGCGATCACATCGTCGGGCTGAACCTCGGACGCTGGGATTACATGGCAAGCCTGATCCATTTCAATCTCGACGAACCGGGATGGGTGCTGCCCGATCGCAACACGATTCCGCACAATGTCGCGTTCTTTCAGAATCTGCGCGAGTTCATACCGGAAATTTGCCATCGCCGTGGGATTCTGGCGATCGGCGGGATGACGGCGCTGTATCCGAGCCGCGAAGATGCCGAGTTGAACGCGCGTGCGCTTGCGGCGCTCGAAAAAGACAAGAAGAATGAGGCTGATTGCCTGATGGATGGAGCGTGGACGGGACATCCCGATCAGAATGCGATCGCGGTGGCGCAGTTCCCTTACCCGAATCAATTGTTGTCGCGACCCAAGAGTTCAAGCCGATATCCCGATTTGCGGCCGAGGCCTGAAGGCGTGGGAAGCCGCACGGTGAAAGGTACGCGGGCTGCGGTGCGTACAGTGATTCGTTATCGGCACGGCGTGCTTAGCGGCAGGGGGGCGAGCCTGCTCGACGGATACATGGAGGATTTGGCCACCGATCGCATTTACCGGCTGATGATCGCACAGCGCGTGCTGCATCGCGACTTGGTTCCGATTGAAGATGAAAACCGAGCAGTCGTGAAACATACGCCGCAATTCATCACGCAGATGTTCGACGAAGAACTGGAACGACTCCTGGCAGAGCTGCCGTCGGACGCTGCTCCCGAGGAAGCCGATCGCTTGCGCCGGGCCCGCGAAATGAGCGAGGCGATGATCGTCAATGGAGAGTTCAACCCCGTCTAAGGCGTCCCCGTCTGTTCAGGCGAGTGCTGGCGCCTCAACAGTTGGTGAAATGGCGCGTTCTGGAATGGCATTCTTCAGTTGGCCCGCGCTTGAAACTAATATCCTCAGGAAGCGATCGACTTCTTGCTCCGTGTTGAAGCGACCCAGGCTCACGCGAATCAGACCGCGAGCCTGCTCGGCGTCGTAGCCCATTGCTAACAGAACGTTCGATGGCTGGCCGGCATGATTGGCGCTGCACGCGCTTCCTGCGGAGACTGCCACGCCTTCACTGTCGAGTACCGCGAGCAGCTTCCCGACTTCCCTTTCCTTGCCACTCAATCCGAAGCTGAAATGGCCGGGCAATCTGTGAACGGGATGTCCAAAGATGTAGGAATCCGGAAGACTCTTACTCAATTCGCTGGCGATGCGATCGCGGAATCTCGCCAGGCGAACTGCTTCTTGTGCCAGTTCTGCTTTGGCGATGGCCGCTGCCGCGCCAAATCCTACGATTCCGGCGACGTTTTCTGTGGCCGAACGCAGGCCGCGTTCCTGGCCGCCTCCGTGAATCATCGGCGATAACTGGACACCCTTGCGAACGTAGAGAGCGCCGACACCTTTGGGGCCGTGCAACTTGTGCGCGGAGAGCGATAGCAGATCGACGTGCAACTGATTCACATCGAGCGGAATCTTTCCGCCGGCTTGCACTGCGTCGGTATGAAACAGCACGCCATGCAGTTTCGTGAGGTAAGCAAGTTCCTCAATCGGCTGGAGTGTTCCAACGACGTTATTGGCAGCCATCACCGAGACGATCGTCACATTTGATTGCAGCGCGCGAAGCAGACCGTCGGGACCGACTAATCCGTCGTGATCCACGGGAAGATACGTAATCTTCGTACCGGTGCTCGCGAGAAAGCGGCAGGTTTCCAGGATTGCCGCATGCTCGATGGAACTGGTCACGACGCGCCCGGGCTTGCCGCTGGCACGCACTGCGCCGATGAGGGCAAGATTATCGGCTTCGGTGCCGCTGGCAGTGAAGATGATTGCGTCCGGCTCGGCACCGATCAGCGCGGCGACTTGTGTGCGGGCGGTTTCAACGGCCTCTCGGGCAACTCGACCCTCATGATGCAGACTCGACGGATTGCCAAAGGCTCCTCCGAGAAATGGCGCCATCGCGTCGAGGACTCGGGGATCAAGCGGTGTAGTGGCGGAATGATCGAAATAGATTCGCGACATGACTTTCTCCAACGCGGCTGCGCTCGGCTCTGCGCGCCTAAAAACACGAATGCCTCATCCGGGATTTTGGGGATGAGGCAATTGCTGACCGAGATCTCATGTCCCCCGCGAACCGGGCGGGAATTGGCACCAGATGATCAGGCTGTTTCCTGATCCGGTTGTCGTGGCTTCTGCGGGCCCGTTACCCTCAGCCACTCTGCATGAGATACGGCTTTATTCAGGCACGAATGCCCGAACAACTTACGATAGGACGCGGCGAAGGACGTGTCAAGAAATTCCGAACTCTGTCAGTGAGGAACCCGCGAGTCGAGCTTGGCTCGACCGGACAGCCGAGGCCTCTGTCCCCACACGTCCGATACTTTAGAACAAGAACTTCACCGCCGCTTGCAGAAGCCTCGGAGAGTCGGCGTTCACGATTTGTCCGAAGCCGGCGCTGCTGATGTTGCCATTCACCGAGGCGGCTCCGAAAAATTGCGCGTGATTGAAAACGTTGAAGGCTTCCAGTCGAAATTGAAACGACTTTCCTTCTCTAACGACGAGCTCTTTTGCTATCGCCATATCGAAGTTGTTTAACCCAGGCCCATGGAAAAATCGGCGTCGAGCATTTCCCAACTGGCCGAGATAAGGCGTCACGTCGGACGGAAACAGGGCGGCATTAAAGGCCGGGCGCCCGTTCCGCGGATTGGTATTGATTTCGAGATCGCCGGGCAGAAAGTACGGTGTGTCGACTCCATTGTTGTTAATTCCGTTCGGCATGCTGCCGAGCAGCGAACTATCAGTGTTGTTGTAAAGAGTCACTGGGAGACCCGTCGAAAACCGGGTAATGCCCGATAGCGACCATCCAGTGGTCAAACGGTTTTGCACGCGGAATAGCGAAACGAATGGAATCTGGTATCTGTAGCTGAGAACGAAGTTGTGTCGGATATCGAACGCGGAAATCGCTTTTGTAAGGTTCGCGCCCATGGGATAAACAGGCTCGGCGAGACTCGAGGAGTCATCCAGAGATTTGCCGTACGTGTATCCCGCCATCATTTCGAGCGTCTTGCTGCTGTGGCGGAAGGAAATCTCCAGGGCGTTGTAGTTCGACGAAGCAACCGTCTTTTGATACGTGATGCCGTCAAAGGAAGCGCTGAATGGCCCTCTCGCTTGCAGTGTCGTCCCATCGGACTTGGTGAAGACTCCACCTTCGCCGAATGGACCGCAAGTAGGCGTGCCCGGCATAACCTCGTCGGGCTTGCTGACGCTTAGACAGAGCGCCGCGTTTCCTGGGTCCGCCGATGTGAGGACGAGCAACCGGTGGGCTTCGGAACCAACGTAGCTCAAACGGAAAAACATGCCAGTCTTGAGTTGCCGTTCCCAGGAGAAGTTGTAACTCTCGGTGTAGGGCGAAGTATTGCGATAGTAGAAAGCAGGGTCGCCCGTGATCGGATCGAACTTTGACCAGTCAACGCTAGTGTTGGGGTGGCGAACCGAGGCTCCGAAGACTGGAACCGGGGATGGAAATGGCTGTCCATTTGTCGTCCCCGTGGTTGCGGAAACGAATGGTTCGTTGAAGAGCGGTCTTCCGCCGGTGCTGTCGTAGTCATATCCATACGGGGCGCAGGCGCTCATGATCCCCGCTGAGAGTCCTTCCAGTGCCGTATAAAATAGCCCGAAACCGGCATGAACGCTGCTTTTGCCAGGGCCTCCAAAAAAAGCTCCCAACAGTCCACCCTCGAAACCCGGAGTGTAAGCAACGCCAAAACGCGGGGCAAAATTGGCCCACTGCGTGGGAGCCAACGTGTTCGGAATCCCGCGATCTCCGGGGAAGACGAGGCCTTGCGGTGCCCCAGGATAAACCTGGGATTGCTGACCGAGCACAAACGTCTGAAGCTGATTGTATTTTTCGTGCCAGGGTGGGAGCACGTCCCAGCGCAGGCCATAGTTCAGAGTCAGGTTCGAACGCAGTCGCCAGCTATCCTGGCCGAACAAGCCGATGTATTTGTTTCGGATATAGAAAGGACTGGCGTCGCCCTGCTCATAAGTGCTGGCGATGCCAAGAAGATAGTCAGCGAAGTCGGAACCGGTCTCAGTTCCCTGAAAAAGGAAAGAGCCGTTGTTGATCGAATTCGATTTGATGTTGACCTGGTCGAGATGAAAACCGCCGCCAAGTTTGAGCGTGTGAGCGCCAATGACCCTCGTCAGATTGTCACTCCACTGATACGTATTATTGGTCTGACCCTCGCCGGTGACATCGACGCCGATCGTGAAATCGTTAAAGGCGACATTTTCAATGCCCTCGACGCTCTGGTTTAAGGGCACGATACCCAACGTACCCTCTCCCTCGACGAAACCCTGGGAGGCCAGCGATGGTCCTACGCCTCCAATCGGCTGACCGATCCGATTGGCATAGCGCATATAGCTGAAGTGGAATTCGTTCACGGTATTGGCGCCCCATGATCGGGAATGCCCGAGGTTGTAGAGTTGCGCGCGGCCATCGGAGAGTGCGTTGAAACCCGGAACATTCGCGCCTCCCTGACCCGTCGGATACGGATTGTTCATCTCGTATTGATCGATGAAGTAGTAGCCTGTCAGATCACCGAAATGAGTGTGAACGTCCAATCGCGCAGACGCTTTGTTGTCGTTCAGGACTTCGTTTTCCGAAGAACTGGAGAACAAGTTCGATCCGGCATTTGGCTGGGGAATGTACCGCAACAAAGATTGCGCAGGATCGGACCAAATCGAGTTCGGGATCTGTGCTCCCGGAAAAACACACTGAGTAGTGCTCTTGCAGGCAGGAGAAGTCGCTCCGGACGCAGCGTAGTAAGGCTCTCCTGCCCAAACGGGGTATCCGAGCTTCTGTGAAAGTTGCGTTGCCCAGTAGCCCGAACTGACCTCGCCAGTGAGCTGTCCCCCAAGGTCGAGAAGATCTCCGGCTCGATCGGCCGCGCTGGGAACGACGATATTCCCAGTCTCTTGCCCCTGCGTCATCCGCGTGCCTTGGTAGTCGAGAAAGAAGTATGCCTTGTTCTTGCGGATCGGCCCGCCAATCGAGCCGCCGTATTGATTTCGGTCGTAAGCGGCGCGATCGGCTGCGAAGTAGTTGCGAGCGTCAAGCCCGGTATTACGCAGGAACTCAAAACCGCTTCCATGAATCTCGTTACTTCCAGACTTGGTCGTCACCAACACTTGTCCGCCGCTGAAATTTCCATATTCGGCATCGAAGTTGTTGGTTAGCAGGCGGAGATCGTCGATCGAGTCGAGATTCGGGACGACGGCTGTGCCGTTGTTGAAGTCTTCTTCGACAATGCTGCCGTTTACGGAGAATCCGTTGGCAGTTTCCCTCTGCCCGCTCACCGAGAGGTTGCCTGGATCGAGATCGCCCGACGGAGGTGTGTTCGTGCATCCGGACATAACGACGGCGTTCGGTTGAGTAGAACTGGCGGGGACTACGCCCGGCTGAATCGCGAGAAGATCGGTGAAGCTGCGGCCATTCACGGGCACGCTCTCCATCTGATTGGCGCTGATGGATTCCCCCATTTGCGTGCTCAGAAGGTCGAGTTGAGGGCCATTCGCGGAGACTTCCACCACAGTGCTTTGGGAATCGAGGGCCAAAGTGACGTCAAGTCTCAGAATTGCACCAGAAGTGAGTTCCACCGCTTCGTGCCGGTACGGCTTGAATCCACTACTGCTGACCTCGATTTGGTAGTGACCAGGCTTCAATGAGGCGAACGAATAGGAACCGTCGCCAGTCGTGGCAGATGTACCGCGCCAGCCATTGCCGGAGTCTTGGAGAACAACAATTGCTCCCGGCACCACAGCGCCCGTGGGATCGGAGACGGTACCCAAGATACTGGCAGAGCCGTCGCTCGCCCATCCAGATGTGCCGGCAAAGAGAACTACGACGGCCAGGCCCCCAAGAATGAGACACCTTTGGATGGCAGACCAGAGCACCGATGGTCTGAGGTTGTTTCCCTTCCATGCGCTCGGCTGATAGATCGTTTTCATGATTGAACCCGAAAAAAGCCAACTGAAATCGAAATTCATTTTCATAATGCAAGATGACCGGCACGCCATGCTGTGACCCGAATCACAGGCGCTTGTGGCTTGGCGCATGCCAGGGGATTCACTCCGGAGCAGGGATTTCCGAGATCCGCTCGCCGAGACGCCACGCGGCGCTTTGCTATAATCAAGTGCTGCTTGGGAAGTGAAGTTTTTATCAGTGCGGAAGTGGTGGAACTGGCAGACACACCATCTTGAGGGGGTGGCGCCGAAAGGCGTGGGGGTTCAAATCCCCCCTTCCGCACCATGATTTTGCCCCTTTTGGGGAGCCATTAAAGCTGAGGATCTTCAGGAAAAGCTAAAATGCTGATTTATTTCATCACCGCTATCCATATCCTGGTCTGTTTCTTCATCATCGTTGTCGTGTTGCTGCAGAGCGGCAAGAGTGGTGACATCTCCGCCGCGTTCGGCGGACAAGGCAGTCAGACTGCATTCGGTCCGCGCGGAGCGGCCAGCGCACTTTCCAAAGCCACGACCTGGTCGGCCGTAGCGTTCATGATCACGTCCATCACCTTGTCGGTTTATGCCAGCAAGCGAAGCGGTCCGACTTCAGTGCTGCAAGGCGTAAAGTCGCAACCGGTCAAGACGCAGCCGGCGGCACCGGCGAAGGCACCAACCGCTCCTCCCGCACAACAGAAATAACCGCTTCCTCGCAGTCAAGCATCCGTAAGAACCTCTATCCGCGAGGTCGCTTTCGCATGTCGCGGACGCCGATTTACAGCATCCCCTGTAATTGAATTTGCAAGACGGAGGATGTACCATCCGTCATAGACGCTTTTATCAAGGGAGGTATTGTTATGGCGGATAGAGACGGCAATAGTTTTGTGTGGTTTCTGGCCGGGCTGGGACTCGGAGCGCTAGCCGGGGTGTTGTACGCACCGCGTTCGGGCAGTGAGACGCGGGAGGTATTACGCGCACGGGCCGAAGAAGGCCGCGAATATATGCGCAGCCGGGCTCGTGAAGTAAAGGATCAGGCCTCGCAGTGGGCCGACCGCGGCAAGGACGTGGTTAGCCAGCAGAAAGAGCAGTTCCGCGCAGCCTATGAGGCGGGGCGCCAGGCTTATCACGAGGCCACCACGGAGACAGGAACACCGAAATAAGCTTCAACGCGCCGGCATTCTGCGAGCGCGCTCGACGGAGCCGGAGAAACGCTTATGGACAAGATGGACGTATTCGTCGCGCTGACTGGGTTTGCGGTGCTTCTACAGGCCTGCGTTCTCTTAGCGATGTACCTCGCGATGCGTAAGAGCGGCGAACGTATGGAAGCGCTAGTTGCGGAAGTGAAGACGAAACTGTTGCCTTCGGTCGAGCAGGCACAGGAAATGCTAACGGTCATGCGCCCCAAGATCGAAGTCATCGCCGACAATCTTCAGGACGCGACAACAGTCCTCCGCTCCCAGGTACATCGCGTGGATGCGACGGTGAATGATGTTGTGGACCGTGCGCGACTGCAGGTGATCCGGGCCGATGAGCTTTTCAGTCGAACTCTGGACCGCGTGGAACAAACTTCGGAGATGGTGCAGAGGACGGTGGTTTCCCCCGTGCGCCAGTTGTCAGGAATCATGCAGGGGATCACGGTTGGACTCGAGTTCCTATTTGCAGGACGCGGACGCAAGAACGGTGCAAGCCGCGAGGAACGGCGCCCTGTACCGCAGGATGAGATGTTCATCTAAGCGGCTACCGATCTATATCTTCTTCTTGCGATTCTGGATCGCAGCTGTTCTGTCCCTCTTCTAGTTTCTAGGCAAACATTACCTTTATGCTTCATTCGTCCTTTGCCCGTGCCAATCGTGTCTTCACCAGCCTTTTCGTCAGCGTAATTTTCCTCCTTCTGGGACAGCTTCATTCGCAGGAGAAAATCGTCTGGAACGATCAGGAAAAGCCGATCGTGGCGCAGATCAACGGGCTCCGCAAGCTCGACGACGCAACGCGCGCACGCACCACCAAGGAACTGGCGCTCGAGATTCGCAACCTTCCTGCGGGGCCGCATAAGTTAGGACTCGCCGGCGGCCTAGCGAATCTGGCAACAGAAGGTGATTTCGGACGCGAAACGTTGCAGGAGGTCACCACGACTCTCGCAACCGCACTACGAGAATATCCCCCCGTGGCGAAACCGGACGGTCCGAACCACCACTACATGGAACTCGCCACGCTCGTGCGCTACGAGCACATGAAGACCGACTGCAACGATCCTCAGTTTACTGACGCTCTAGCCAAACTAGCGGCCGCAGATTCGGCCCGGCAGAGTGCGGATTTCACGCTCAAGGATCTAGAAGGCGAGAGCTGGCACCTGCAGGAATTGCGCGGCAAAGTAGTGCTGCTCAACTTCTGGGCGACCTGGTGCCCGCCGTGCCGGAAAGAGATGCCCGACCTGCAGGCGCTCTACGATAAGTACAAGGGACAGGGTTTCATCGTGCTGTCGATTTCCGATGAAGAGGCGGCGAAGGTGACGCCGTTCATCCAGCAGAACCACATTACCTATCCCGTGATGCTCGACCCCGGACGCAAGGTGAACGATCTATTTCAGGTGGACGGCATCCCGAAGAGCTTCGTGTACGACCGTGACGGGAACCTGGTGGCGCAGTCGATCGACATGCGGACGCGAGGGCAGTTTGAGGAGATGCTGGCGCAGGCAGGATTGAAGTAGCCCGTCCTCATGATTTCGTTGTTAGCTCGGACGAGATCGTTCGACCCGCCTGAAAAACGGCCGCGCTCACGAGGGCGCCGGCCTGCTCAGGAATGATCGACCCGAGTCAAAGTTCCGTCCGCCGTCTTTAGCCAGTTCCTGCTATCAGTTCTGGTAGCGTGGATTCGAGTTCCCTCAAGTCCTGCGCGACTTCCCGCAAATTGAAAACCAGCGCCCAGAAGGGCAACATCCGATCGAGCGCGAACGGTGCGGTTGCACGCTGCTCACGAAGCTTCGCCAGATCGGCATCGAGAGCCTGGAGCGCAGCCTCAAGCTCGGTTGAACTGACAGCCGTGTCACGATGTCGAATCGCTTCCGCCAGCGCCGAAAAATGCTCCGCAGTCTTGTCAGCCAGTAGCGGCATTGACGCCACCATTCCGGGCGAAGCCTGTGCATGTACGTAGAGGGAGCTGTCTTCGGCCATCGCGGTGAGGCGGCGCCGCACTTGGTCCGCGAGCTCGACAACCCGCTGGTAAGCGCTCTGATTGAATCGCTGAAAGCTCAGCTCGCTGCGAGCTTCATCCAGTTGCTGGGTGATGCCGCGGCGCAGGTCATGGAGACGGCGGTCGAGATCCCGAACCTGCTGCTCATTGTCGATGCCTTGCAGAGCGGCTGCAGTCACTGCACGGTAGAGAGCACCGGCGCCGTCGAGAATGTTGGCGATTTTCTGGCGCAGTACTTCGCGGGCACGCACTGGCCAGAGCAGCGATCCAACGCCAAACGCGATTACGGCTCCCATGATCGTGTAAAGGACGCGAAGCCACGCCATGTGCCAAGGCTCACCCAGACCGCCAAAAACGAGGATAAGAGCGGCGGTGAATCCGGCGGCGGTGAAGGCCGGATGAATCGCAGTGAGGTATCCGAAAAAACTGGCGAGGAGAAACAGAACGAGACCGGCTCCGACAGGCCCTTTGCCGAGCAGAGGGATAAGGAGGGCGGCGGCGATCGCGCCGCAGGTGGATCCGATCGTACGATAGAGAGCGGCCTTCCACGAAGCGCCGAGATTTGCCTGTGTCACAACCAGTGCGGCGAAGACCGCCCAATAGCCCTGGTGCAAATGCCATCCAGCGTAGATGGCGTAGGCGATGGTGCCGGCGAGTCCGGTCTTGATTCCCTGCTTGATTGAAGCGGATTCGCGGGACCAGAAAGAAGGAGTCGCGGACAAAGAAGGATGAGGCAGTGGCAGCGGAGGATTTGCAGATACCATGCGGGGATTATAAGGCGGCGAGAGAATTCATTTCGTGTGAAGACGAGACCGTTTGTCATCCTGAACGGCGCCGTTTGCCGCGAAGGACGTATATAAACTGAGTGCGCCATCTAAATGGCCGCAAAGTACATGGGTCCTTCGCTTCGCTCAGGATGACAAGGGATAGGGCGGAAACAAAATAGCGCTCCCGAATCAAACGATCCATCCGCCGCCGACCACGACGTCGCCGTCATAGAAGACGGCGGCCTGCCCCGGAGTGATGGCGCGCTGTGGCCCGTCAAACGTGACGACGATCTCATCTTCACCTCCGCGCTCAATCACGGCTGCCGCCGGCTCGTGGCGATGGCGAATCTTTACGGCGACTCGCATTGGCTCTCGAAGTTCCTCGACAGAGATCAGATTCACACGTCGTGTGCGCAGGGTGCGCGAGTACAGATGCTCATCGCTGCCAACCACGACTTGCTTGTCAGCGCCGCTGATCTGGATGACGTAGAGCGGAGATCCGGTAGCGACGCCGAGTCCCTTGCGCTGACCAACGGTGAAATTGTGAATGCCGGTGTGCTCGCCGATCACTGCTCCATCTGTTGTGACAAGTTCTCCCGCCGTATCCGGTAGAGCCTCGCCCTGCTCGGCCAGGTAGGCATCGATAAAGCGCTTGTAGTCGCCGCCGGGGACAAAGCAAATCTCCTGCGAGTCAGGCTTCTCGGCGAGAGCGAGTCCGTGCAGGCGCGCCAGTTCGCGGACCTCGGGCTTAGTCATATCGCCGAGAGGAAACAGCGTGCGGCTCAGTTGATCCTGCGTGAGGCCGAAGAGAAAATAGGTCTGGTCCTTGCTGTGATCGGCGGGACGCTTGAGCAGCCAGCGGCCACTGGCGTCGTCGTAGTTGACGCGTGCATAGTGTCCCGTGGCCACGCGCTCGGCGCCAATCTGCCGCGCAACAACCAGTAGCTGATCGAACTTCAAGTGATTGTTGCAAAGGCTGCACGGGATTGGCGTTCGTCCCGAAAGATATTCCGCGACGAACGGACGAACGACTTCGCGCTCGAAGCGCTCTTCGTGATTGACGACGTAGTACGGGATCCCGATCTGCTGGGCGACGCGGCGTGCATCGTAGACATCGTCGAGTGAGCAGCAACGCCCGGTAACTTGCTCGGGCATGCCCTCGCGTCCGGCGAGACGGCGCTGATTCCACAGCTGCATGGTCAAGCCAATGAGGTTATGGCCGTCGGCGCGTAGCATAGCCGCGACAGTGGAAGAGTCCACACCGCCCGACATCGCCACGGCAATGGTGTCGTTAGCCAGCTTCTTAGCTCCTCGTAATGGGCTTCTAAACCTTCGCCCGGGACTAGCCTGGATGATGATGGAAGTAAATGAACACAGCGTGCGTGATAAAACCAGCTGTAAACCAGAGTCCAGCTTCCAGGATTCTCCTAAATCGGGGCGTCATAATTGAATCGTTCCGTTAACCATCTGTGTCACAAGTATCCTGCGCTTTCTGAATGAAATTCGAATCAAAGAACAACAGCTTTAAGAACTGACAGTTGCTCTTCGGTACGTCGGTGACAGATCCCGCAGGCGGGCCACCGTTTCCTGGACCAGCGCGAGGGCGATATCAATATCCGCGCCGGTCGTTTGCTTACCCAGACTGAAACGAATGCTCGCTTTTGCCTGATCCGACCGCAAGCCCATCGCGATCAGTACATGCGACGGCTCAATCGCTCCCGACGAGCAGGCTGCTCCCGTGGATACTGCCAGCCCTTTTAGATCGAGGGCAATGACCAACGATTCACCTTCGATGTGCTCGAAGCGAATATTCGCGGTGTTGGGGACACGGGCCGCACCCTCACCATTGACGCTTGCATCTTCGAACTGGGCGAGAATTCCCTGCTGCAAACGATCGCGCAGTGCGGACATCTTCTTTTCGTCCCCACGGTCTAGCCCTTGCTTCGCAATTTGTGCTGCTTTGCCCAACGCTACGATTCCGGGGACGTTTTCCGTTCCAGCCCGACGGGATCGCTCGTGCCGCCCACCGTAGAGCATCGGACGCAGCTTGGTTCCCTTCTTCACGTAAAGCGCGCCCACTCCTTGCGGAGCGTGAAGCTTGTGGCCGGAAATCGTCAGCGCGTGGCACCCGATACGCTTCACGTCGATGACAACTTTGGCGGCCGCTTGCACAGCATCGGTATGGAAATAGACTTCAGCCTCGGCGGCAATCTTTCCAATTTCGTCGACAGCCTGAAGAACTCCGGTCTCGTTGTTGGCCATCATGATCGAAATCAGTTTCGTGTTCGGCTTGAGAGCGCGCCGTAGGTCAGCGGGACCAATCAGGCCGCGGCCATCCACGGGCAGGATCGTTACTTCACAGCCAAAGTCTTCCAGATGCTTGCAGACATGCAGCACCGCGTGATGCTCGATGCTCGAGGTGATCACATGATCCCCGGCGTCAACAAGCCCTGAAATCGCGAGGTTGTCGCTCTCCGTGCCGCCGCTGGTGAAAATGATCTCCGAGGCGTTGCAGCCCAGCAGTCTCGCCACCGCTTCACGTGCGTCCTCGACGGCTGCCCGAGTCTCCTGCCCATGATGATGGATAGACGAAGCGTTTCCGAAATGCTCCCCAAAATAGGGGCGCATGGCCTCGAAAACCTCGGGCAAAATAGGCGTGGTGGCGTTGTTGTCGAGGTAAATCCGCTGCATACAGAACCCAGCTTCTATTTTACGCTGAGTGGCGGGTTTGCCCTTCGTCGGCGGGCTTTCGTAGCGAACCAGCTTCGCTTGCCTGGACGGCCGAGGCGGCCGTCTCCACATGAACATTGCACCCTAACGCTGGTCGATGGCGATGTAGTGGTTGGGATATTCCGGACCCAGGTATTCCGCTCGGGGGCGGATCAGGCGGTTGTCGTCGAGTTGCTCGATCACATGTGCGGCCCAGCCGCTCACGCGAGAGACTGCGAAGATTGGGGTGAAGAGATCCACGTCGATCCCGAGCGTGTGATAGGTCGATGCCGAGTAGAAATCCACGTTGGCGTTCAGCTTTTTGTCGGCCTTCACAAATTCTTCTATCTTGTGGGATATCTCGAACCACTTTGCTTGTCCGCTGGAATTACCAAGATCGCGAGACATCACACGCAGGTGTGTGGCCCGCGGATCTTCTGTGTGATACACGCGGTGACCGAAGCCGGGGACTTTCTTCTTCTGGGCTAGCATGCCTTTGATGTAATCAACGGGGTCGGCGCCCGAGGCGTCGATCGCTTCCAGAATGTGGAACACAGCCTCGTTGGCGCCGCCGTGCAACGGCCCCTTGAGCGCTCCTATGGCTGACGTGATCGCCGAATGCATATCCGACAACGTCGCCGCAGTCACACGCGCGGCGAACGTAGAAGCATTGAGTTCGTGATCCGCGTGAAGGATGAGGGCTATATCGAGCGCGCGCTCGGCCGTGGCCGAGGGATGCTTGCCATTCAGCATCAGCAAGAAATTGGCGGCATGAGAAAGCTGGCGGTCCGGCTCAACGACCGGCTGTCCTTTCCGAATTCGGTCATACGCCGCGACGATCATAGCGATCTGCGAGGTCAGCCGGATTGCCTTATCCATATTGGCTTTGCGGTCGTTGTTCTTTTCCTCGGGATCGTAGAACGACAGGGCCGAAACAGCAGTGCGAAGAACATCCATGGGCAGCGCGTGCCGCGGAGCATTGCGCAGCAGGGTGATGATCGAAGCGTCGAGCTTGCGTTCTTCCGCCAGGCGCTCATGAAGTTCGCGCAACTCGCGGCGCGTAGGGAGCTTGCCAAACCAGAGCAAGTAGCAGGTTTCTTCGAAATTTGAGTGGTCGGCGAGTTCGTGGATGTCGATGCCGCGGTAGGCCAGGACACCGCGATCCCCGTCGATATAGCAGATCTTGGAATTGGTGGCTACGACGCCTTCAAGTCCCTTAGGCGCATGAGTTGTGGTCACGCTGGGCATTCGCCTCTCGCTCTAGGATTTGGTGTTGCTGGACCACGCGAGGAGTGGCGCGGGGAGTGCAACCTTGTTTTATACCTGAAACCAGGGGAAGTTTCCAACCGCGCTTTGTAAGCGCTTTAGACCCGGCGTATATTGAAGAGTTTGCTCCGCAGCTCTTCGCGGGCTTGATGCGAGTTCGTCCTATTTTCCTCCTGGAGGATCCACCCGGAATGAAACGCTGTCTTTCGACTCTGCTTGCGATTGTTTTCTTCGCTTCTTCCCTTGCCACAGCCGATGAGGGTATGTGGCTTTACAACGCACCGCCCAAGGACAAAATCAAGGCCAAGTACGGTTTCGAGCTCACGCAGGAATGGCTTGATCATGTCCGCCTGTCGTCAGTGCGATTCAACAATGGCGGCTCGGGATCGTTCGTTTCGGCGGACGGATTGACCTTTACGAACCACCATGTGGGAGCGGCCTGCGTCCAGCAACTCTCAACCGAAGGCCACGATTACATCAAAACCGGTTTCTATGCCAAAACCCAGGCGGATGAAGCCAAATGCCCAGCTCTGGAGCTGAACCAACTCGTCGGCATTGAAGATGTAACGGACAAAGTGAACGCGGGCGTGAAGACTGGGATGTCGGCGGCTGATGCCGGGCAAGCGCAACGAGCCGCCATGTCGCAGGTGGAAAAAGACTGTTCCACATCGACTGGGCTGCGTTGCGATGTCGTTACTTTCTACT
>Ga0209624_10000941_pt1 | contig 24453 bp, 23 predicted proteins | sample JacPinW_OM2H0_O1_FD_188565 | JGI IMG/M metagenome (GOLD analysis project Ga0209624, IMG submission 188565) | Forest soil microbial communities from Algoma, Ontario, Canada - Jack Pine, Ontario site 1_JW_OM2H0_O1 (SPAdes) (version 2) | ecosystem: Environmental > Terrestrial > Soil > Boreal...
ATCTGTGCCTGTTCTGCGGCGGCCTCCTCGTGGCCGCTTTCGGAGTCTCGATCCACAACCTGCCCATCGTGTTCCTGGGCTACGGCGTCATCGGCGGCTGCGGCCTAGGCATCGGCTACATCTCGCCGGTCTCGACGCTGATCAAATGGTTCCCCGACCGTCCGGGATTGGCAACAGGCACGGCGATCATGGGCTTCGGCGGCGGGGCGCTCATCGGAGCACCGCTGGCCGTCGCCCTGATGAAACACTACAGCTCGCCGACGTCGAACGGCGTCGCGCCCACGATGTTGACCATGGCGATCATCTACTTCGTGTTCATGATCGTCGGGGCGATGATCGTCCGGCTCCCCGCTCCGGGGTGGCGCCCCACCGGCTGGGTCCCGCTCACCGCCGCAGCGTCCGAAGCGCGGATGATGACGACGCGCAACGTCACGGCGACCGAAGCGATCAAGACGCCGCAGTTCTGGCTGCTGTGGGGGGTGCTCTTCCTCAACGTCACCGCCGGCATCGGTATCCTCGGCCAAGCCTCGCTGATGATCCAGGAGATGTTCGGCGTGACGGTCGCAGCGGCGGCCGGGTTCGTCGGCCTGCTGAGCCTGTTCAACATGGGCGGCCGCATCTTCTGGGCGTCGATGTCCGACTACTTGGGCCGCAAGAAGACGTACATGATCTTCTTCGCGCTGGGCGCGATCCTGTACGCCTCGGTACCGACGTTCGGGCACTGGCACGCGATCGTGCTGTTCATCCTCGCCTACGGGATCATCCTGACGATGTACGGCGGCGGCTTCGCGACGATCCCGGCCTACTTGCGCGACATGTTCGGGACGATCGAGGTCGGCGCGATCCACGGCCGGCTGCTCACCGCGTGGTCGGCCGCCGGTGTCGCGGGGCCGGTGCTGGTGAACTACATTCGCCAGTCCCAGATCGATCACGGCGTCGCGAAGGCCGACGCCTACTCGGTGGTCGTCTACATCATGGCGGGACTGCTGGTCATCGGCTTCGTCCTCAACTGGATGGTGAAACCGCTCGATGAACGGCATTACGTGCAAACCGGCGCCGCCGAAGCAACGGCGTGAGGAGCGTGGAGACAATGGCGACACAAGCCCCTGAATCCGGCACGATGATCAAGCTGGTGCTCGCGTGGCTCTGGGTCGGAATACCTCTCGCGTGGGGCGTCATCGTAACGCTCGGAAACGCGGCGAAGCTGTTCCAGTAAGACCGGATCGACTCGCACGAGAAAAGGTCCGTGTGGAGACGCACGGACCTTTCTTCTTGGCTTCGTTACGGCCGCGTTACAGGATCGCCGCGGCTACGTTTTCGCCTTTGCGCACCTGGACTGCGCAGAACTTGAACTCCGGGATCTTGCCGAAGGGGTCGATCGCGTCGTTGGTGAGCAGGTTTGCCGCCGATTCGTTGTAGGCGAACGGCATGAACAGCGTGCCGCGCTGCACGCCGCGGTCGGCGCGCGCGTAGCCCGTCAGAGTGCCCCGGCGCGATTCCAGCGTGATCGCGTCGCCGGCCTCGATGCCGAGCTTCGCGAGATCGTCGGGATGCACGCTGATCACCGGGTCGGGTTCGAGCGCGTCGAGCACGCTGGCGCGGCGCGTCATCGAGCCGGTGTGCCAGTGCTCCAGCTGCCGTCCCGTGGTGAAGATGTACGGGAACGCGGTGTCGGGCATCTCGTCGGCGTGCGTGTAGGACGCCGGCGCGAACAGCCCGCGCCCGCCCTTGCGCGGAAAGTCCTCGATGAAGATCACCGGCTCACCCGGATCGCCTTCGTGCTCGAGCGGGTACGTGCACGAGCCTTCGGCCTCGAGCCGCTCCCACGTGATGCCCGCCATGCTCGGCGTCGCGCGCCGAATCTCTTCGAACACATCGGCCGGACCGGCGTAGCTCCAGTCGAGCCCGACGCGCCGCGCGATCTCCTGGATGATCTCCAGGTCCTGGCGCGCGTCACCCGGCGGGTCGAGCGCCTTGCGCCCGAGCTGCACGCGCCGGTCGGTGTTGGTGAACGTGCCCGTCTTCTCGGGGAACGCCGAGGCGGGCAGGACCACGTCCGCGTAGCTCGCCGTCTCGGTGAAGAAGATGTCTTGCACGACCAGATGGTCGAGCTTCGCCAGCGCCTCGCGCGCGTGCTCGACGTTGGGGTCGGACATCGCGGGGTTTTCTCCCATGATGTACATCCCGCGGATGTCGCCTTTGTACGCGCCCTCGGTGATCTCGGTGACCGTGAGCCCGGCCTTGGGATCGAGCTTGGCGTTCCAGAGCGCCTCGAACTTGCTTCGCGCGCCTTCGTTGTCGACGCGCACGTAGTCCGGGAACATCATCGGGATCAGGCCCATGTCGGACGCACCCTGCACGTTGTTCTGGCCACGCAGCGGGTGCAGTCCCGTGCCGGGCCGGCCGATCTGGCCGGTGACGAGCGCGAGCGAGATCAAGCAGCGGGCATTGTCGGTGCCGTGGATGTGCTGCGAGATGCCCATGCCCCAGAAGATGATCGCCGCTTTGGCCGTCGCGTAGAGCCGTGCGACCTCGCGAATCGTCTGCGCGTCGATGCCCGTGATCGGCGCGACCTTCTCGGGCGAGTAGTCCTTGACGTTGGCGCGCAGCGCTTCGTAGTTCTCGGTGCGGTCGCGAATGAACGCCTCGTTCGCGAGCCCCTCCTCGATGATCACGTGCAGCATGCCGTTGAGCAGCGCCACGTCGGTGTCGCCGTTGAACTGCAAGAAGTACGTCGCGTGGCGAGCGAGATCGCTGCGCCGCGGGTCCATCAGGATGATCTTGGTGCCGTTCTTCGCGGCGTTCTTCATGAACGTCGCGGCGACGGGGTGGTTCACCGTCGGGTTGGAGCCGATGACGATCGCCACCTCGGCCAGCGCCACGTCCTCGACCTGGTTGGACACGGCGCCCGACCCGACGTCCTCGAGCAGCGCCGCGACCGACGACGCGTGGCACAGCCGCGTGCAATGGTCGACGTTGTTGGTTCCGAAGCCGGTGCGCACGAGCTTCTGGAACAGATACGCCTCTTCGTTGCTGCCCTTCGCGGAGCCGAAGCCGGCCAGCGTTTTGGAGCCGCGCTCGTCGCGGATCGCGCGCAGCTTGCCGCCCGCGAGGTCGAGCGCTTCTTCCCACGTCGCCTCGCGGAACACGGTCCACATGTCGTCGGGATCCAGCAGCGCGGCCGTCTTCGCGACGCCTTCCTTGCGGATCATCGGCTTGGTCAGGCGCTTGGGATTGTGCACGTAGTCGAAGCCGAACCGGCCTTTGACGCACAGCCGGCTCGCGTTCGCCGGGCCGTCGCGGCCGTCGACGTAGATGATCTTGTCGTCCTTGATGTTGTACGTGAGCAGACAGCCCACGCCGCAGTACGGGCACGCCGAGTCGACTTTCTTGTCGGGCTCGATCATCGCCACGCCGTTGGCCGGCGCGAGCGCGCCGGTGGGACACGCCTGCACGCACTCGCCGCACGCGACGCACGAGCTGGCGCCCATCGGGTCGTCGAAGTCGAACACGATCTTCGCGTGCTCGCCGCGCCAGGCGTAGCCGATGACGTCGTTGACCTGCTCCTCCCGGCACGCGCGCACGCAGCGCCCGCATTGGATGCACGCGTCGAGGTTCACCGACATCGCCGGATGCGACAGATCGTTCGCGGGCTGCCGTCGCTGCGGATAGCGCGGCTTGGTGACGCCGAGCTTGCCCGCCCACACGTCGAGCTCCGACGCGCGCTTGTACGGCGACGCCGTCTGATTCGGCATGTCTGTCAGCAGCAGCTCCGCGACCATCTTCTGCGACTTGGTCGCCCGGTCGCTGGTGCTGCTGACGGTCATTCCCTCGGACGGCAGGCGGCAGCACGACGGCGCGAGGACGCGCTCGCCCTTGATCTCCACCATGCACACGCGGCAGTTGCCGTCGGGGCGGTAGCCGTCTTTGTAGCACAGCCGCGGGATCTCGATGCCGTGGCGGTCCGCCGCCTGCAGGATCGTCTCGTCGGGCTGCGCCGCGATCGGCGTTCCGTCGAGCGTGAAGTTGATGCGCGCAGCGCCGTTGGTGGCGGCCTGCTCGAGCTTCTGCGGTGCGATCGCCACGCTAGGAAACCTCGTGCGGAAAGTATTTGTAGACGCACAGATACGGGTTGGGCGCCGCTTGTCCCAAGCCGCAGATCGACGCGTCCATCATGACCGCCGACAGGTCGGTCAACAGATTCTTGTCCCAGTCGTCGCGCTCCATCAGCGCGACGGCCTTCGCCGTTCCGACGCGGCACGGCGTGCACTGCCCGCACGACTCCTCGCGGAAGAAGCGCAGCATGTTGAGCGCCGCGCTCTTCGCGTTGTCTTTATCCGACAGCACGATGATTGCCGCCGAGCCGATGAAGCACCCGTACTCGTTGAGCGTGTCGAAGTCGAGCGGGATGTGGTCCATCGAGGCGGGCAAAATGCCACCCGACGCGCCGCCCGGGAAGTAGCCGTAGAACGTGTGCCCCGGCAGCATGCCGCCGGCATATTCCTCGATCAGCTCGCGGATCGTGATGCCCGCCGGCGCGAGGTGCACGCCGGGTTTCTGCACGCGCCCGGATACCGAGAACGAGCGCAGCCCCTTGCGGCCGTTGCGTCCTTGCGAGGCGAACCATTCCGCGCCGCGCTCCACGATCTCGCGCACCCAGTAGAGCGTCTCCATGTTGTGCTCGAGCGTCGGGCGGCCGAACACGCCGACTTGCGCGACGTACGGCGGGCGCAGGCGCGGCATGCCTTTCTTGCCTTCGATCGACTCGATCATCGCCGACTCTTCGCCGCAGATGTACGCGCCCGCGCCGCGCCGCAGGTGGATCGGCGGCAGCGGCATCGGCGCGCGCGCTTGCAGCTCGGCGATCTCGGCGGTGAGGATCGCGCGCGCGGCCGCGTACTCGTCGCGCAGGTACACGTAGATCTCCGCGATGCCGACGGCCCACGCCGCGATGAGCATCCCTTCGAGAAACCGGTGCGGGTCGCGCTCGAGGTACCAGCGGTCCTTGAACGTGCCGGGCTCGCCTTCGTCGATGTTGACGGCCATCAGCCGCGGCGCCGCCTCGGCGCGCACGATCTTCCACTTGCGCCCGGCCGGAAATCCCGCGCCGCCCAGGCCGCGCAGTCCGGCGTTTTCCATCGTAGCGATCACGTCGTCGGCGGTGCGCTCGCCCGCGATGCACGCTTTCAGCAGCGCGTAGCCGCCGGCGTCGACGTATTCGTCGTAGTTCTCGTATGCGGGCACCACTGCGGTGAGCGCGTTGCGTTCGAGCACCGTGTCCACGGCGGCGACCGTCGCGCGGTCGACCGGGTTCTGGTTCACTACCGCGACGGGCGCGGTGTCGCAGCGGCCTACGCACGGCGCGGTGATCACGCGAACGCCGTCGCCGTAACCGCCGTTGCGCAGCAGCGCCAGCAGATTCTGCGCGCCGGCCATCTCGCACGAGAGGCCGTCGCACACGCGCACGGTGACCGTGGGCGGCGCGGCCTCGCCTTCCTTGACGACGTCGAAGTGGTGGTAGAAGGTCGCGACCTCGAACACCTCGGCGGGCGCGAGGCGCATCTCCTCGGCGAGCGCGTTGAGGTGCGCCGCGGAGATCGCGCGGTAGCGGTCCTGGATCTTGTGGAGGTGCTCGATCAGCAGGTCGCGCCGGCGCGGCTCGTCGCCGAGCAGCGCGCGCACCTCTTCGAGCGCCTTCGGGTCGACCGGTCGCCCTTTGCCCTGGCCGCGCCGCTTCTTGCGCCGCCCCGCGTCGCCGTCGGACACGTTTCGGGCCGCCTGCCCCAGCGGCACGCCGCCGGTGATGTCGATCGTCTCCAACCGTTTCTCCCGCGCTACTTTACAATCTGGTATTTTGCACACCAGAACGGGGCGCGCCTTCGGACGGCCTTCGACAGGCTCAGGACGACGGTGCCTGCTCCCCCGGCGGGGCGACCGCGTCGAAGCTGCCGCCCTCTTCGAGCGCCTCGGTTTCGTTGAAGGGCTTGCGCTCTTGCCCCTTCGTCTCGGCCGGCTCGTGGAACGCGGTGCGCGGCTTTTCGGTTGCCGGCCGCCCGACGACGGCATTGCTTTCGGGACCGCTCTCCGGCGCGGTGGTGCCGGTGCCGCGGTCGCTGTTCACGACGGGGTCGGGGCCGCGCTCGCCGCGCAGCGGATCGGGATCATTGGCCATGATCGCCGATACCCGCCCCGGCGGCGTTCCGCTCGTCGAGCTCGTGCACCAGGTGCGATGCCGCCATGACCGCCGTCTGGCAGCGACGTCACTTTCGACCCGTCCCGCTCCGCGCGCGGACCCCCCAACGACCTAGAAGCCCGTCCCCATCCGAGCCCCCTGATCGCTTACGGTTAAGGTCGCGACCGCAGAAGGAGATAGGAGCTCTGACGTTCCGTAGAGCGTCAACTGAATACGACGCGACAATGCCCGACCTCGCGCTAGCACATCGCGCGACCCGCCTTCTAAACTGCGATGGATGGTGCTTACGAGAGCGCATCGCGATTCGAATAGCCTTAAGCCTTGGACGCCGGCCCTATGGGTCGGGGAGGGGAAGCGAGAGAACGTCTGGCAAACTGTTGCTTTGCGTGTGGATTAGATTTCAATCGTGACGCTCGCGACACCTAAGAGCCCTCGACCCACTGAAGTTACCGTTTCTGCGGTGGTTTCGGTCGTTAGACTCACGTCAATAGGTGCTATTGTAGTCGCGAGCCTCGGCGCTGTGGCTTTCCTCATTTTTGCGCCACGGTACACGGGCGACTGGAATACTATTTGGGCAAGCGCGGCGGCGGCTTGCGGCTTCTTGACAGTGCTCGTTCTACTGTCGACCGCGATCTTCGCTGCCGGAACGGCCTTCTTCGCGGGAAGCCAGGTCGAAATTACTCGCGAATCGACGCGTGTTGCCCTGACGTACGAAGTGTTGAACGCGCCGTGGACGGCAGCTGGCGCTAGCGCGCTCAGCCAATTTGTATCAATAGCCGGCACTGTCGAGGCAGCACGCACAAAAAGTGATCAGCATTTGCAGGGAACGGGCACGCAACAGGATGTCGACCTGGAAATGCACGACCTTTCGCGAGCGATTATTCGGTCCTATATTTATCTCTCAAGGCTCTATGCGCGGGGAGTGGTTGATAAGGACCTATTCGTCGAGACTGGATGCGTCGCGGTAGCGCGTGCAGCGTATATCTTCGAACCTGCTCTAAAAGATATGCTCCGGCGGGGCTATATAGAGCCCGGCGTCCTTAAGTACGCAAAGGACAGTATTACCTACATCAAACAACGGCCGCAGCTCATCCTTGTCGAGTCGTGGATCGATGGCTGGTCGTTCTAATGCGCCTTCATTCCGTTATAACCGATTGATTTGCGACACTTGATGGTGAGCCTCCTCAAACCCATCCGTGAATCCCTCTCGGTTTAATCAGTGACGCGATGTCGCGGTGCCCCCGAGCCAGCTTCCCAAGAACTCTTCGACCTTAATGTGACGACTTCGCTTCGGTACTCCGCTTATCTCAACCCTAGCTTTCGGTGACTTAAACGTGCCCCGAAGCTGCGATGGCGAATGGAGTATGAAGCCCATGCCATACGCCGTTCTCGCCGGTGAAACCGGCAACTATCACTTATCCTCGGTTCGGTGCATAAAAGCGTTAACGCTAATTCGCTTAGCATGTACTGGCAATTTATCCAGCGGTGAGGGTCATAGCGGACGGCAGACTCGTCGTCGACGCCGCGCTTCTCGAGCCCGTGCCGGAACGAAATACTGCTGCGGCGGGCGGCAATGTTCATCAAGATTGGGCTTTGTCGTCCCTGCGACGAACGCGAAGTAGGCGGCAACGGTACCTCGTCCGAGGCAACTCCCGTCGCTTGTGCCTCATATCAATGAAGCAGCAACCACCGGCTGTGGTTGCGGACGCATTGGTTGTGCGTTAGAGCGGTGGCGTTGCCCCCAGGTCTTTAGACCTTCCAGCAGAAAGACGTGACAAGCGACCGTCGTTGTCGGACCCGCACATGCCTTCCCACTGAACCGGGATACGCGAGTACGTCAAATGTGCGAATGCAGATTTTGCGGTTGAAATTCCGCGGCGCGGTAGGGCGCGGCCGCGCAATCGAAAGATACAATCATTTGCCGTCCACGAGTTGAGGTCAAAGCACTTGCCTGCGCAGCGTTATCGCGAGATCCTTGAACGTCTGCCGTCTTCCCCCGCTTTAGTTAGGATAGCGGGAGTGCGCTTCGACGGCGTACCTCTCGCGGACATGTCTATCGAGTTTGTGGGGGATCCAAAGTTCGATTCGCGCTTTTCATCGCGCTTCACGGAGCGCGTTGTCCTGGCGACAATGGCGGTCACGCTAAATCTTAACGGCGAATTTGTATCGGAACCGTCAGTTCGCGATATGATTTCACGCCCTGACTTTGCTTATTACGAACGGGGCGTTTTGCGATTCTTTGCAGAAACGAGTGTCGTATCTTCGCCGGGAGAATCGGCACGTCGTGATGCTTCCGCAGAAGTCAACGCTTTGATTCGAAAAGCACTGGAAACACCGCCCATTGCAGACGCCTTATTGGGAACCTTTTTATCGTTTGTTATCCCTTGGGGACAGTTAGACTTTCCGCGAAGCGAAATAGCCGAAGAGGTCATTACGGCGGCAATGCAGTATGCGAGGTCAAACCTAGATTCTCTCAGTCTCGATTTGGTTTCGAAGGACTTTCCACTTCTAAACTCGCTCGGGGCAAAAGTCTATATGTCTCGCAGTGGGCCAGCGTTCTTAGACTTTACCTTCGGCGCCCGGTCCTTTGATAGCCGATGGTACTTTCACCGATTCTCTCAAGTACTGAATTCGAAAGCCGCGCGCTTTCGCGCGCAGCAAAATGTCAGATTATTTGTGTATTTTACCGACGCGATGATCGACGGTATGGACGTAAATGCACTCAGTGAGATGGCGCGTGCATCGGATAGCTCCTTTGAGGAAATATATGTAGGATACGAGTCGATTGCCAAACCGCTTCTACACCCGAGCGACGTGTAGGCGTGACCATTGCGGAAATTGAGGCGTTCATTGCCGCGCCTTTCGAAGATGCGCTACACGAGGTGAAAGGCGGTATGCCCTGGACCGACCGTTGCTTTAAGGCGGACCGCCTGTGCGATATAGCGGCTCTGGCGAACTCAGGCGGCGGTCTCCTCCTTATTGGCCGAGATAGTCCCGCTTTCCGCACGGGCACTCTTGCGGTTGTCGATCAAGCGACATATGACGTCACGCCAGTTGGTGTGGATATGCGGAATTACATCGGTGCTGTCGTCGAAGCGCGCGTTCACCAGCTCGCCGCTGGGACAGATTTGGTTGTGGCAATAGACGTACCCGCGATAACGCGTGTGCCAGCAATCATGGTTCGTGATTTTGGATGTCAGCCGCACGGCACGCATTTTCTTCCCGGAGATGTGTTCATCCGAACGCCAGCGGCTGAAACCAGGAAGATCGCAAGTTATGCAGAGATGGAAAATCTTTTAACGCGCGTGGTCGACTATCGACTCGCCCAAGAGTACCAGCGGTTCCGTACGTTGGGCATTACGTAGGATTCGGCTTAAAGCTGTCGGTGCAGGCGTGCGCGGATCGGTATAGCCCGTTATCTTTCTAGGCGGTTCGACGCGGCGCGATGTGATTGCGTCTAACGGCGTCAGCGGCGCGCAACGTTGACGGTGATCTGACTCCATCCGGAGCTGGACACCCGATAAGCGAATCACCGCTTAGGAAGGTGCCTCCATGGCCAACAAGCCGTTCGCTCCCGAACCCGAGCCGATCGAACGCTGGACCGCGCAGCGCAAGGCCGCGATCATCATCGAGGTGTTGAAGGGCCAGATCTCCGTGCCGGAAGCCGCACGCAAGTACGGCTTCACGCAGCACGAGTACCGCCGCTGGGCAGATGAATATCATCGCGCCGGCGTCGAGGCGCTCAAAGTGAATCGCAAAGACCAGGATGCGAAGCACGAGGCCGAGATCAAACGGCTGCGCGCGAAGATCGGCCAGCTCGTGATGGATGACGATCCTTCAGGAGGCGATGCGTCCTTTTCGTTTGGGCGATCAGACGTCGAGCGTGTGGTCGCCAACGGCAAGAGAGCGCGTCAATGAGTCTGTCGACTCTTGAAGGTGCCGCGCAGTACATCGTACTACCAGCGTCGTGAGCGCACGCCGATGGTCGACGAGCTCCTCGCTCAGCGCATCAAGCACCTCATCGACGATGAACCGTATCTGGGCTATCGCATGGTGTGGGCACGGCTACGCATGGCCGGCCACGTCGTGAACCGCAAGGCTGTACAGCGGATCATGCAGCTCAAATGCTGGCAGTACCACCGTCGGCTGAAAAGGCGCTGCTCGCCGCGAGTCCAGACCAGCATCAGCGTCAGCCGGGTCTCGAACGTGAGGTGGGCGACTGATGCGACGTACATCTGGCGTGTTGGACTGCGCCGAGCGCGAGTGCGTCGGCTGGAACATTAGTCAGCGCAACGACGCCAAGGAAGCTTCCTGGGCGCTCGAAGACGCGCTGCTGCGCCGTTTCGGTGTCCTCCCCGATCGCGACATCGGCGTCGTGCTGCGACCGACAATGCCCTGGTGTACGCCTCGGAGCTCTACCGCAAGCTTGCGCGCAGCTACGGCCTCGCGCAAGAGTTTATCCTGCCGCACACGCCCGAGCAGAACGGCGTCGCTGAGTCGTTCATGGGTACACTCAAGCTCGAGTGCATTTGGCAGCACCGCTTCGCGAGGTACGACGACGCCAAAACCGTCATTACCGCTTGGATCCGCCACTACAACGAGACCCGTCCCCATTCGAGTCTGGACTACCGCGCGCCGACGGACGGTGTGGCGTGAGCGCCAGGCCCAATTAACCGCCTAACGTGTCCAGAATCCGCGGGGTCAGATCAACGGAATTTTGCTCTCGGCGCCGGTTAACGGCCTGTCGTGCGTCGCGAGGTCGCTGTTCACGACCGGGCTTTGTTCACTTTGCCGCGCCAGCGCCAGAATTTAGTCGCCATGCTGGCGGATACCCTCACCGGCGGCGTTCCGCTCGTCGAGCTCGTGCACGAGGCGCGATGCCGCCATGACCTCTTCCGGCGGGACCACCTCCGCCTCGACCGTGCCGCCCTTGCCGCCCGGGCCCGCGACCGGCCCGGGCCGCTCGGGATTGCCGAACGGCGTCTGCTCGGATTTCGGGACGTCCTCTTCCTCGGGCGTTTGCGCTTTGAACGGGTCGCGGCGGCCGGGGCGGATGTTGCCGGTGAAGGCCTTGCCCTCGTGGATCGTGACGTTGGGGTCGGCCACGAGCGGCGGCAAGTCGTTGGCGGAGTCGCCCCTCACTTCGCCCTCGTAGCCGAAATGGTACGGGATGCCGATCTGGTGCACGAAACGGCCCGGGCCGAGCCGGAACGGCTGCATGCGCCCGGTGACCAGCGCGCGCACCTCGATGTCGCCGCGCGCCGTCTCGACCGTGACCCAGTCGCCGTTGCGGATGCCCTTCTCCACCGCGAGCTCGGGCGAGAGCTCGCAGAACGCGGCGGGCTGCAGCTCGGCGAGCCACGGCAGCTGGCGGCTCATCGCGCCCGCGGCGTGGTGCTCGGTGAGGCGGTACGTGGTGACAACGTACGGATACTTCGGGTCGCCGATCGCGTGATACGGATTGTCGCGCCGGCGCCATTCCTTGAGCACCGGGTTGTACTGCACGTTGGGATAGAGCGCGTTGCCGACGGGCGACTCGCGCGGCTCGTAGTGCGTGGGCAGCGGGCCGTCGGCCGTGCCGTTCACGCCGAAGATCTCGGAGCGGCCGTATTCGAGCATCACGAACGGCGTGTCGCCGTCGATCGCATCCTCGCCGCGCGCATCGTCGGGCGCGCGATACGACGGCGCGGTGTGGGGCGGGAAATCCGGCGCGTCGTCGCCCGTCCAACGGCCTGCGCCCTCGTCCCACCACACCAGCTTCTTGCGCTCGCTCCACGGCACGCCGTTCGGATCGGCGGACGCGCGGTTGTACAGCGTGCGCACGTTGTTCGGCCACGCCCAGGCCCATTCGGGCGAGGCGGGATTCGCGGGATCGGCGATGCGGCGTCGCGTGAGGTTGCGGCCGGGCGCCGGGAACATGCCGGCGTAGATCCACGCGCCGCACGCGGTGCTGCCGTCGTCGCGCAAGTCGTGCGCGTCGCGCACGTGCTCGCCCGTTTCGATGCGGTAGCCGTTGATCTCGCGCATCACCTTCTCGACGTCGGGCTCGCCGAGCGCGCGCTCGTGCGGGTCGTCACTCTCGTAGTCCCAGGTGAGGTCGAGCAGCGGGCGGTCGAGCCAGTTCTCCGAGTCCGCGTAGAGCGCGCGCAGGCGTTTGCCGAGGTCGTACGTGAACGCGAGATCGCTGCGCGCGTCGCCCGGCGGGTCGACGGCCTTCTCGTGGAACTGCACGAGCCGCATCGTGTTGGTGAACGTGCCCGCCTTCTCCGCGACGCCGGCGACGGGCAGGAAGAACACCTCGGTGCCGATCTTGGTGGGATCGGCCGACTCACGCTTCCAGAACGTCGCGCTCTCGGTCTCGAAGATGTCGCGCACCACCAGCCACTTCAGCCGTTCCATCGCGCCGCGCTGCAGCGCCGCGTTCTGCCCGCCGACCGCGGGGTTTTGGCCGTACAGCACCAGGCCTTCCACCTCGCCGTCCTTCATCGAGAAGAACATCGGCAGATCGGAGTGGTCGCCCGTGTTGAGCGGAAGGCGCGCGAAGTTCCAGTCGTTGTGCGCCTGTGCGTGCTCGCCGTACCACGCCTTGAGCAGCGAGATCGCGTACGCCGGGAAGTCCGCCCAGCGGCCCGAGCGCATCGTATGCGCTTTCGACCACGTCGCGAAGTCGGTCTCGTCCTTTTCGAGCGTCGGCACTTTGAGATAGCCGGGGAAGTTGTCGTAGAGCGTCGCGATGTCGGTGGAACCTTGGATCGAGGCGTGGCCGCGCAGCGCCATGATGCCGCCGCCCGGGCGCCCGGTGTTGCCGAGCAGCGCCTGCAGCGTCGCGGCGGCGCGGATGTTCTGCACGCCCACCGTGTGCTGCGCCCAGCCCATCGCGTAGGCGTACACCGCGGTGCGCTCGCGGCCGCTGTTCTCCACCAGCATCCGTGCGAGCTTCAAGAACGACTCCCTGGGCGCGCCGGTGATGCTCTCGACCATCTCGGGCGTGTAGCGCGCGTAGTGGCGCTTGATGACGTTGATGACGCAGCGCGGGTGCTGCAGCGTGGGATCTTGCTTGGGGCGCTTGCCGCCTTCGTGCACCGACGCTTCGCCGCCGCCGCTCGAGGGCTGCGACGAGTCGTCGATTTCGTAGCGCCAGGCTTTCGCGTCGTACGTGCACTTGTCGGGATCGTAGCCGCTGAACATCCCGTCGAGGTCTTCGGTGTCGCGGAAATCCGGGTGGACGAGGAACGACGCGCTCGTGTATGCGTGCACGTACTCTTTGAAATACGCGTCGTTGGACAGGACGTAGTTGATCAAGCCGCCGGTGAACGCGATGTCGGTGCCGGAGCGAATGGGGATGTAGAGGTCGGCCAGCGCGCTCGTGCGCGTGAAGCGCGGATCGACGTGCACGATCTTCGCGCCGCGCTCCTTCGCCATCATCGCGAAGCGGAACCCGACGGGATGGTTCTCCGCGAAGTTCGAGCCTTGGATGACGATGAGGTCGGCATGCTGCAGATCCATCAAGTGGGTCGTCGCGCCGCCCAGGCCGTAGAGGGTGCCGAGACCCGGCACCGTCGCGCTATGTCAAATGCGGGCCTGGTTCTCGATGAACGGCGTTCCGATGTTGCGGAACAGCTTGGCGATCAGGTAGTTCTCTTCGTTGTCGAGCGTCGCGCCGCCGAGCGAAGCGATCGCGGTGGTGCGGTTGACGCGCCGGCCGTGCTCGTCGTGCTCGCGGAACGTGCGGTCGCGTGTGTCCTTGATGCGCTGCGCGATGCGTTCCATCGCCCAGTCGTACGGCACGTCGGTCCACTCGGTGGCGAACGGCGCACGGTATTTCGCCGTGGTGATGCGGTTGGGGTTGACGTGCAGCTGGTACGTCGCGGAGCCTTTGGGGCACAGCGTGCCAGCGTTGATCGGCGAGTCGGGGTTGCCCTCGATGTCGACGATCGTGTTGCCCTTGCTGTAGACCGTCGTGCCGCAGCCGACCGCGCAGTAGGGGCACACGCCCGGCGTCTTCTTCGCGCCGGCGATCCGCGGCCGCAGCTGCTCGGAGCGTTTGGAGAGCACGTTGGGAAGCGCGCCGACGCGTTCGCCGAGCGCGCCGGCCGCGCGGCTCAGGAGCGAGGTGAGATCGATGACGGGGCGCTTCGTGTCTGCCAAGTGATCCTCGCGGGATGGGTCGGTGCGCGCAGTGACGGGTAGAGCCTTCCCGTGACCAAAGCCGTTCTCTTCGACGTCGACGGGACGCTGATCGACTCCAACGACCAGCACGCCCGCGCATGGGTCGCAGCGCTCGCCGAAGCCGGTTACACCATACCCTTCGAACGGGTCCGCCCGCTCATCGGCATGGGCGGCGACAAGGTGCTTCCTGCGCTCGTCCCAGGCCTGACCGAGGACTCGCCCGAGGGGCAAGCGATCGGGAAGGCTCGCACGCGCTGGTTCATGGAGCACGAGCTCGAGACGATCCCGCCGACCCGGGGAGCGCGGGAGTTGTTGGAGGCGGTGCGGGCACGAGGGGCGCGCGTCGTGGTGGCGACGTCGGCGAAGCAAGAAGAGCTGGATGCGCTGCTGGCGCGGGGAGATTTGGGGGCGTTGGTGGACGTGGCGTCGACCGGGGATGATGCGGATGAGTCCAAGCCCGCGCCCGACATCATCGAGGCGGCGTTGCAGAAAGCCGGCGTCGGTGCGGGCGAGGCGGTGATGGTGGGCGATACGCAGTACGACATCGAGGCCGCGCACAAGGCCGGCGTGGCGTGCGTGGCGCTGCTGTGCGGCGGTAATGATCCGGCGACGTTGCGCGAGGCGGATGCGACCTATGCGGACCCAGCCGAACTAAACGGTGCGCTCGACGCATCACCGTTCGCGCGGGCATGAGCAAGCATCCGATCTCGTCCGATGCGTCCAGCACGGTGTGCCGTATCTAGACGACTAGCCGAAAGCGAGTCTCCGAAACTTGTCGAAGCCCTCCACCGATGAATCGCTGGGTGCCACCCTCCAAGCGCCGCGCACAAGCTGAGGCCGCCGGGAAGCCGCTCGTCTACCAGTACGCGACGGTTCCAGCCGCCCTACGGCGTCAGGTGGTCCTGATACTCCAGCGCGCGATCGGCGAACGGCTATACAGCCATCGAAGCTATGTCATAGGCGACGAGCCCACCCAGGCATACGTGTACTGGAATGACATTTTCAAGACGTTGCGCGAGGAACGCGGTGATTTCAAGCTCGCCACTGGCGATGAGCCGAACGAGCAAGTCCTGAACTTCATTCTGAACTGTGATACCGATGGCTTCATAGACGCGGTTGAGCTTTGCCTGTTGGTTGTGCACGTCTTAGCGCGCAACGCTGACCCGGGGACGCTTGCGCAGGCTGCCGTCACTGAAACTGCGGATGACGCCATTGCGGACGTGAATTATCGGTTCCAAGAGCATCGCTTCGGGTACAGCTTCGTCCCGGATGCGCGGAAGCTCATTAGGATCGACAGCCAATATCTCCACGCAAATGTCATTGAGGAGGGTTTCAAGCTGCTTCAACGTGGCGGCTTCACTGGAGCGGAGAATGAATTTGAGGAGGCCCACAAAGAGTACCGGAAAGGTGAAAACAAAGATGCGATCGCCAAGGCGCTAAACGCCGTTGAGAGCACCATCAAGACGATATGCATTCGGAGGAATTGGGCAATACCACCGAACGCAGCATCGAAGGACTTAATCAAAGTGATCTTCGACAACGAACTAATTGCAAGGAGCCACGAAGGGTTCTTTGGAGCATTGCGAGCCGTCTTAGAGTCCGGCCTGCCAACGGTTCGCAACAAGAGCACAGCCAGTCATGGGCAGGGTCCGGCCGTCGTCGTGGTTCCACCGCACGTCGCGGGATTCGCCTTGCACCTCGCAGCGTCAAGTATCGTGCTGCTCGTGGAGGCCGACAAGGCCAAGAAGTAGGCGCGAGAGCGCCCCTTATGCAGGGACGCTCTCCATGTAGTAGTCAGGTGCTGGTGCTGGTCGCAGGCCGTTCCAGCATCCGCCAACTGATTGACAGCCTTCGCTCGCCGTACTTGATCGGTCGCCTGAAGATGGGCGGGCCGATCGCCTCAACCCACGCTTTCAGGAGCTCACGATCGCCTTCGGTCACCATGTGACGGCCATCATCGCTCAGTCGCTCACCGAACGCGAACGCCTCGGCGTTGAACAGCAGCCGGTCGAGCTTGTCGATCGCAGCCGCGCGCGAGCGCTCCGCGGGCAACCGTCCTAGCTGCGCCTGGAGCCCTTCGCGTGTCGCCTGGAGCGCGAGCCGATCGGCGTTGACCTCGGATAGCACGCGCTCCGCTTCGACAGCCACGCCGGGTTGCTCCGACGCTGCGAGCCGCATCGCGCCGCGCGCCTGCCGGTCTAGTGACGCCTCCTCCGCATCAAGCTCAACGAGCCGCGCTTCGATGCTTTCCGCATTGTCGTGCGCTTCGCAACGACAGGCTCGGCGAGCCACCGATCCTTGACGGCCTGCGCGACGGCTGGATCACGCAGCTTGTGGAGCTTGTCCACGATCAGCGGCCGCACCCGATACACCGCGACGTGTATCTCATGGTCATGGTGACGCTGCCCGCCGCGGACACCTTTGCACGTCAGCGTGTACGGGTTCGGATTGGACTTGATGTACAGGCCGATCATCAACGCACGACGAGCATCGCCCAGCGCATCGGCGCACACGCCGCATGCGACGAGGCCGGACAAGTCGTGTTGACGATCCTCGGGTGCCGGGTGGCCTGTCTCCATCTGTCGCACGAGCGCGTCGAGCGCCGCATCGCCCGTTGATGGTTGATCGTTGCGGCTGGCGCGAACGTACCCGAACGCCTGTCGGTGCTGCCCGTGCAGCGCACGAAGCTGCGCCTGCGTTTCGGGTGTCCGCACACCGGCCTGACGTAGGCGTCGTCATCATCCAGGAGCGCGAGTTGCAGCCCGCGGCGCGAGCGCCATGCCTGCGGCGCGACCTGCTCCAGCCATGCGACGACCTTGCGTTGTGATTCACCGACCAGGATTCGCCGGTCAACCTCTTCACGATCTGCGCGCTAGCCGGATCGGGTTCCAACCGCTTCGCACTCTTGGGGCCGACGAGGCGCAGGCCGAATGCCGGCCGGTTCGTCGTCGTGGCTCCGCGATTGCGCGCCTCAGCGTACCGCTTCAGTTGGCGCTTCTTGATGCGACGGCGCTCAGCTTTGGCGTCGTTGAACTTGCCCCACACGTAGTCACGATCGGCGTCCCGCGTGAGGTCGACCGGCCGGTCATCTTCATGCTCAAGCTCCCACAGCTTGACGCCCATATCGCGCAGCTTGCCGAATTGCTCAGCACCGAGGAACTTGTCGCGCGTGAAGCGGTCGAGCGAGTCGATCACCAGCGCATCAACGCTCAGCGACGGAAGCTCCTCGAACATGCGGAGGAACGTCTTGCGCTGGAGCACGGTGCCGGCACTCTCGGCCTCGGCATATGCTTGAACGCGGACTGCGCCTGTGCGCTCAAGGAAAACGCCGAAGCGTGTCTCCTGGTCGTCAAGAGACACGCCGCGGTCGCGCTGTGTTTTCGTGGACAGGCGTGCGTAGGTCACGACGCGTATCGTTCGCTGCTACTGGTCACGGTTGGCACTTGGGCTCCAGGACTTTTTGAAGGACGCGCCCGCCAAGCTTCGTGACCGCAAGCCGGGATGAGGACCGCACTGCGGCCTCATGCCTTCTTCTTCGACGCGGGGGCAGCCGATCCGCTCCGCTTGCGTTTGGGTTCGGTAACGGTCGCAGCAGCTTTCCGGCCACGGGACGGCTTGGGGGCGGGAGGGGGCGCTTCAGGTGCGCTCGCGGGTGCGGTGGGTGCGTCCTCCACACGCGCGCCGCACACTTTGCACGACCCGCCTTTCCGCCACGAGAACAGCTTGTTGTCCTTGCGGCAGCGCGCGAGGCCCATCTTGTCCAGTGCCGGGGTGCGGTGGATGTTGTCAGTGTCGGTCATCGTTTCGCTCCTAGTGGATGCGGGTGAGATGACGACGACCATACTGGATCGACACTGGCGGTCGGATGGACAAGCACGAGAAACAGTAGAGCCCCCGACGAATCGGAGGCTCTACATTTTGTCGCGCGGTTGGGGCACTAGCTGCCTTTCGGCTTGTTTCGTGCCTGGAACTTGACCTGTTGCGGCAAATCCTTCGTCGCGTCGAACTTGACCGTTTGGCCGTCATGCGTCTTGAACTTGACGGTCGTCTCGGTCGGCTTCTTCGCTACGAACTTCACCGTATGCGTGCCTTTCGCCATCTACGTCACCTCCTTTCGCAGGTATTTACCGACCCCGCCAGGTCGGAAGCTTTGTGAGCGGTTCACGTCGGGCTGAGCTCGACGGTCGGCCGCGGATCAGCTTCATCAAAGACGGCCTCGCGAACGAATGGCGCTGGCAGCTTGGTATCACGCGCTAAGTCAGCCACGGTGTAGCCCTTAGCTTCAAGCACCTCTACCGCCATTCTGAGCAATACTGCGGGCTCCACGCCATCCAGTGGGAACATCGTTTCGTTCTTGCGCTGGTTCAGCTTGGAGAGCGTCATCATCGCGCGGCGGAACGTCGCCTCCGTCAAGCGGCCCAGGTCAAGCGCGCGGCGCAGCAACGCGGCCACGGACACACCCCAAACCTTCTTCAATTCACGGAATATCGGCCAGAGAAGCCGCGTCGGCAGTTGATGTCTGATATCGTTGCGCGGCATGAGAAATGCTGCGGCAAACCCATGCGCTTGCGCCTCCAGAATCGCGTTTCCCGATTCCGGGTCAGCGTGCAACAAGATGTGCCCTAGCTCATGTGCCGCATCGAAGCGTAGGCGATCAAGTGGCTTACCGTCATCAAGCACGACTAGCGGCGTTTTCCCGTACCAACGAGAGAAAGCGTCCACCTCTCGGCAATCAACGTTGCAGCGTACAACGATTATGCCGTTCGCTTCCAAGAGCCGAACCATGTTTGGCACTGGGCCGGGCGCCATGTTCCAGAATGCGCGAAGCGCTTCCGCACGTTGCTCTATGACTTCTGGATCATCAGACTCGGAAACGTGAACGTTCTCCATGATGTTGAGCTCGGGCAGCTTGACGCGCCGTCGAAGTTCGTCCACGACCTCGCTCATTAGAAATGCGCGAGCCTGGGCTTTGTCGCGTTGGATCTGTCGCGTTGAGCGGAGGCTGCGGAAGAAAGCTGTACCGTGGCCGCGCGCACCAGAACGCCGACCATCGTCGGCAAAGAACTCGACGGATTGCCCGAGCGCCATCGAGAGCTTCACGAGTGCCGCAGCACTTGGCTTACTGATCCCGCTCTCGTACTGCGTGAGCACCGCGGGCGTCATCCCGATCCGCTTCGCGAGCTCAGTCTTTCGCAAACCCATCGCCTCACGCGCCACCTTGAGGCGGAACGGGTCGAACAGGCTCGCGTACACCCGCGCCTGATCGACGCTCACGCCTTGTCCTCGCGCGTGCGCTCCGTGCTCTCCTCGGGCATTTCCTCGACGGTGACGGTCGGCTGCGCCATGTCCTTGAACGTCGGCGTGCTCGGCGGCGGCGGCGTCGGGTCGATGTGGACACCGCTGAGGCCGAAGTCCTCATTGTCCTTCGTGTAAACTTGCTCCAGCCACAGCCACCCGGCTTCGGCGCGATCCGAACTGATCGGTGCGCCGACCCAGGCTTGCAAGAAGCCCTCGTCCGGGTTGCCGCTGTGGACGACGACGATCTCGGGCACCGCGACCGGCTGGGCCTCGCGGTCCATCGTGAAGTTGAACAACGACATCTGGTTGTTCTCAACGATCAGCAGCCGCTTGCGCGAGCGCTCGCCGTTGAGACGGAAGTCCTCGGCGCGATCCTTCATGCTCGACCCGAACTTGTAGAAGCTGATCCGGCAATTGGGCAGCTTGATGTGGAACGCAGAACCGCTGCGATGGACCTCCGCACCGACGACCGAGCCGAAGCCCTGTTCGAGGAAGTACATCGAACTCTGCCACGTACTGACGCCGAAGCTCATCGACGTGTTGCCGATCTCCGGGTCGAACGCCAGCACGTTGCGGTCGTACGAAGCGTACAGCGCCCTCACGATGACTTCCATGACGAAGGCGTCGAAATAGTCCAGATACGACAAGGCAGGCACCCCCAAAATCGGGTCCGAGCAGTGTAGCCGCTCAGCAGCTACCCCATCACCCTACCGGAAGTGCGCGATCCTTGTCAATAAATTTAGTGGGCGCGCTCGGTCGCCTTGGTTGCGACCGAGGTCAGCCGATCTTAGGCGGGTTGAGCTCGCCGGGGTACTGGACCATCGCCCCGAGCATGCACGGGAGGCCCGTCCGCTCATCGCGCTGGCCGCACTCCTTGAGGGCGTCGGGGGTAGCCGCCATATCAACCGTGTGGCCGCCCGGGCAGAGGTAGGTATAGGTCATGGTTGCCATCCGATCAGCCTACCACGGCTTCCGTGATGCCGTCGCGCGGTAGGCTTCTATCAAGGTATTAACGGTATACATATCGCGCGGATTGGCCGCGAGTAGCGGCTTTTCGATATTGTCGACGTCGCGCAAGAAGGCGTACCGCCGCCGGACGTTCGCAATCCACTTGTCGATCTCCACCGGCGCGATGAGGAAGCCGATTGCCTCCGCGGTAAAATGCGTTCGCGCTCGAGGACGGAGGATATCCTCGGGGCTAAACGGTGGTCGACCAAGTCCCGACTTGTTGATGTCCCGCCACACCTTCAGTACCGTCAGCCTGCGGACGAGAGCTTCATCGAACGGCCGGTCGCTGAACCAAGCGAGGTCGTAGAGGTCGCGCGCCAAGCTGTCGCGGCGATAGCGTGCGAGCTTTTCGGCGAGTAACTCCTCGATCGCGATCACCGGGGTCTCGGCTACTGTGAAGTCATATGCGCGATGAATCGGCAACGGAACGGGTCGCAGCCGCTGGGATGCAAGCCACGGCAACTCGTGCGCGATGTCGATGCGAGCTTGAATCGCCGGCGACCCGAAGGCCGAATCAATGTGCATGCGGGCGCGGCGCATCGGCACGGTCTGCTCGATGCGAAACGTGAAGCCGTCAATAGTTACACCATCCAGGTGTTCGAAAAGGAGTTCTGCCAGGCCCTCGTCTTCCACGGCGAAATCGAGGTCCGTCGAAAAGCGCCCTTCGCTTCCGAGCCGGAACTTGCGCAGCGCCGTACCGCCCTTGAAGACAAGGCCGAGGTCGAAGAGTCCCGCCTCGTGAAGGTGATGGAGCGCGTGATCCTGCGCGACATCGATGAGCGCGCCGTCGAAGAACATGCGCTGTCCCTGACAGTGACGAAGCAGCAATCCTTGGGTTATCATGCTTTGACGCTCGGGACGAGCAACGAGTCTACAAGATTGTACTCGCGAACGAACCGGCCGCGCGTTCGACCGCGACCGAGATATGTGAGGCCTTTGGGACGCGCGTTCCGCATCAGATCTTGCGCGAGGTGCTTGAAGTTCGCACGATCCGCGAGGTACGCGAGCCGAACTCGCGCCGTATGAGGCGCGTCCTTGATCTCTTGTTCGAGATCAACTGCGTCGGCGCGTTTGAAGGCCTCCTCGAGCCACTCCATGACGTTCGGCCAATCACGGTAATAGTGTGGTTCGATTGCCATCATTGCGAGCAGGGTCGGAACGCGCGACACAGGTAGGTGATCTTTCTGCTCAGGTTCGAGCGCGCCCCAAAGCCGCGTGACGCGAAAATCACTGAGCGCCGGCGGGAGTTTGCGCTGCGAGGGATGTGTCGCCAAGACGTGCTTGACGGGTTGGCGTGTACTGAGACCTTGAAGCCAGGCCGCAGAATCGTAGGCTAGCGCAACCGGGAGGTCGCGGCGCTGCAGAGTCGCGCGCAGCTCGATGAATGGGTCGCCCGACGACAACGCGCCGGCGCGCGCACCCGGAGCAAACTCCCAGCGCCCCTTGGTGCGCAATGGGAGCAGCCAGCCGAGCCGCTGCAGATCGCGGGCGACCGCCGCGGGGTCATCTTGCATACCGAGCTCGCTCAGATACGAGCCAAGCTCATCGAGCGTCACGAACTTGGGTTGGAAGAGCTCGAGGTTTTCAACGACGGAGCCAAGTCTAGGCGGAATGGTGCGAGCGGGCTGTCGTTCGGACCCCTCGAAAGTAAGAACTGACGGAGACATATGGGTACTGAATGACAGTACCACGCCCCCCAACAACTGTCAATGGAACCCCGCCCCAGTCCATATATCGTCCTTGGACGGGTGCTCAATGACAGCCGCGGCTAGACGAGCGGTAAGTCGGTGGCAGACTGGCAGTTACGAGGTGGCCGGGGTCCCCGCGGCGGACCTTCGGCTGTTCGCGCGGTCCAGGGCGGCGTCCATTGCGCCGTACAGGTCTTTCATCAAGAACGGCTTCGTCAAGACCGCGTCCCAGCCGTCGAGTACGGCCGGTATGCGCAGGCCCATGCGCACGAGCGGCGTGCCGTTGGTGCGGGTGAGGAATCGTTCTGCCGGCATGCCGAGGCGGTCCGCGTCGACCAGCGCCACGTCGAAGCGCCCGTCCGCCAGCGTGCGCAGCAGGTCGTCACCGCTCGTCGACACCGTCACCGCGTAGCCGTCGTCGCGCAGCGCGTGCGCCACGTACGAGCGCGCGTCGCCGTCCACGTCGAGCAGTGCTACGCGGCGCGACGCGATCGTGCGGTGCGCCGAGCGCGACGGCACGAACACGCGGAACGTCGAGCCCTGTCCTTCGACCGACTCCACCTCGACGTGGCCGCCGTGCAGCTCGACGATCGTCTTGGCGAGATACAGTCCGAAGCCGGTGCCGCTGATGCCGAGCGCGCGCGCGTTGCTGGCGCGCGCGAAGCGCCCGAACAGCTTGCCGCGCTCGTTGTCGGGGATGCCGATGCCGCGGTCGCGCACGCTCAGCTCCACGCCGCCCTGGCGCGCGCGCAGCGACACCTCCACCGCCTCGCCGCCCGGCGAGTACTTGATGGCGTTGCCGACGAGATTCTCCACGACTTGCCGCAGCCGCGCGGCATCGCCCGCGACGGTGAGGTTGCCGCCGATCACGCGCAGATCGAGCGGCCGCGTCACGCTGAACACGCGCACGACGTCGCGCACGAGCGCGACGAGATCCACGTCCGCCAGCGTGAGGGCGAGCTCGTTCTGCTCCAGCCGCGAGAGCGCCAGCGTGTCGGTGGCGAGCGATGCGAGCCGCATCGCGCTCGACGAGATCATGCCCAGATACTGGCGCGCCTCTTGATCGAAGCGCTCGTCGTCGGCGAGCACGTCCGCGAAACCGACGATCGTCGTGAGCGGCCCCTTGAAGTCGTGCGCGAGCATCGCGATCAGATCGTTCTTCACCTGGTTGAGCTCGACGACCGCATCGCGCCGCGACGCCAGCTCCAAGTACAGCTCGACGTTGCGCGCCGCGACCGCGAAGTACTGGCCGAGCAGCCCCAGCGCGAACACGTCGGCGGTGCTGAACGCCGCCGTGCGCTGCACGTCGAGCACGTACGCCGTTCCGCCGCCCGAGCCCGGGACGCGCACCGCCGCGCGCTGCTCGAGCTCGTCGAGCACGCACACGTCGCTGCGCGACGCCAGCGCCACGAACGAGTCGCCGGGCTCCGCATCGTCTTCCAGCGAGAGATCCGCCGTCGCGGCGAAACCGCCGCGCGGGCGCGGCGCGTACAGCGTCGCGCGACCGTCCACCAGCTCGTGCACGCCCGACAGCAGCGCTTCCACGAGCACGCTGGGTTCGAGCGACGCGAACAGCGTGCGCGCGATCGACGTGATCGCGGTGAGGCGCTCGTTCTGCAGCGCGAGCTGCGCTCCGCGCAGCACTTGCTCGGTGACGTCGCGCTGCACCATCACGTAGTGCGTCATCACGCCCTGCTCGTCGAGCAGCGGCCGCGCCGACGCTTCCGTATGATAGTGCGAGCCGTCGATACGGTACGAGATGTACTCGACCATCGCCGCGCGCCCGGCCATTGCTTCCTTGCGCATGAACACCAGGCGCGAGCGATCCGTCTTGGGGCCGAAGAAGTCGTCGACGTGGTGGCCGATCACCTGATCGGGGCGCGTCGCGCCCTTCATGCGGATGAACGCGTCGTTGGCGTACACGATCGTGGGCGCTTCTTCCGGCGTCGCGCCGGGCTTGGCGAGAATGATCGGGTCCTGCGCGGCCTCGATCGCCGCCGACAGCAGATTGATGCGCTGCTGCGCGCGCTCGCTCTCGGTGAGGTCGGTCGCGACCACCAGCGCGATCTCGCGCTGGTGCGTGGAGATCAGCTCGAT
>Ga0209624_10000942_pt1 | contig 24412 bp, 21 predicted proteins | sample JacPinW_OM2H0_O1_FD_188565 | JGI IMG/M metagenome (GOLD analysis project Ga0209624, IMG submission 188565) | Forest soil microbial communities from Algoma, Ontario, Canada - Jack Pine, Ontario site 1_JW_OM2H0_O1 (SPAdes) (version 2) | ecosystem: Environmental > Terrestrial > Soil > Boreal...
CGCGACACTTGCCACGACCCAAGGCAGCGCACGGCGCCACCCGCGCGCGGAAACCGCGGTAACGAAAGCGCCCGATTCTGTGGCCGCGTCCCGAATCCACTCCAGCTCGAATTTCAGGTCGTGAGCGGATTGCAACCTCTCGTCGGGATCCTTTACCAGACACCGCTTCACAACCCGGTCCAGAGCCGCGGGCATGTTCGGCTGGAGAGAGGAAATCGGCGGCGGTTCCCACTCCAACAGCTTTGCGATCGTACTCGCCGCGCTCTCCCCCTCAAATGCAGTCTTCCCCGTCGCCATCTCGTATAGGACCGCGCCGAGCGAAAAGATGTCGGCGCGGGCATCGGTATCTTTCCCCTGAAGCTGCTCCGGCGCCATGTACTGCAACGTCCCCACAATTGTGCCCTCTGCCGTGGTGGAGTCTTTGCCGGGCGGGAACTCGGAAATTGGAGCTGGCGCAGAAGATGTGCCCTGCTTCAATTTCGCCAAACCGAAATCCAGAAGTTTCGCGCCCGACCTGGTGAGCATGACATTTCCAGGCTTCAAATCGCGGTGGGTCACGCCATTGCGATGAGCCTTGTCGAGTGCGTCGGCAATCTCGATTGCGTACTCGAGCGTTTGCTCCAATGGCAGCCGTCCCTTGGCAAGGCGTGACGCGAGCGTTTCCCCTTCCAGATATTCCATCACTAGATAGTTTGTGCCGTCCTGGTGACCCAAATCATGGACCACGCAGATATTCGGATGGTTAAGACTCGCAATCAGCCGAGCTTCGCGCTCGAAGCGACCACGCGACGCTGGATTGTCAGCAAGATGCGGAGCAAGAATTTTGACGGCGACGACGCGATTGAGCCTGGTATCGCGCGCGCGATAGACTTCGCCCATCCCGCCAGAACCGGCCGAAGCGAGGATTTCGTACGGCCCTAGCCGGGTACCGCTCTTCAGCAGTTCCCTGGTTTTCACAACGGGCGGTTCCATGAAACCGCTGCCGCCTTGTTCGTGGGCGGCGATCATCAACTCCACGTCATGGCGGAGTGAGGCGTCCGCACACACGTTGTTGAGGTAGGCAGTCCGCTCCGCGGGTTTCTGCTCGAGCGCCTGAGCGAACATCACCTTTACTTCCTGCCAGCGCTCCGGGGTCATTTCAGTGAACCCCTCTGCATTTCCAGGCGAAGCCAAGCTCGAGCCGCCGACCAGTCCCGCTTTACCGTCCTGGGTGATTTGCCCATCACGACCGCGGTTTCCTCAATGGAAAGCCCGGCAAAAAATCGCAGTTCTACCAGGCGGCTCGCTTGTGGGTCCAGGCTGGCAAGTTTGTTCAAGGCAGCATCGAGTTCCACAACGTCAAGATCCGCCTTTTGTGGCAAGGCGATTTCTGGAATGAGGCTTAGCCGGGGACCGCCCGCACCGCGCTTGGCAGCACCACGACTTCGCGCGTGATCGACCAAGATGTGCCGCATCATCTGCGCCGCCACCCCGAAAAAGTGTGCCCGGCTTTGCCATGGCGGTGATTCTCGGCGTGCCAGACGAAGGTACACTTCGTTGACCAGCGCTGCGCTCTGTAGGGTGTGATCCGGGCGCTCGTGCCAAAGATGGCGGCGTGCGATTCGCCGCAACTCTTCGTACATCAACGGAATCAACGCATCCCGTGCTTCCAGATCGCCTTGCCCCCAATCTTTCAGGAGTCTAGTGATCTGTGCGGATGAAGGGGTAGGCACGGATCCACTCCTGAAGCGATCAACACGCCTGAAATTACTAAAAAGGTACAGCCCGCCGCTGACAAAGTCAATTTGTCCGCGCGTTGAAATAAGGACGGGCGCGTCCTGCTGAAGCTGGAATCCCGTGATTCCTCGATGAGGGTTGGCCCCAATTGCGCCTGATTGTCGCTGTATGGAGTGAAGGTGCCGTCTCGTTGGTCAAACGTACGGGGCTGGGAATTTCCATGGCTCTGTCCCCCGGGGAGGGGAGCATGAAGATGCGGGAAGTGATTCTGCGGGCGATCGCAAGAAAGATCACATGGAATGAGGCGGCGGACGTACTTGGAATCTCGTACTCCGCGATCGACCGCCTGCGGCGACTTTACCGGAGAAGAGGCTACGACGGGCTGTGGGTTCGCGCTAGCCGCAAAACCTTCTCCGAGCGAGTGCCCTTTGCCACCGTCGAGCGCATTCTATTGCTCTATCAACAGAAGTACTCCCATCGCGACCCGCGTTCCTTTCACGAAAAGCTGCGCACAAAACATGGCATTGATCTGCCCTTCGACTGGGTGAAGCAGGTTCTGCACGAAGCGGGCTTGATGACGGAGTCCCCTGCCGGTTCGACGCCTATGGTTGATTCCTCACTCTCGACCCGAAGTGTCTCAAAAGGCGTGTCCCCATTTTCCTGCCGTTCTCGCTCTATTAAGTGAAGGCAAGACGGGGACTCAGGCGGGCATAAGACGCGCCGGCCAACCAACAGGAGGAAAACGACAATGAAATTCAAAGGAACGTTGAGCGGAACAGGAATCGTGTTGTTCGCGGGCCTACTGCTCGCAACGTGTGTGTTCGCCGACACCGCAAATGCTCAGTCCTTGCAGGGCAAATTCACATTGCACCACACCGCGCGCTGGGGGCAGGCGACGATTCCGGCCGGTGAATACCGTTTCACATTGGACCCCGGTGCCGAGCCTGCGATGGTGGTCATCTATGACGCAAATACCGGGAAAAGGGTCGCGTTCGTGACGTCCCCTATCGCGGAAACCAACGCTAAAGGAGATAGCGCTTTGCTGATCGGCCGGCGCGGAAACCAGCGCGAAATCTACTCGCTTCGCCTGGCCGAACTCGGAGAGACCTTCGTTTATGACTCCGAGCTCGCACATCACCACGGTGCCCAGGAGGCTGACGCTGAAGAAGTTTCGGTGCTGCGCGCCAGCAAGTAGCGTCGGCACGAGCGTCGCTGCCCGAATCAGTTGGGGGATGGACTCGAAAAGCTTGACCGATTCCGTCCCCCGATTGATCTTTGCTTGTGAGAATTGCCCGCCTGGTTTCAGTCATGTCCGGATAACGCCGCAAACGGAAACGACACGTTACGGGCCCTGAAAGCAAACGAGCACGCTCCTGGCCGGTGAAAAGTCGAACAAGCGCCCTCTTGCTTCCTAGTTTCTCTTCGCGCTGCTGGTTGCGCTGGCCTTTGCAACCACGGCGTCGAATCGTGGGTCGCTGTGCAAGGACTTCAGTTCAGGATCACTCGACAGTTCTCCCGGTGAAATGAGTCCATTTTCGATGGCGTGGTTCAGATCCGCAAATGCTTCGTCCGGCCGACCCCTTCCAGCCTCCGAGCAGGCAAAGTTGTACCAGGCCTCGGCCACCGTGGCCGGCTGATTTGTCTTCTCCGCGGTCTGGATCACCTCGCGAAACACTTTCTCCGAATCGGCATAACGCCCCTCCCGGCTAAAACCGAGCGCTTCCATCTCCATGCTCTGCAACGTGGAGTTATGCGTTGGACCCAGCACGCGGGTCTTGATCTCGATAACCTGAGTCTGGAGTTTGTCCGCTTCGGAATATCGGCCTTCCTTCGCGAGCGTAAGAGCAAGCATCGTCATTGCCCTGAGAGTTTGAGGATGTTCCGGCCCCAGCACGCGCCGCTGGCCGGCAATGACGTCGGAATACATCTTTTCAGCTTCGGGGAGGCGATCCTCCTCCTCGAGATTCTCAGCCGCATGGGACATCGAAAGCAGGGTCGAGGGATGGTCCGGACCCAGAGCCCGCTTCTGCGCTGCGATCAGTTCGCCGTAAATTTGATCCGCTTCCGCATACCGCCCCTGCGGCGTGAGAATTTCTGCCAATTCGTTCAGGGTATTCAGGGTCTGGGGATCGTCCGGGCCGAGCACTTTTCGCTCTGTGTTCAGTGTTTCGCGGAAAAGGTTTTCAGCGTCGGTGTGGCGGGCTTCGTTGGAATAAACATAACCGAGGCGATCCATGGAGGCCAAAGTGTCGCGATCCTTGGGGCCGAGAACCTGGCGCTGGGCCGCGATGGTGTTTTGCAGCGACTTCTCCGCTTCTGGCAAATGGCCCTGAGCCTGGAGGGTCTGGGCGAGATAACTTTCACTTGCCAGCGTTTCCCGGTTTCGCTCTCCAAAGAGTGAGGTTTGAATTGCCAGCGCGTGTTCAGTTAAGTCTTGCGAGCGGCCATACAAGCCCAGCCCCGTATAGGTTTGCGCCATGGTTTTCATCAACTGCGCCTGGAGCTCCGGGTCCTTATTCAGGTTGTTGCCGATTTGTTGCGAGGCCCTGTCGAGGATCTCGCGGGCGGTGACGGTGTTTCCGCGCGCCTCGCTTGGATTTGGGACCTTAAAGATGCCGGTCATAAATTGGGTGATGCGGTCTGCGCGGTCTCGTTGTTGCCGAATCTTGCGCAGCTCAATCGCTTGAGTCACCGCAAAACCGATCAGCAACATCAATCCCGCTGCGGCAAAGGTAACGCCCACACGATTACGCCGGACATATTTGCGTGCGCGATAGGCGATGCCGGCCGGATGCGCAGAAACGGGCGCGTTGCGCAGATAGCGATCGACGTCGGCGGCTAGTTCCAGAGGGGTCGCATAGCGCCGGTTGCGGTCCTTTTCGAGCGCCTTCAGAACGATGGAATCGAGGTCTCCGCTTACCTGTCTTGCCAGCGTCCGCGGCTCATCGTGGCGCGTCTGAGCGAGTCTTGCGAGCGTTCCCGCGTCCTGTTTGCGGATCTTCGTACTGGGCTTGAGCGGATCAGCTTCGCGGAGCTGCCGCATTACTTCGTGAAACGGCTGCTTCTTCCATTGGCCCATATCAAACGGCTGGTCGCCAGTGAGCAACACGTAGAGGATCACGCCGAGGGAGTACACATCCGTTCGCGTGTCAATGTCGGGGTTACCATCGGCCTGCTCCGGGCTCATGTATCCAGGCGTCCCGATCCAGTCGCCGGCGCGGGTCATCATGGTTTCATCACTGATCTGCGGCCCAATGGCCTTGGCAATTCCAAAGTCGATGATCCGGGGCATCGGTTTGCCATCGACTTCCGTTACGAGAATATTCGCCGGCTTCAGATCGCGGTGGATGATGGCTTTCTGATGCGCGTGCTGTACCCCTTCGCAAACCCGGGAAAATAGTTCCAGGCGCTGCCGGATCGTGAGGCGCTTCTCGTCGCAGTATCTGGTGATCGCGACGCCGTGCACGTGCTCCATCACGAAGTAGGGCTGGCCATCGGGCGTCGCTCCGGCGTCGAACACCTTGGCAATCGAGGGGTGATCCATCATCGCGAGCGATTGCCGTTCGGAGCGGAAGCGCTGCAAGATGTCGTCGTCGTACCGGCCAACTCTGATCAGCTTGAGAGCAACCTGGCGTTGCACGGGCTCGGTCTGTTCGCAAAGCCAGACCTGTCCCATGCCCCCTTCGCCGAGCCGGCGCAGAAGTCTGTATGGACCGATGAATTTGGATTCAGGAGTTGCCGCCTCGCCAGTCAATCCGGATGGCAAACCGGTGATGGTCGGCAGGAGCTCCAGGGGTTCTGATGGAGTGCTTGGGCTTTGAGTTCCCGCGGGCTTGGGAGTGAGGTCTTTTACGCGACCGTCGTCTTCGCTCATCGCCGCTCCAGAACGAAACACAGAATGGGCTGAAGTTTAACATGTGCAAGACGCACTCGAGCGGTGTCGCCTCTCAACAACCCCAGATATCGGGGGGATGCTTTAGACAAAATTCTGCAAGCCGCTTCACAAAAAACTCTGTTGTGTTAAGGTCGGCCTTACAATCCACTCCTCGGAGCCGGACTCAATGTTGAAGCACGGTTTCATAGCCTGTTTAGTTTTGGCCGGCCTTCTCTTCCTTAGTTCGTCCACCTGGACGAAGCCCGTCTATGACTCGGGACTCCGAAGCGTCGATCAGGACACCAGCAATTGGCTTATGTACGGGCGGACTTACGACGACCATCGGTTCAGCCCGCTCGACCAGATCAACGAGCAAACCGTCGGCAAACTCGGCCTGGCCTGGAGCCGGGAACTCGGCACCACGCGCGGTCTTGAGGCGACGCCGCTGGTCGAAGACGGCGTCATCTACACCTCCGGTTCCTGGAGCGTGGTGTACGCCATCGATGCAAGGACGGGCGAGGTCCGCTGGACCTACGATCCCAAGGTTCCTCGCTCGCGCGCGTTCTTCATCTGCTGCGACGTGGTGAATCGCGGTGTGGCTCTGTACGAGGGCAAGGTATATGTCGGGACGCTCGATGGACGCTTGATCGCGCTCGACAAGCGTTCGGGGGCTCTGGTGTGGTCGGTGTCAACGACCGACAGCACCAGGCCGTATGCGATTACCAGCGCTCCACGCATCGCCAAGGGACTGGTGATCATCGGCAACGCAGGAGCAGAGTTTGGCGTGCGCGGCTATATCTCGGCGTATGACACCGAAACCGGAAAGATGGCTTGGCGCTCGTACACGGTACCCGGCGACCCGTCGAAAGGGTTCGAATCCAAGGCCATGGAGAGCGCCGCAAAGACATGGACCGGCGAATGGTGGAAAACAGGCGGTGGCGGCACGCCCTGGGAAGGCATCGCCTACGATCCTGCGCTGGACCTGCTGTACTTCGGCACCGGCAACCCTACCGCCTGGTATCGCTCTCTTCGCGGCGGAGGCGATAATCTGTATACCGCGTCGATTCTGGCCGTGCACGCAAGCAACGGCGAAATCGCCTGGCATTTTCAAACTACGCCCGGGGACAACTGGGACTATGACGCCACGCAGCCGCTCGTGCAGGCCGACCTCACCATCGGCGGTCGCGCACGCAAAGTGATCATGCAGGCAAACAAGAACGGGTTTTTCTACGTTCTCGATCGCGAGACCGGAGAGTTCATCTCCGGCACGGCATTCGTCAGCGGCGTCACATGGGCCTCGGGACTCGATCCCAAGACCGGCCGGCCCATTGAATCGCACTCCGGTTACCAAGGGTTCGACGCCGTCATCGTCTCACCCAGTCCTGACGGCGCGCACAACTGGAACCCCATGGCCTTCAGCCCGGCGACCGGGCTCGTCTATCTGCCAGCGAAAATAGGCACCGAGGCCTTGCACGCGCCCGATCCTGGATGGAAATACAATCCCGATAAGGACAACTTGGGCGACGAGGAACTCTACGATGGCCCGCTTAACGCCAAACTGGCTTCCCTGCCCTCCCCAACCGGAGAACTGCTGGCGTGGGATCCTGTGGGCCGACGCGTGGTTTGGCGCGTGAAGTATCCGGTAGCGGAAGGCGCGGGAGTTCTTGCCACGGGCGGCAATCTGGTGTTTCAAGGACGCGGGGATGGCATCTTGGCCGTTTATCGCGCGACCGACGGCAAGCAACTGTGGACGTTCGACGCGGGCACGGGAATCATGGCGCCTCCGGTGACCTACGAGCTTGATGGCGTCCAGTATGTGTCTGTACTTGCGGGATGGGGCGGATCTGCCGGGTTGATGAACGACCCGGGCTGGGGTCCGGTGAAACCCGGGTATGGGCGGATTCTCACGTTCACGCTCCACGGCACCGCGACACTTAAAGCCCCGGCCTTCGGCCACAATGGTCCACCGCCCGTGCCCGCCATCGCCACCGACTCATCGCCGCAGGTGGTGCATCAAGGAGAGCTGCTTTATGCCGCTAATTGCATGGGGTGTCATGGAATTCAGGCGGTGGCTGGCCCGCTGCCCGATCTTCGCTACTCCAGTAAGGAGACACTGGAAGGGATCGAGGGCATTGTTTTAGGCGGAAGCCGTGCCTCGTCCGGCATGCCGTCTTTCCAGAAAATCCTTAATGCCGGCGAAGTGCGTGCGATCCAGGCCTACATCGTCGCGCGCGCTCGCGAAACAGCCAAACCGCAGGAGGGCCGGCGCGAGCATTGAGGGTTGATGGCTTCGCTGATCGTCGAGCAGTCCTGGTCATCATTTCGCGCGTGTGAGGTCGATGTGCGCTGGAGCTGGCCTATCCGCGGACGACATATAAGTCCAGTCCTCGGTGTGATGATCAGCATCAATGAGGGTAAATACCGCTTGGTGCATATGACCGTACGCCGTTTCGCCGGAAAGGTCGAGAAAGTCGAATTCCACGGTCGTGCCGTCCGGGGATAACCTACCAACCATCCGGGGCCGGTTCTTTCCGCTGTCGCAATAGTGCGTAAGCATCAGCCGGTCGCCGTCAACGTATAGCATAGTGATTGGATCGTCATCACCGTTGCTCGGGTCGTCGGCCCTGCCTTCCGGCACCATCTCGTGCATGAGCGCGGCGCCGCCGGAAGTGACCCGCAATGAGACGCGCACCGGGGCGTTCATTCCGGGCTGCGGCCCCATCGCTGCCTTGCCTTTCCAATTTCCTGCGAGGGTTTTCAGTCGAGCGAACGCCAGCTGAGCTGCCGCCTGTTGCGCGTCGATCTTTTGACTATCCGGCTTGGGAATCTCCGATTGCGAAAATGCAATGGTTGCGACGCACAACACGAGGGCGCACGACACAAACGAAATAGTCTTCATATGGCCTCCTTCTAATCCATCTCGACAGCGGCAGGGCCGCAACAAGGTCTAGCAGTTTGCTAAAAAGCACTCCACACCCACAAGTGACTCATGGCGCCCGCGGGCATGCATGATGCGCGGCTGCTCTTGGTTTACTTGCGCTCCGCCCCAGCGAGCCGGACACGAATCAGGCCCTGGATGACCGCGATGATCAGGGCAGTCGAGGCACCGAACATCAGCAGTCCGGCGGCCGCTTCGAATGGTCCCAGCAACCTCCACTGTGGCGCCAATAAGACTCCCCCGGAACCGACCGTAGTGTAGTTGCCCGCCGAACAGTACAAGGCCGCGCCGAAACCAGCAATCCCGCCACATAGTTTGAACACGAACGCCCATAGTGCGACCTCCAGGATGTGCCCGACGAGCGCGAGCAAAGTCGTGCCGGAGACGAATGTTAGATTCACCCAGAGGCGCGCTCCGAGCCAGCCGCGCTCCAGATCGCGGCGCATCTGCATGATGATGGTGTGCGCCACGAGGCCATGAATGACCATCGTGCCCAAGGTCGCCGCGAATCCGACGAGCAGAGTACTTAGTATCCACATAGAGGCCGAATGTAGCATCTTGCCCGCTGCGCAGCGCCGAAGCAGCTACTCCGCGCATCATCTTTCATTTTGGACCAGTTCCCGCGTCGCTCATTTTCGGCCAATCAGGCCAGACGCCTATTCTCCGCATCTAGTGCGGAGGTTATAACGCTTAATCCCCGCATTCGCGAGCCCTTAAGCACCGCGTTCCAGGCGGCGAAAAGCAGACCCAATGTCCGCGATCCCGAGAGAGAGGCCCATGCCGACGACGCCGTTGCTGTCGTGTCCACCTGGCGACGTATGCTTGCCCTATGAGGCAGAGCGGGCGTCGTGCAACAATGAGCGCCGTCATCTCGCGGTGCGGCACAAGCGGCCGACGGACCGTGGTAGGAGGTTTTGCATGAAAAAGCCTTCGTTTTGGGTGATTTGCCTCGCGCTGATTCCATTTTTCGCCATGTGTTTTTCGGTCTCCCTTTGGGACCGGATTTATCCAATGATCTTAGGCGTACCCTTCAACATCTTCTGGCTTCTGTCCTGGATCGTGCTGACCTCGCTGTGCATGTGGCGCGTGTACAGGCTTGAGACCTCTCGAATTTCCAAGAATTCCGCCGCCACAGCGAGAGCCCGTTCGAATGACCTCTAGCGCGATCGCCCTTTCGGTAATTTCCACCATCGTTCTGCTGGCCTCGACCATTGGCTTTTATGCCGGCACGCGTCACAAGATGAGCCTTGAGCAGTGGACGGTCGGCGGCAGAGGTTTTGGAACACTTCTTATGTGGCTGCTGATGGCCGGCGAGGTCTACACGACCTTTTCATTTCTTGGGGCGAGCGGCTGGGCCTACTCTCGCGGCGGCCCGGCGCTGTACATTCTGGCTTACTTGAGTTTGGGAAACGTAGTGGCGTTCTTCATTGTCCCTACGATCTGGGAGCTGGGTCGAGCACACGGCTTGCAGACCCAGCCGGATTTCTTTCTGATGCGCTACCGCAGCAAGTACCTGGCTGCGTTTGTGGCGGCAGTCGGCGTCGCATTCATGATTCCCTACCTCCAGATCCAACTCACCGGCCTCGGGATAATCATGCAAGTGGCGAGTTTCGGCGGCATGGGCCGCACCCACGCGATGATCATCGCCGTTGCGCTCGTGGCAGGCTTCGTTTTTGTTAGCGGCATACGGGCTGTAGCCTGGGTCAGCATCCCGAAGGATATTCTGATGGTCCTGGCGGCCGTGTCGATCGGCATCTGGGTACCCCACCATTACTTCGGCGGGATTGCTCCCATGTTCGCCGTTCTCGCGCGCGTCAAGCCTGCGCACCTGGTGATGCCCGGCGCCACCGAGAACCTGGGGCATTCCTGGTACATTTCGGCTGTCTTGTTGAGCGCGCTTGGGGGCTCCATGTGGCCCCACAACTTCGGAGCCGTCTTTACCGCCAAGAGCGCCGACACCCTGCGACGAAATGCCGTCGTGTTGCCTCTCTACACTTTGACCCTGGCGTTCATCTTCTTCACTGGGTTCGCGGCGTTCCTGGTCGTCCCTGGCCTCCGCGACGGCGACCTATCTCTTCTGACCGTTGTAAGCAAGACTTTCCCGGTATGGATGCTCGGCCTGATCGGCGGGGCCGGCGCTCTCACGGCGATGGTGCCGGCGGCCATTATGATCCTCACTGCATCCACGTTGTTCGCGAAGAACCTCGTCCGCCCCATCTTTGCGCCCGAAATGTCGGATGACCAAGTTGCTCGGTTGGCCAGGATCATGGTTGTGGTGCTGAGCGTTATTAGCCTTTACTTCGCGGTCTACAGCTCATCCACCCTGGTTTCTCTCCTGCTGGTTGGATACGCCGGCGTGACACAATTTTTCCCCGGCGTCGTGCTCGGCCTTTTCTGGAAACGCGTCACAATGGGAGGCATCTTCGCTGGAATGATTGTCGGGGTTGGTTGCACCGCATTCTTGGTTCTCACCAAGCGGGATCCGTTCAATGGTCTCAACGCCGGCTTTATCGCTTTGTGCACCAACTTTGCCGTCGCTGTTCTGGTGAGCGCGCTTGCGCCCGCGAAGCCAGCCAACTTGAGGGAGACCTAAGGCCCGTCTGACGGCGTATTCCGTACCCGCCCGAGAGGTAATACAATGACCCCGTGAAGACCATGACCGTACGATTACCGGAACCGCTTGTGGCGGACATTGAGGCGGAATCGCGCGGACGCAAGATCTCGAAGTCAGATGTAATCCGCGAGTGGCTCGAGCGCGCTCCCTGCCAGCGGCAACGCGCGGCCTCGCTCGATGCCATCGCCGACCTCATCGGCTCGGTCGATGGGTTGCCAACCGACCTCAGCGCGCGCAAGAAGGAGTATTTGGCGCCGGGGGCGGTACGATCACGAGGCTCGACGTGATTTTTGCGTTCACTCTCATCGAAGGCTCGCGATCAGTCTCTGAAACCGTTCGGTCGTCAGCGTACGAATTGTAGCGCTGTTCGTCGTCCGGTCCGAACAACCAGGCCCTGATTGAAGTCCGCTCGGAGAATTCGCCTTCACTTCATCGCCGAAAAATCCGTCGGCCGCATGTACACTTGATCCACCCTATACCCATCATCTGCTTTGACGATAAGCTCCGCCGCTTGTTCAAAATACTGTGGAAATGCAGGGTCACCATGAAGAGCTTCCCAGTTCTTTTTCGTCTCTTCACGGCTGGGTGAAGCAACGAGGTAGATGAAAGTATTGGCCCAAGCAGGATCCTCGTTGGGTACCCAATAGCCGACGACATTGAGGTGGTGCTTGGCTTGGAGCTTTGAAACGTCGCGAAAGATCGACTCGAGCGCGGGAACTTTGCCCGGAAGCGTGTGATAAATGAGCAGCTCGAAATCCTGATTATTGTCGGCCTTCACTTGATTTACGCGTGTCAGGCGAGCTGTCAGGAGAGAGCCCGCGGCAAAGAAAATCAGGGCGACTCCGCAAACAGTCCATCCCCTGAATGTCCTGGCCGTCAGTACCGCCAGGGCCGGTTCATCATTCGCCTTCATGTGTGATCCTCCTTGATGATTCCTTGCGATGGAGCGTACCTCGCGTAACGCGGTTTCCCAGAACTGGTTCTTAGACGACGCCAAGCCAGAAACGAAAGCAGGTATCTATATACGACCCGTCGAGGCCGCCGAGGCGGCCGTCAATTGATAGGGTTCGGCCACACGGCGATCGCCTACATGGCGAAAAAGTCCGTGTGCTGATTTGATTTCGTTTGTGCGGTAAACAGACTGCCCCGGCGATGAGCCCAAACTCTCCCAGAAACGAGTGAAGCGAGTTCCCTTCAATTCGCAACTCTGCCGCATCCTGCAAAGACTGCGTTCCCATGGATACCAGCGGGTATAACTTGGCTCCGACCACTACGGCATAAGTTTTTCGCGTGTGGCTGATGCCTTGGAGGGGATTCATGCAATTCATACCACCGCGAACGCCGGCATTGTTCGCCGGATTGGACGACGCAACACCGCGACCGAGCTTCGTGCCGGTACCCCGGTAGACCTCATCCATTCCGTGTTGTATGCCTTTTGGGGTCCCGTCTTGACCCTCGTTTGGGTACCGCCTAACATGTTCTGCGAATCCTAAAGCCACGCGGCCACAATTGGCTAAAGACTGATGAAGTTTCCCACCCCAAATCTGTTCTCCCATCTCGACGGCGCGCGCGCTTTTTTCTCAAGACAGGGCGTGTTGCTCCTGGTCGCAGTTGCGTTGTTCGCGGTTCTTTGGGTCACGAATGCACGCGGTCCGGGTACAGGCTTCGGTCCTGTGCTCCTCTACACGCTCGTTATAGGAAATTTGACGACACCGATCATGAATCATCTCGCTCCATTTTCCTCGCGTCTCCGCTTTCCTTTCAACTGGGTCGCCTACCTGATCTTGTTGCTCCTTACGGCTGCTGCCTGCGCATCCTTAACAGTAACGGCCGTGATGGTGTTCTATGGGATGTCCTTTGACTCGTTTTTCGCCCAGCTTTGGAGCATGGGCAGGGTTGTGGTGATCGTTATTTTGATCGTCGGGAGCGTCCGCCATTTGCATGAGGAATCCCGAGTGCGGCTTGAGGGCCGGAATCTTGAACTTCAACGAGCCGTCGAGGTTGGAAATTCGCGATCGCAGCAGCAACAGCAAGAGCTGGACAAGGCGCGAGAGATTCAGGAAGGACTCTTGCCCAAAAAGATTCCCCAGGTTCGGGGGCTGGAAGTGGCCGGGACGTGGCTGCCTGCCCGTGTCGTTGGTGGAGACTATTTTGATGTACTGAAGTTCAGCGAGAGCAAGATCGGGGTCTGCATAGGTGATGTGGTCGGCAAGGGGATTAGCGCTGCATTGTTAATGGCCAACCTGCAGGCCAGCTTTCGAGCCTTCGCTTCGGAAGCGGTCTCACCGGGCACCCTGGTGGGCAAATTAAACGACGTGCTATCCAATAACATCGCAGCCGACAAGTTCGTTACCTTCTGTTACTGCCTGATCGATACGATGGATAACAGGCTGACCTTTGCCAGCGCCGGTCACTGTCCGCCCATCGTATTCCACAAATCGGGTGAGGCAGTTCCGTTGAAGGAAGGAGGAGCACCTCTGGGAATATTTCCTGACCGGAAGTACGAAGATGCAGGGCTTCAGCTGGAATCCGGCGACCGCCTGGTGCTTTATACCGACGGTCTAACGGAAGCAATGGATTCGCATGAACAAGAATTTGGAGAAGCAAGGCTGATTGAGCTGGGTAGGCGCGACGTTGCATTAAGCGCCTCCGAAATGCTCGCCGGAATAAAGAAAGAAGTGGTCAACTTCTGCGACGGGAGTTTTCAGGATGATTTCACGCTGCTTGTCGTCGCAGTGAAATCAGGTCGGTCAGGGTAGCCTTTCGGCGGTAACCCGATACAGATCACCGGCCATGTGCATATGGCGTTGTTCCAATCTTGGCGATCACATTGTTCGGGCTGGCGCTGGTTCAAAAGAACACACGAGGAGAATGAATCCATGAAGACGAACTACAAACTGGTGCTGGCAGCGCTGGCTGGCATCTCAATTGGCGTTGCCGCGGTCAAGGCGATCGATGCACAGCAGGTGAAGGCTCCGCCTGCCTACGTCATCGCGGAAGTCGATGTGACGGACCCGACTGCCTTTCAGAAATACGCGGACAGGGTCCCGGAAACACTTGCGCCGTATGGTGGCCACTATCTTGTTCGTGGCGGCAAGATCCAGGCGGTCGAAGGCGAAGCGGTAACGCGCGCCGTGGTCATAGCATTTGACAGCGCGGAGAAAGCGCGTGGCTGGTATGATTCGCCGGCCTATCAGGCGATCAAGTCTTTGAGGCAGACTGCGGCGAAGAGCCACATCTTGATCGTCGAGGGCGTCGCCCCTCAATAACCGGACGGGCACTCGGTTAGGACGAATGTCTACGACCTTCGAAAAACTCAACCTCAAGAACCAGGGGCAGATTGTTGTACTCAACGCGCCTGAAAGCTTTGAATCGGAACTGCGCGCACTTCAAGGCCTGACCATTCTACGCAGCCTACAAAATGCGAACGAGATTGAGTTTTCTCTTGTGTTCGTCACGAAGCAAAAGGAAGTCGACACTCTTGCAAGGATCATAGCCGAGAAGGCCGCTGGCGACGCGGTGATATGGTTTGCCTATCCGAAAGGAACGTCCAAGAAATATAAGAGCGAGGTCAATCGCGATAACGGCTGGCAGGTTCTAGGCGATCTGGGATATGAGATCGTCAGGAGTGTGGCTATTGATGAGGACTGGTCCGGAGCCCGATTTCGTCGAGTGGAATACATCAAGACAATGGCGCGAGATAAGAAGCACGCGATGACCACGCAGGGCAAGGCGCGGTTCACGAAGAGATAGGCGAAGGATATCTGGCCAGCCGCGGGCACACCGCATGTCCGGCAGTCCAGCCGGTTATATCGTCATTTGGGGCCGGATGATACCCCGATAAAGACGAACGCCTCTCAATACCAGGTTCCCCGACCGTGAACTCGAAGCGCCTCGCGAGGCCGAGAGAATTCCAGCCGGTCAGAAATACGACTTGATCTTGAGTAAGGCTCGACAATTTCTAGATGGGTTACTCCCAGCCAACTTATTTGTAAAGTGCGTGCGTCAGCCTCCCTCGACCGTCCTTGCGCCCTAGTCTAATTCTTCAGATTCGCCCAGCTCTTTGCGCAATACTGGAAAGTCCCTTCCGCCAGGCGCCTACGAGCCGCTGGTGTTGCCCACAATCGTAAGACAACAAGAGGGTTACATTGCCGGTAAGTGGCAGCGCGGTTGCCCGTACAACTCGATTGGCCGTGCCATCGATTATTGATGGGACGGTCTGGGGGCCATAATCTCAACTAGTGATAGGAGACATATGAAAAAGTACATGAAGCCAAGCCTGACCGGCCTCGGTTTGCTGCGCGATGTCACGAAGTACAGCGGGGGATGCCGGGAAATCGAATGCATCTTTACCTAGCCCGGCGGTGAGCAGTCTCGCTCCAGAAGGCGGAAAGAAATGACTTCGATGACCCTCCGCCTTTTGGAGAAAACTTGATTTTCGTTTTAGATGTTTCGACCGTCTTGCCACCCAGTGGTTCTTGAACGCAGAACTTAGGGGATGCCATATGGAGCCTAAGGTAAGTCGCGAGTTCATAAAACTGATTCAAGAACACTTTCGCTTACAGGCTGAAGTTAAGACATTAGCCGCTATTCTTGAGACGGCAGTGTACGTGCATGAACCTCCGATTGACTGGCTGGAAGCGTTGAAGCTGGCTCGGGAAACAGAGGCGTACCGAAATATTTCTGAGCAATGCGCCCCACTTCTTGTTCAACTCGAAAAATCTATCAATCTAAACGAACTGGACCGCCTAATAGGCACCATTCCACCAACAGAGTTTCTAAACTAGCCACATCAACTACTCCTTTCTGGGATGATTCAGCGACGCCAGGACCTTGGCTTCGCGCAGGAAACGTGCCATGCGCTCTGCGTCTCGCGCGAAAGCTTCCGGGAGCACCTTTAACGCACGGCCGCGTCCCAGCTTGGAATCGCGCGTGCGATAGACTTCACCCAGCCTCCCGCTCTGACGGCCGCGAGGATTTCTTGCGGTCTGAGTTTGTCGCCTACAGAAAGATGCACAGGAGCGATTCAGCCGGGTCCACTCGGTGATGAAACGGACGTGGAATGTATCACGCTGCCCCCAGCGTCACTCCTTCAACCCCGCCTGCCAGTTCAGCACCACAGTGAAAGGGGTCTGCTCAGCTTGCTCAATCGGTGCCAGGAAGAGAAAACGCTTGCCGTCCTGCGTCACGTCCCACGTCTCGCCGTACCCGGAAAGCGAACTTGCGGGCGGTGTTTGGAAAAGTGGACCGGGCACCTCCGCGCGGAACGCCGGCTGCAGCGTAATTTTGACAGCCATAAGCTTCCCATCAAAAGCCAGGTAGTACAGGAGTTTTCCATCCGCGCTCCACCTGGGCTCACGCCCCCCTGCGGTGGAAATCAACCACTTGCCGCCCGCATCGGAAGCTCGCGCTGCGGGATCGGGCGAGAACGTGCGAACGTAAATCTCGTCGCGGCCGGATTCATCAGAGACGTAAGCGATCCTTCGTCCATCGGGCGAAAATTGACCGTCGCGGTTGTTAAACTCCGAGGGGGCAAAAGGAAACGGCTTCCGATCGCCTTCGAGCCGGAGCACCCATAAATTCGAATTCGTTGTCTTGGGATCTCTCGACTCGAAAATCAAGAAGCGTCCGTCCCGCGACCAACTCTCGGGGTACTTGTCCTGGTCCGATTTCAGCAGAACTTCCTCGTCTCCCACGCCACTGGTGAGCTTCTGATAAAGATCATGCGGGCCGCCGCGCGCGGAACCGTAGGCGACGCGAGCCCCATCCGGAGACCAGACCGGGTTCGTGTCGTCGAAGGAATCAAAAGTAAACCGCGCACTGGTGCCCCGTGACAAATCAAGTAGCCACAGAGAAACGGCCGGGTTTTGCGAATCGAGCCTGCCGAAAACCGCTCTCGAACCATCGGGAGAAAGAGCCAGCGTGTAGAATGCTGCGGGTTCCCCGGCCGTACCAACTGCTTTACCCTGCCCGTCAATCCATTCGAGCCTGGAACCACCGCTTGATCCGGTCCTATAGACCAGAACGCCGTTCGTAGAGACCGAAAAGAAACCGCTGTCCAGGAAACTCCCGACGTGCTGAGCAACAGCGACCGGCTCGCCCGACAATTCCATCCGGTTGGTATCGAACGTCTGCGCCATCAGTGTCCCATCGCGCAGAAACAGCAGCTGGCCCGTTCCAAGGTCGGAAGAAGAAACGTACTGCCCTCCCAGTGCAGTCTCAAGGATCCGTTTCGAACTTTGTTCTTCGGGTTTTGCGTCGAGAGAGCCGATGTAGATTCCGCTGTTTCCAGGCTTGTTCGACGTACGCTGATATATGAAGTGATGCCCGTCGGGAAGAAACAAGGGATAATCATGACGGACCTCGCTGCCGGACGAATCAAGGACGGTCAGCGGAGACGCGGGTCCGCCATTTGCGGACACTCGCTGCAATCCACCTCCATTACCGGACCCGAAGACAATCGTACCCTCCCGATTCCACGAACCGCCCACTGCGAAATGCGAGATCTCGCACAAGGTCTGCGCCGGACCGCCGCCGGTATCAATCTTCTTGAGCTTTCCGCCGCCGTCAAACACGATGTAGCGGCTGTCGGGAGACCAGAAAAAAGGCGGGAACACAGACGATTCCGAGCCGGGTAGCGGACGCTCCTCGAGTGAGTCGAGCGATCGTATCCAAAGCCTTGAAACCCCGTCCGGGCCTGTCGCGGGAAAAGCCACGTGGCGGCCGTCAGGTGATAGCGCGAAGTTTCCGCCGCCGGGTGCAAGCCTTTCCGTTATCGGGATCTGGAAGCGCACTACGCTCGCGGCTTGGGCGGGGGAAGCAGCGCGAAAACGAACCCCCGCGACGACGGCAAGCGCGATCGCAAAAGACGCGGCAACAATCCAAGGCAGAGCGCGGTACCAGACTGGAGCGGCGATCGGCATGGCAACAACGGACGATTGTTCCGCTGCGCCGGAGAGAACTTCTTCGAGCGAAATACGAGCGTCGCCAATATCGCGCAGCCGCTGCTTGGGGTCTTTCTGCAGGCATCGCTGTAAGAGCACGCGAACTCGGACCGGCGTCCCGGCCGGAAGCCGGGACCAGTCCGGCTCTTCCTTGATGATGGCTGCAAGGGTATCGGTAACTGTCTCTCCGCTGAACGCCATCTTACCCGTGAGCATCTCGTACAGCACGCAGCCGAATGCCCAGATGTCGGCACGACGGTCCACCGGCTTGGCCTTCGCTTGTTCGGGCGACATGTAGGCCGCCGTTCCGAGCAGAACGCCTGCCAGAGTAGCCATGCGGGTCATCGTAGGGGAACTCGAGATGTCGACTTCGCTAGCCTCTCCTTGCACCGCCTTTGCCAAGCCAAAGTCCAGAACCTTCACCGCGTCGTCGCTTGTCACCTTCACGTTTGCGGGCTTCAGGTCGCGATGGACAATCCCGCGCTCGTGCGCGTATTCCAGCGCGTCGGTAATTTGCTTGGCGATCCGCAGAACTTCATCAATCGGGATCTGCCCCGGCTTGATGCGGTCGGCGAGCGTGGGGCCTTCGACCAGCTCCATGACGAGCGCATGCGTGGCGCCGGAATCCTCAAGGCCATAGATCGAAGCGATATTGGGATGGTTCAGCGAGGCCAGGACTTTTGCTTCGCGCTGGAAACGCGCCATGCGCTCGACGTCGCGTGCGAAGGCCTCCGGCAGGACTTTCAGCGCAACGTCGCGTCCTAGCTTCGAATCGCGCGCGCGATAGACCTCACCCATTCCTCCCGCACCGAGCGGAGACAGGACTGCGTAGGAGCCAAGTTGATTGCCAGCGGTCAACGCCATTTGGGGCCGGATTATACCCCGAGAAACACAAACACTTCCCAATACCTAAATACATGGAAGCACCTGGAGTGTTCATTTGTGAACAGACTCCGGTTTTCGCTGCGGCCACAATGAAGGCGTTTGGTGAAGGTACAAGCGAACAACGGAGGATAATTTATGAGCAGATTTAAATACTTTGCATTAGCTGCTGTTGCTGGAATCTGCCTCACGGTAGCCGCTCCCAGGATGGAGGCCCAGGTCAGCGTAGCAGTCAACCTTGGAGCCGCCCCGGACTGCCCCTACGGTTACTATGACACCACTCCTTACGGCTGTGCCCCCTACGGGTACTACGGCGCGGAATGGTTTACGGGCGGTGTATTCGTCGGCGCCGGCCCCTGGTTTCACGGCCCTGACAACTTCCAAGGCCACGTAAACAACAAGTTTCATCCCGAACACGGTTATAAGGGACCCGCGCCACACGCTGGAGATAAACCCGAGCCGTCAAAGTCTGTCGATAAAGTTGCCAACTTTAAAGGGAATGAAGTGCGCGACGGACGTGGCAACGTGGCCGGTGGCGCGAAGCACTAACCAGAGTGCCCGACGACCCGATTTGAGTTGGTCCAGAACTGACGAGAAGCGGATTCTTGGTCGTCAATGGGCGACGAGCGCAGTTCAGCGGAGCGTATTGTCTTCCGACCTACCAAATCGGACGGCGCAAAATTGCTTCTAGCCGAACCGGAACACAACTCTGGCGCTAAACCGGAAATTGTTCTGTCGGTTATTTAGCCCGTCCGGAATTTTCGTCAGGAAGTACTCAGCCTGTACGGGGCGAACAGACACGTGGCTGGGTACTTTGAAATCAAGGCCCCCGCCGGCAGTCATCGCAAAGTTATTTTCGGCTCCGGTTGATTGAGCGATTCCGCCGGTGGTGACAGCGCCTCCGAAAAGCGTCTGCGCAAACGGTGTAACTCTGCCCAGCCGGAAATTCACTCGAGGCCCAAAGAGATAGGTGAACATAGCTCCGGCGAATGTGCCTCCCGGACTACTGGTCGCCCGAAAGCCGGCTAGGTCTCCCACCGCACCAAACCAGCTGTTGAGGTTGTACTCGATCTCACCGCCCCCACCGTTCCCGTTATACGCGGCCGAGTATGCAATACCCGGAACGTCGGCATTTACATTAAAGCGCGCAAAGTAATACCCGCCGTATACTTCAAGCTTCGAAGGTTGCTCCTGTCCCCAAACCGCTGGTCCGGCGCTAACGGCCGCAAACAACAACACAACCGCGACAGAGTTTCTCATTTCAATGCAGCTCCTTTTCGCCACAAAACCGACAAACGCTGGTTGCATCGACCCGGAATACGCGGAATGGTTAATGAGAACCTCTGTCAGATCAATTCGTTGCCTGCTCGAAAAACCACCTAGGCTCTACGCTCCCCAAACTCTGTCGCTGGACTGTTCCCGTGTCGCGCGCTGCTGTAGCGCAAGTTAGCGTTTTTCTTCATAATCCGCCGTATGGCCCTTGTTGTGTTCCTCCGGGGTGTCAATGTTGGCGGACACAGAACGTTTCGTCCTAGTGTCCTTGCAAGAGAACTGAGCCGCTACGATGTCCTGAACGTGGGTGCGGCCGGCACCTTTGTTGTCCGCAAACCTGGATCCCGATCAAAATTCCGTGCTGCATTGCTTCGCAAGCTGCCGTTTGAAGCGACGATTGTGCTGTGCGAAGGCCGCGATTTGGTGCGGCTGGAGACGGAGAATCCGTTTGGAAGTCAGCCGCCGCCCCCGGATGTTACCCGGTTCGTGAGTATCCTGTCGAAAGCCGGGGGTGTCCGAGCGTCGCTTCCGGTCACGTTTTCCTCGGACGGCGAGTGGTTGGTGCGGGTGATTGCGTGCGAAAGGCAGTTCGTCTTCGGGATGTACCGTCGTCACATGAAGACCATCGGCTATCTTGGCCAGATCGACAAACTGTACGGCGTGCCAGCGACGACTCGGAACTGGAACACGATGCTTGCGATCACTCGAATTTTGAAGAGTCTCACGCGCGGACGCAAGGATTCTAATCGTTAGCCTGCGGGCGCCCCCCTACCGGCGTGGTACGCAGGGTGGCCCTAAGCTATACTGCGGCTCCCTGGTATACAGAAACAGCGTTCGAGGAGATAGGCGACGATCGGTCTCCAGCTGCACGGACGTCTAAGAGACTCTGGTTTCTCTGCTTGAGTGTCATCGAATTGTAGGGAGGCGGCACGAGTGATGAAACTGCGACAGACATGACGGAAACTCGCGCATCGGTTCCAGCACGTCATGTTGCGGCCGTTGTCGTCGGAAACGCCCTCGAATTCTACGACTTCCTGACCTACGCCTTTTTTGCCGTTTATATCGGCAGAACCTTCTTTCCTTCCAATTCTCCGACTGCAAGCCTGCTGGCATCTCTGGGAGCGTTCGGTGCGGGTTTCATCACGCGGCCCATCGGCGGCTTGGTGATTGGGAGGATGGGCGATCGGGTGGGACGCAAGCCGGCGATGATTCTCTCGTTCTCGCTCATGGGAATCGCTATCACTGGGCTCGCGATCACACCCTCTCACTCGATGATCGGCATTGCAGCGCCCCTGCTCGTGGTTTTCTTCCGTATGTTGCAGGGGTTCGCTCTCGGAGGCGAAGTCGGTCCGACGACGGCATTCCTGCTCGAGGCGGCGCCGCCGGAGCGGCGAGGCTTCTATACGGCATTCCAGTATTGGACTCAGGATCTGTCAATCATGATCTCCGGACTTGTAGGTTTTACACTCGCGAGCCTGCTAAGCGAACAGCAATTGCAGGATTTCGGATGGCGCATCGCTTTTCTGGTCGGCGCGGCTATCGTGCCTTTCGGTTTGTTGATGCGACGCAGCCTGCCCGAGACTTTTCACGCGCCTCCCCGCGGCAAGCGCGAACGCATCCCCTTGCGCCCCTACTTGGGGATCGCGGGGATTGGGTTGATGTTGCTCGCGAACGGCACGATCGGCGCCTATACCACCGACTACATGACGACCTATGCGATTGCGACGTTGCACATGCGTGCAAATGTCGCCTTTGCGGCGACGATTGTGGTCGGCCTGGCCGGAGTTGTCTTCGATCTTGTGAGCGGCGCGCTATCGGACCGCATCGGCCGTAAGCCGATGATGCTCATCCCGGGCGTTGTCCTTCTCGTGTCAATTCTTCCGGCCTTCTACGTGATCTCGCACTACCGCACCACGGCCACACTGCTGGGCGCGACCGCCGTATTGGCGAGTCTTCTGAACCTGTCCTCGGGCCCGGTCATCATTTGGCTGACCGAGTCTTTTCCGGTGGCGATGCGTTCCGGTAGCGTCGCAATCGTTTACGCCCTTGCTATCGCACTGTTCGGCGGTACGACTCAATTCTCACTTACATGGCTCATCAGAGCGACCGGGAATCCGCTGGCACCCGCATGGTATTGGACCGCCGCAGCGATCGTCGGTATTGCAGCCATGAGCGCCACGACTGAATCGGCGCCGCGCAAGCCCGCCAAGCCCGAAACGCTGCTCGTTGAAGTTCCCGACAAGCGGACGAGTTGAGATCCGACCTGAAGTCCCCTGCTCCGCAGTTCACCGAATCATTTCTTCAATGCCGCAGCCCAGTTCAGCACCACCGTGAACGACTGAGGCGCCTTCGCTTCAACAGCGACGGGCATCAGAAAACGCTTTAGATCCGGGGTCGGAGCCACTCCACTGGAATTTCCTCTGTCAGCCGGAATTTTGATGAGTTGGCGCGGCACTCCCGGCCGGAATACGTGCCCGGTGTCCACGGTGACAGACATAATGGCGGTGCGATCAAGACTGATGTAGACGAGTTCCCGTCCATCCGAGCTCCATCTGGGAAACATGCCGCCGTCCTTTGAAATCATCCATTTTCCACCGGTCTGGGAGGCGACCGCGTCACCTGAAAATGCGCGGACATAAATCTCATACTGTCCGGTTTCATTGGACTCGTAAGCAACCCACCTGCCGTCAGGAGAAAACTCGCCGTCCCTTTCGTCAAAGCGGCTATGGGAGAAAGGGATGGGATTAGGTTCGCCTCTCATGGGAAGCACCCACATCTGCCCGCTCCCAAAGTTTCGGCCGGCGCCATACAAAAGGAAGCGCCCATCGCGGGACCAACTGTAGGCCTGCTTGTCGTCACTCGTCCGAAGAAGAAGCTGTTCCGCCCTGGAACCATCGACGGGCTTTCGATACAGGTCGAGGGCACCGTCACGAATCGACGAAAACACGATCTCGCTGCCGTCGGGCGACCAGACAGGGTTTTGGCTCGAACCAGGCCCGAATGTGAAGCGTGTGCTGGAATTCCGTCTCAGATCGAGGAGCCAAACGTCACCGTTGAACATGTTCGCTGCAAACTTTTCAAAGGCCACTAGGCTCCCGTTGGGAGAAAGCCGGGGAGTCAACATTCCTCCTGGATCTCCGACCTTTCCGATCACCTTTCCCAGCGTGTCAAACCACGTCAGCTGGAAGTCGGGCGCCGAAGCCTGCCCCCTGTAGACCAGGACCGTGGGAGTTACCGAAAAATGGCCGGTTTCAAAAGCTGAGCCGACCCGATCGGCAACCGGCGAAGGGTCTCCGAGAAGCTCAAACTTGTCTGCATTGAAACTCTGGGCCATCAGGACGCCGTCAACCAGAAATAGCAGATGTCCTGCCCCGGAGTTGTCCGAGGGTACGTAGGTGGCTCCGAACCGGGTGGCCAAAAGGCGTTTTTTGTTCTGACGTTCCGGGGGATCGTCCAAAGACCCTACGTATATACCGCTGTTCTCCGGATCAGTTGAGTTAATGAAGTAGAGGAAGTGCCGGCCATCCGGCAGAAACGATGGCAGTTCGTGTTCCGTTTCGTGACGCGTCAAATCGAGGACAGTTAACGAGACGAGCGGCCCTCCTTCCGCGGGCACTCGTAACAGGCCGGTTGAGATGCTTCCGGTAATAATGACTCCGTCGCGGTTCCACGAACCACCGACCGGCAGCACAGTTCGGTCGCAAATGTCTTGAGTCGCGCCGCCCAAGACATCGACCTTCCGAATTTTCGAATCACTCAGAAACACCAGGTAGCGGCTGTCCGGGGACCAGAAAAACGGTGGCGAATCGATGCTTGGGTCCGCACCCGGAAGGGCTCTGGCTTGTTCTCCGTCCATGTCCTGGACCCAAACTGACGTCCGACCGTCCGGACCGACTGCTGGAAAGGCAACGCGACGGCCGTCAGGCGACAGCGCAAGTGCAGCGCTCGGGCTGAAGGTAACATTTTCGGGAAGTCGTACGGTAAGACGGTATGACTCTTGCGCCGTAGGCGGTTTCCCGCGGAAGAGCACAAGAGCGAGGCCCGCTGCGATCAGGCAGGCCGTAGCCGCAACGGCCCACGGCCAGACGGGAATTGCGTTTGACGTGCCGTGGGAAACTCTTTGGTCCGGCTCTTCGTCCACGATCGCCAGGCCATCTGCAATATCGCGTAGA
>Ga0209624_10000943_pt1 | contig 24403 bp, 27 predicted proteins | sample JacPinW_OM2H0_O1_FD_188565 | JGI IMG/M metagenome (GOLD analysis project Ga0209624, IMG submission 188565) | Forest soil microbial communities from Algoma, Ontario, Canada - Jack Pine, Ontario site 1_JW_OM2H0_O1 (SPAdes) (version 2) | ecosystem: Environmental > Terrestrial > Soil > Boreal...
AGTCGGAATCGGAAAAGCGTCATCCCCGAGTTAACCCGGTTCCGTCACTCGGGACATGCCACTCTCGCGCCCGGGAAGCCGAGCGAACCGGCGGTCGAAGACAACGGCTGCGATCCAATGTCATCGCAGCGCCATCCCAATCATAAGGTCGCTGAAATGCGTACCGGGACAGCGGGATTCTGTAGCCTGCCCAGCAGCATTGCGGAACCGTTCAATTGCTCGTAGCCGCGAAGCACGCGGGTGGCCGCCAGGCCGGAGTTCGGCCAGGCCAGAGCAATGTAGATTCGGAGAAGCGCAAAAATCGCATTGCGGCGAAGCAGGAGGGCGTTGTCCACCAGTCGCCGCGCTGCCTCGGCAGTGGGAGCTTCGCTTGCCGCCAACGCGGCTTGTCCAACCCGCACCAGAATGTCCGCATTTCTTCCCGCCGCTTGAACATAGGCGGCCATAGCGCGCAGGCGTTTACGCCGAACCAGACGAAATTCGGGAGCAGGCAGGCGCCGACGCAGATATTCGTCTTCCGCGGGATCGACTAGATTGCGAAAGGCCTCGATATCAAGCGGTTTAATTTGCCTTACCAGACCCGCGCCCGGGGAAATTTGCCAGCTTCGGGAAAGCGTGACGCCCAGGATGAAAAGCAGCCCCAGCGCGGCGGCAATAACGACAAGGATCGCGATAGTCATGGGTGTACCAGACGCTCCAGTTCCCGGTTCCAGACATCGAGATTGTTCTCGGGCAGAGGAACCGCAGACTTCGTAGTAACTTCTCGGGGAACGAGCAGATAGTAAAACCAGATCAAGACGCAGACATGATAGGTGGCCATATTCACGAAATCGAGAATGACTCGCTTCGGGGGCGGCAAGCCGGCATTCGCTGCAACTGCCCAAGTTGCAAGGTGAACCAATGCCGAGAAGCTCATGCCCAACGCAATTCCGAAGAGCGGCCGATCTAGAAACAGACTGAAGTATGAGGAGAGTAAGAAGATGACGACCAGCAGTCCGGCCTCTACCAGGTAAATCGTTTGTTCGAGCAGGTGTGCCCCATTCACGATCTCGAACAAGCTGTCCTGAGGAGCCCGGACTGCAAAAAAGGCAGCCGTCAGAACTAGCGCAACCCCAACTCCAAGGATCACCAGCCTGCCGAGTTGGGCGATCGAAGAGTAGGCATTAAAGACGCGGGCAAAGATCTCCCCCACCAGGGCAAATTTCAAAATACCTTCGACCAGCAAACCAGCCCAGAAAATCTCCCACCATGTTATCGCCCCAACCGAAGGAGCCAAATCGCAAGCATAGAGGGTGAGTTGTTCAATCGCGCTCACGATGGCAAGGGTGAAAAAAAGAGGGAACTTCTTATGGAGACACAACCACCGCATGCGGCCCGCCAGGCCCAAGAGCAGGACACTGGGCGCGACCCAAAGATAATGCCAAAGTAGTGAATGCGGCTGCAGCATGGCCGTAGCCCGGCTACTATACCCCGAGCTGCTGCCAGTCGCAATCGATCACGAATCTTGTTCTGTTTTCGTAAGAACCAAAACTTTTATTTACGGCTTGCACAATGTATTGCCACAATTAGTGGTGCCAACACCGCCGTCAGCTCGAGCTACGGTTGGAATCACCAAAGTGTTGAAGAACAGGACTGCGGCTGCGAGGATCAGTAGGGGACGTTTCACGGTTGTTTTCTCCTTGTGACTGCGAGTTGGACCGTGATAGTTTCATGGACGGCGGCGGCCTGCACAATGTATCGAAAGACGCGTAAGCGTTCGGAATTCGTAACAAGATGACGCTGAAATCTGCTCTGCAGGACGTGAAAGAAACCACTCTGGCAGCCGTTTCCGGACTGCTGGGCAAGTTGGCTTATCTAGCCTCCTTGCGCCGCGTCCAAGGGCGGTACCAACACTGGGGGATGGAGCTCGTCCACGGATCGGAATCCGCCGAACGCGCCTTGAAGACGGCCCATACCGAGATTGTGGCCGGAGTGTTACGAACGCCGCTGGAATCGCTGGTCGAAGATTTGGAGGAGTCTAGGCGGAGCTCAGGGGTCGCAGCCCACTCCTATATCGAGGGGATGCGCGAGCGTTTCGACGACTTGCTGCCCGGGGAGCGGCCCGATTCACCGGCCGCGACTCACCTTAGTTCAGTGTTGCTTGCCCTTTCGAAACTGGAGAAGCATCGAGGGCATGCCACTCGGTCAATTTCATAGCTACTCCTACGATCTGACCCAGCACCTCTGCTTCCTGCGGGTGGCGCAGGATGCGAATCGGAGCTGGAGACAAAGGATGTGGTTGCAGAATGATTTCCTCTTTGCGCATGCTGCACCAGCAGCAGGTATGGCCCTCGCGGGTTTCCACAAAATAAATCGGACGCTCATATTCCGAGCGCCAGGAGCCTTCCATCACTTTATTTTTCGATTCGTCAACCTGGATGAAACTGCCCGGCGGCAGGATGGGATACATGGTGAAATCCTGCGTGCCCACGTAACCATAAGTGAAATCGGTGTTGGCAAATTGCGCCAGGTACGCGATCGGCACCAGTCCCCACTGCTCCACCATGCGGCCCAGGTTGGTGGTGCGGCGCTCGTCAAAGCCGGGATCCATGCGCACGGGAACTTGCACCGACGACAGTCCCGCCAGAGCGTCGGAAACGTGCGATTTCGGCGGAGAAACCAAACCGAGGTCGGCAGCCATATTGTTCAAGTCAACGCCGTACCAGGACATCAACTCGCGAATATCGCGCCGGTAAATCACCGACAGGGTATAAAGGCGGTAAATGCTGGGCAAAATACCTTTGGTCTCGATATCGGACAATCGGCTGGGAGGAATGGAAAATTCCTCATTGCGATACTTGTCGGCGACGCACGCGCTCGAGGTTTCAACGTCACGCATGGTAAGGCCGAGTTTCTCGCGCAGCGTGCGAAGGCTTTTTCCGGCTGGGAGCATCGGTACGCCTCCAAGTAAAGCTGTGGCATCATACCAAAGGCGCACCGCCTTGTGCTGTAGAATTGTGCAAAAAAAGAATTAGGTCCATCGTGTTACGAATTCCGAACACGCGTACGACCTTGTTAGACGCGCCAAATCGGAGCTTCGCCGTGCTAACAATGCGAGGCGAGGGCTCAGTTCCCTGGTGTGGATTTCCTGCGATTGTTCGGAATTCGTAACAAGCAGCCCAGAAAACAGTTTCGAGCTTTCGTCGTTCGCGCGCATCTGGTGGATTCCGGCTGAAGCCGAGAAATCTCCCCGAAACATGGAAATCTGGGGATGACATTTGTCACGCCCGCCTCGTGATGGATGGCACTGGTGCCTCCCTTCTTCTTCCGCGATGATCAGAAAATCAATTCCCAGCGGACAACGCCAAACGCGCGGAAGGACGGAAGATGAGCGCAACAGTAGAACTACTTCAACGGGCAGACGCTGCGAACTCTGACCTGATTGTCGCCAGTCTGGAAGCGGTAAACAAAAACTACGGCAGCGTCCGCGCGCTTCGCGGCGTGGACTTCCGAGTGCGCGCCGGCGAAGTCGTGGCTCTGCTCGGTCCCAATGGCGCGGGTAAAACGACTGCCGTGAAGTTACTCCTCGGATTGATGCAGCCGAATGGGGGACGAGTCCGGGTCTTCGCTGGCGACCCCACAAATCCTGAAAACCGGATGCGGACCGGCGCTATGTTGCAAGTAGGTCGCGTTCCGGAAACCTTGCGCGTCCGTGAGCACATCGATCTGTTTTCAGCCTATTACGAGAAGCCCATGGCGTCCGCCGAGATCCTGGCCGCCGCCGGGCTGGAGAAACTTCGCGATCGCAAGTTCGGCGACCTCTCCGGAGGCCAGAAGCAACGCGTGCTGTTCGCCCTCGCCATTTGCGGCGATCCCGACCTGCTTTTTCTCGACGAGCCCACCGTCGGGCTCGACGTAGAAGCGCGGCGCATGTTGTGGGAAGAAATTCGGAGGATGGTCGCGCGCGGCAAGACCGTATTGCTTACCACCCATTATCTGCAGGAAGCCGACGCGCTCGCCGACCGCGTTGCCGTCATCCATCAGGGCCAGATCATTGCCCAGGGAACTCCGTCGCAGATCAAAGCCCAAACCGCCGGCAAACGCATTCGATGCATAACCAGACTGAGCCTAAACAGTCTGCGCCAGATTCCGGGCGTCACCGAGGCGAGAGAAGATCGCGAAGCCGTGGAGCTGCGTGCCGTCGAGGCAGAGCCTATCGTCCGCGAACTGCTGGCTCGCGATGCGCACTTGTCAGGCCTTGAGGTCACCAGCGCAGGCTTGGAGGAAGCATTCCTGGCGCTGACCCGCGACACGGCACCCGACGAAGATCATTCCCGCTGAATCGAACTTTTACTCCGGAGGAGATGCAATGAGCTCGGCAACCGTGGCACTCAGCGCCAGGCAACTTGAGCGATCGCCAAGTCATACGGCAACCATTTATCTGAAGGAAGCGAAGTACGAGTTTCTCAAGAACCTTCGCCTCCGCATGTACACCGCTTCAGTTCTCAGCTTCCCCATCATGTTCTATGTTTTGTTCGGGCTGGTACTGAATTCGAAAGAGGCCATTAATGGTATGCACGTCCCCACCTATCTCATCGCTACCTATGGAACGTTCGGGGTGATGGGTGCCTCGCTCTTTGGAACGACCGCAGGCTTGGCCTCGGATCGTGGCTTGGGATGGCTGCAGGTAAAGCGTGCCAGCCCGATGCCTCCCTTTGCATATTTCGCGGCCAAAGTAATCACCAGCATGATTTTCAGCGCGGTCATCGTGGTGGCGCTGTTCACGCTCGGAATTACGTTGGGCGGCGTGCGCATGCCAGTCGGCGATTTCGCCCGGCTGCTCGGAACCTTGGTCGCCGGTTCGCTGCCATTCTCCGCCATGGGATTAGCTCTCGGATATTTCACCGGGCCGAATTCCGCGCCCGCAACCATCAACCTTATCTACCTGCCCATGTCGTTCTGCAGCGGATTGTGGGTGCCCTTCATGTTCCTGCCCAAAGTCGTGCGTCAGATCGCGCTGGTGCTTCCTCCCTATCACCTGTCGCAACTGGCGCTGGGAATCGTAGGCGCAGGACGCCATGAATCGAACGCAACCCATTGGGAAGTTTTACTGGCCTTCACCATGATCTGCCTGGGCGTCGCGCGCATTGGCTTCCAGCGCGACCAGGAAAAAATGTACGGATAAAAACTGCGCCCCTGAGGATCGCGAGGAGCTGAACCCGGAGTTGAACGATGACCGTGAATGCGAAAAAATCGATGGGTTGGACGATTGTTCTGATCCTGTTTGGGCTGATCGCGCTGTTCGGCGGTGACAAGTGGCTCGTCCTGCTGATTCCGGCGGCAATCTTGGTCTGGTACGCAGCCAAGCCTATGCTTAGAACTGGCCGGAATTGACCCAAGGGGCGACAATATACCTATGCCATTGATCGCTTTGGGACGTGAAAGAGGTTGTGACCCAACTGCGGGTCCGCTGAAATTGAGGCCCTGGAGAACGATCTTCAGGGACAAGGAACACGGATGGAGTCCCCTGCTTTGGGTCGCGTATCTGGGATTCTTTTTCATTGATCCGGTGATGAGTCACGCCAGCTTCCGGATCTGGCTGCTCGATGGCATCGGCGGCGCTGTATTCCTGGTTCTTTATTTCGGACTATTCGTCCTCCAGCATCCTCGCGCTCTGGTTCACGTGGGCGGGATGATGCTGCTCGGTCTGCTGTTCCAACCCATCAATCAAGGCTCCTGCACGTTCTTCATCTTCGCAGCGTCCATGCTTCCGTTTTGCGTGGAAACACAAGTCGTTGCCTTTGCGGGATTGGGCGTGATCGGAACCATCGGCGCGATCGACGGAATATTATTGCACGTCGCCGGCTGGACACTTTTTTACTCTTCGCTCTTTCCCGTGATCATTGGTGTGGGAAACACCTTCTTCGCCGAGCGCAACCGAATGAACCGCAAACTGCGCAAGGCCAACGAAGAGATCGAGAACCTGGCCAAGGTAGCCGAGCGCGAGCGCATTGCGCGCGATCTCCATGATGTCCTCGGACACACGCTGTCGGTGATCACGCTGAAGTCGGAACTCGCCGGCAAACTGCTGGACCGCGATCCCCAGCGGGCGGGAAAAGAAATCCGCGAGGTGGAACAAATCTCACGCCAGGCATTGTCCGATGTGCGCGATGCCATTCGCGGATATCGTTCGCTAGGCCTGGTGGCTGAGCTGGCGCAAGCGAAGTCGACGTTGGAGACCGCCGGCCTGACCGTGCAATGCGATGCTGCGACCACGGTGAAACTTGCCGCCGTCGAGGAGAGCGTGCTGTCACTTGCCGTACGCGAGGCCGTCACCAACGTGGTCCGTCACGCGCAGGCGCGCGCTTGCCGCATGCGCCTCGAGCAACAGAACGGCTCCTGCCGTCTCGAGATTCACGACGACGGATGCGGCACTTCGAACGGCGAAGGCAATGGATTGCGCGGCATGCGCGAACGGGTCGAAATGCTGGGAGGCACGCTGGACCGCAGCACCGAAGCGGGCACCACCCTGACCATCACGCTCCCTCTTAAAGAAGTGACGCCGAAACGCGAAGGCTCTCCGCATTGAATCCCCTAAAAGAAAACGCAAGAGAAGCTAGCAAAGAAAGCCGCAAGACCATTCGTGTCGTACTCGCCGAAGATCAGGGTATGGTGCTCGGTGCGCTCGCGGCGCTGCTCGAAATCGAAGGCGACATTTCGGTCGTGGGCCAGGCGCGTAACGGTCAAGAGGCGCTCGAAGCCGTACTCACGCACAAACCCGACGTCTTCATCACAGACATTGAAATGCCGCACATGAGCGGCCTCGACGTGGCCGCGGAATTAAAGCGGCGGCGCACGGGGACGCGCGTCGTCATCGTCACCACGTTTGCGCGCTCGGGATATTTACGCCGCGCGCTCGACTCGGGAGCGTTGGGCTACCTGCTGAAGGACATGCGCGCCGAGGAACTCGCCGATGCCGTGCGCCGCGTCCATCAGGGCCTGCGCGTCATTCATCCCGAACTCGCCACCGAGGCCTGGGGCGAAATGGATCCGTTGACCGACCGCGAACGGCAGGTGTTAAGACTGGCCGGCGAAGGGATGGCCAGCGGCGATATCGCCGCCGAGTTGGGTCTTTCCGACGGCACCGTGCGAAATTATCTTTCCGAAGCCATCAGCAAGTTGGGTGCCGGCAATCGCGTCGAAGCTGCGCGGATTGCCCGCACCAAAGGATGGCTGTAGGCGCAGTGGCGAGTCGCCGGCGGACATCTTCGCTGACCCTCGCTCGTTTCCTCAACGCTCGGCATGCTTGTTCTCCCGATCTTGTCCGCGCCCTTGTCGGAAGGATCCACCGTGCGGAGGCAATTCTCGCCTCTCCCCAAGCCCTAAATGTCGCTCACCGTACAGACAGCAAGTTACTGGTCTGATAAAATTCGTCGGCTTCTCGTAGGTGATCCAACCTTAGAATGCGCGATTTGCGGACGGCACGCCGTTTGAACGAGGACGCCGAAGCGAACGCCCGATGTGCGGGCAAGGCGTTGATATACTACGGAAAATATGCGTTCCAGGACCGTGCATGAGCAAGACTTCCGGAAAGAACAGCCCGCAAAATCGTAGTCTGCCCAAGGCGCCTACCGGCATCCAGGGCCTCGATGAGATCACCGGCGGCGGTTTCCCGCGCGGGCGGCCCACGCTCGTCTGCGGAAGTGCAGGCGCGGGAAAGACTCTGCTGGCCATGGAGTTTCTGATTCGCGGCGCCACCGAATACAACGAACCCGGCGTTTTTATGGCGTTCGAGGAAACCGCCCCCGAGCTGACGCAAAACGTTCGCTCGCTCGGTTTCGATCTCGATGAGCTAGCAGAACAGAAGAAGCTGATCATCGATTACGTCCGCATCGAGCGCAGCGAAATTGACGAAACCGGCGATTACGATCTTGAAGGCCTCTTCATCCGGCTGGCGGCCGCCATCGACGCGGTGGGCGCCCAGCGCGTGGTGCTCGACACCATCGAAAATCTGTTCGCCGGATTGCAGAATGAGGGCATCCTGCGGGCTGAATTGCGCCGGCTGTTTCGCTGGCTGAAAGACCGAGGGGTCAGCGCCGTCATTACCGCCGAACGCGGCGAAGGCGCTCTGACCCGGCACGGATTGGAAGAGTACGTTTCCGACTGCGTGATCCTGCTCGATCACCGGGTGACGGACCAGGTTTCCACTCGCCGTCTGCGCATCGTGAAATATCGCGGGACCGCTCACGGCACCAACGAATATCCCTTTCTGATTGACGAGGACGGCTTCAGCGTTCTGCCGGTAACTTCTCTCGGCCTGCAACATGAGGTGAGCAACGAACGAATCTCCAGCGGCGTTCCCCGGCTCGATACCATGCTGGGCGGGGAAGGATTTTTTCGCGGCACCACCATTCTCGTGTCGGGCACGGCGGGAACGGGCAAGACCAGTCTGGCAGCGCACGTCGTCGATGCCGCTTGCCGGCGCGGGGAGCGTTGCCTCTACTTCTCGTTTGAGGAATCCCAGGGTCAGCTCATTCGCAATATGCGATCGATCGGCTTGAACCTGGAGCAATGGTCCAAGAAAAATCTGCTCCAGTTTCATTCCAGCCGGGCTACTTTCTATGGGCTCGAAATGCACCTGGCGATCATTCATAAGATTGTCCAGGAGTTCCAACCGAGAGTGGTGATCATTGACCCCATCGGCAGCCTGATCCAGGCGGGCAACCGGCGTGACGCGCATACCATGTTGATCCGCTTGATCGACTTCTTAAAGCAGCGGCAAGTTACCGCTTTCCTGACCAACCTGACGTCTGGCGGAGAAGCTTTGGAGAAAACCGATGTCGAGATCTCATCGATTGTGGATACCTGGCTGTTTATGCGCGACATTGAACTCGACGGCGAGCGCAACCGCGCCCTCTATGTGCTCAAGTCGCGCGGCATGGCCCACTCCAACCAGTTGCGTGAGTTTTTGCTCACCGAGCGCGGGGTCGATTTGCTGAACGTCTATGTAGGACCGGAAGGCGTGCTCACCGGATCGTCCCGCTTATCCCAGGAGGCGCGTGAAGAAGCCGCTGCGGTGGACCGGCGACAGGAGGTCGAACGCAAGGAACGCGAACGGACGCGGAAGCGCGAGGCTCTGGAAGCGCGCATCGCGGCGCTCCGCAAAGAGTTTGAGGTGGAGGAAGAGGAAGCGGCAACCTCCGTTTCACGGGATGTTTCGCGTGAAAAGGTTATCGCGGAAAACCGCGCAGCCATGTCCCGCAGCCGGCAGGCTGACATGGTAAAAGGTTCGGCCCTTCCAAAAGGACGGAGGAGTTCATGAAAAAGGCAGGTGACAAGGTGCAACCTCTCAGTCTCCAGGAGATTGGTGAAAGGAACGAGCCCACGGACGATCAGGTGTGGCAGCTTCGTTTGTACGTTGCCGGGCAAACTCCCCGTTCCTTGACCGCATTTGCCAACCTCAAAAAGATATGCGAAGAACACTTGGCGGGAAGGTACAATATTGAGGTGGTGGATCTGGTAAAACACCCGCAACTAGCGGCCGGCGATCAGATTCTGGCCATTCCTACGCTGGTGCGAAAGTTGCCTCAGCCACTGCGCAAAATCGTGGGTGATCTTCGCGATACGGAACGGGCCTTGGTCGGTTTGCAATTACGTCCGGCCACGCCGGAGAAATGAAGTTGGTGAAGTGGGGACGCTCAAATGACAGACGAGATGCCTGAATTAAGCCGCAGTATGCAGTTGATGGATGAGGCCGAGCAGACGCTGCGCGCCATCCAGTACGGCACCGTCGACGCATTCGTCATCGAGGAACCGGAAGGTCACCGCGTCTACACTCTGGAGGGCTCCGATCTTCCTTACAGTGCCTTGGTGGAAAGAATGCAACAGGGCGCCGCGATGCTGGACGCTCGCGGATGCATTCTCTACTGCAATCTCAGCCTGTCGAAATTATTAGGCATTCCCCGCGATAAGGTTACGGGCCTGCTCTTGCAAGATCTGCTGGCCCCGGCGGATCTGCCATTATGCCAGAAGTTGCAGCTCGAAGCCCAGAGCGGGTCGAGCGATGGCGAAATGCGCTTACACTTGGCAGACGGAAGTCTCATTCCCGCCAATTTTTCTTTCAGCGTCTTGGCCCGCGACAAGTCGGCAACCGGAGTTCTGATCACCGACCTGACCTTACAGAAACAGCAAGTCGAGTTTGCCTCGCGCCTGCAGCACATGCAAGATGAGGAGCGCAAGCGCATTGCCCGCGAACTTCACGACAGCGTTGGTCAGTTGTTGGCCGCCATCGGCATGAACATCGACATCGTGCAGTCTCAATCCCACAAGCTCGATGCAAAGGCCGCCCGAGCCATTTCCGACAATGCCAGACTGGTGGAACAGGTCTCCAGCGAGATTCGGACGATCTCCCATTTGCTTCATCCCCCACTCCTCGATCTCGCGGGTCTATCCTCCGCGCTTCGTTGGTACGTAGACGGCTTCTCGGAACGCAGCAATATCAAGGTGGATCTGGAAATTCCCGCCGATCTCGGCCGCCTGCCTTCCGATATGGAAATCGCGATCTTCCGCATCGTGCAGGAATGTCTGACGAACATCCACCGCCATTCGGGGAGCGCTACGGCCACAATCCGACTCCACTGGGAAGGTGACCGTCTCATGGTTCAAGTTCAGGATCGTGGCAAGGGTATAGCGATCGAGAAACAACGCGAAGTGATCGAATCGGGTCGGGGCGGTGTCGGATTTGGCGGAATGCGAGAGCGCCTGCGGCAACTCGGCGGCACTTTGGAAATACAATCCGACGGAAACGGAACCTTGGTCATTGCAATCCTTACCGTGACTTAGCTCCAGCGCGTAGCATCTAGCGGCTTCCGCCGCGCTGTGCCGCTCTGCCACCGGTATGGATTGAATGGCTGATGGATTCCAGCAGAGCTCTGGACCTAAACCAAAAAAACTAAGGCTCGCCACGCTCGATCCCCGCATCTTCTTGGCGAATTGTTTTATAAGCCCAGGCCATCCTTGGAGTGTTGTGGGCAATTCCGATGCGGCCTTCCGGGTTGAGCACGATAATTCCGCCGTGGCCGTTCAATCGCTGTTTCAAATAGTTCATCGCCTCTTGCGCGGCCCACTCCGGCAAATTGCCAGAGGAGATGCGGTCGGCCGTCCACTTGGCCAACACTAACTTCATGATCGGCTCACCCCAGCCCGTGGTCGAAACGGCCGCGCTCTCGTTGTTGGCATAACAACCGCAACCGATCAGCGACGAATCGCCGAGGCGGCCGGGAGCTTTGTTCAGCGTGCCGCCCGTCGAGGTCGCGGCGGCAATGTTGCCGTTGCGATCGAGCGCGACGGCGCCCACGGTGTCGTGAGAAATCGTCCTATCGTCAGCGCCGGGCTCGTCCGAGCCGGGCGCAAATAACTCGTTGCCGTCTTGCGTGTTTCTATCTTGCGCGAATCTGCTTTGAGATGACCCATGCTTTTCGGCTTCACGCCGCGCAGCCTCTGCCTGGTATTTGCGCAAGCGCTCCACTTCGCGCGGGATGACCAGATCTTTGTTCTCGCATAACGCGATGCCGTGTTCGGCGGCGAACTGCTCGGCGCCCTGGCCGACGAAATAAACATGCGGGCTATCGCTGAGAATTTTGCGGGCGGCGCGGACGGGGTTGCGCAGGCGCTCGACGCAACCGACGCCTCCGGCGCGCAGAGTGGCACCGTCCATGATGAGCGCGTCGAGTTGGACTCTCCCCTCACGATTCAGAAAGCTGCCGCGTCCGGCGTCGAAGGTCTCGTCGTCTTCCATGATGACAACGGCCTCCTCGACGGCGTCAAGCGCCGCGCCGCCCTGCTCGAGTACGCGCCATCCCGAGGCCAGCGCGTGGTTGACGCCTCGGATGTGGGCGTCGACCATGTCATCGGGCATGGCCCACGCCCCGCCGTGAACGATCAGAACCGGATTGTTTGGCATCGCGCTTTTTAGTCTAGCGCGTTTTCGATTTTTGGCCGGTTCGCTGGGGGGCCGCTGCTTTGGAGACTCGAGGGGTATCCCCTTGGCTTTGCCTGACAGTCATAAAAACCCACCATCTCTAGGCAACAGTCAAAGTTCTTAGGCACGCAGCCGACAAACGAACAGGCGGACGGGTTGGCTATATTTCCCTTTCCTTGGCAACTTCATTTCAAGCACACGCCTTTTCCGATGGCGGCGTCACCGCACATTCCAGAACTTCCGCAATATTCTCACCTTCCCATCCACCGGTTCGGTCTTGCCGCCGCCCCGTCTCCCCTCCCCTTCGATCGATGCAATCATCGCTTTAGAGCGAAATTCCCCGCAAAACCGGCAGCCTAAGGGACTTATGGGTGAACATCCAGATTCTGAAGAGCTTAGCTGAGTCGGAATCGGATGAGGCGATCCCGCACGCCGTTTCTTAATGGAACAAAAATGTGAGTGAAAGTAAGCAAAGATGGGGCGCTCTCTGTGTCTGGGCGCCGGCAGAGAACTCGCGCGTTCTTAGGCGGCTTGGCCGGGGATTAACGACACCGGCGGGTCCTGAGTTCTGGTCCAGGTGTAGCGCATGCGGTGGATTACGGTGATCGTGGAGAGGATTGCGATTACCCAGAGGACTGGGGCCATGCGGTTAAACAGGGCTCCGAGGATGACCAGGACCAGGCGTTCGGGGCGCTCCATGAATCCGACGCGGCAGGAGCCGATCAGGCTTTCGGCGCGGGCGCGGGTGTAGCTGACCATGATTGCGCTGATCATGACGAAGGCGGTCAGCACGACGTAGAAGAAACGTCCGCCGCGGGCGTAGAAGACCAGCAGACCGAGGAATTGGCTGGCGTCGCTGTAGCGGTCGACAACCGAGTCGAAGAAGGCGCCGAAGCGGGTAACGCGGTTGGTGGCGCGGGCGACCTGGCCGTCCACCAGATCGAAGAAGCCGGAGAAGATGATGACCAGGCCGGCGTAGATGAACATGCGCTTCTGGTTGGAGGCGTTGGCGGAGCCGAACAGGATGGCCGCCCAGGTGTTGACGACCAGGCCCATGAAGGTGAGGACGTTGGGATTGATGCGGGAGAGCGCGAGCCAGCGGACGATGGTGTCGAGCAGGACTCCACAGACGCGGCCGAAAGCGCTGGTCCAGCTTAGGGACGGCGATCCGGACGAGGGCTCGGCCATTTACGCGCCCGCCTTCTCCGGTTCGATCTCATCGTGGATGGTGCTGAGGCTTAGGATTTCCAGTTCGCGCTTGCCGTTGGGGCTGACTACGATCACTTCGTCGCCTACTTTTTTGTTGAGCAGCGCGCGCCCGATGGGCGAGGTGGTGGAGATTTTTCCGGTGGCCACGTCGGATTCTTCGCTGGTCACCAGCTTGTATTGCATTTCTTCATTCTTCGTGTTGTCGAAAACTTTCACCGTGGAGCCCAGGCCCACTTTGTCGTGGGGGATGTTGTTCATGTTGACCATGGACAAATCGGCGAGGCGTTTGCCCAGTTGGCGGACGCGCGCTTTGACGAACTCCTGGCGCTGCTTCGCCATGTGATACTCTGCGTTCTCGCTGAGGTCGCCGAGGGCGGCGGCTTTTTTTATCTCTTTAGGAAGTTCGTGAATCAGCTCGTGTTCGAGCGCGTTGATTTCTTCCTGCAGTTTTCGTTTGATTAGTTCGGTCATGATTTGATCAGCAAGGATTACCGGGCTAGGCTTCGCACATTATAACTCCGGCGCTGAGCAGGAGTGCATTTGCCTGGAACCGGAGCGGGCTCCTATCCCATGGGCGTGATTCTGCTGCCGCATATGCGTCAACCCACATGGGGGAGCGTAGGGTCAGACGAGAGCTACGCCTGAAATTCCGACGCTTCCGGGAAGCGTAGTTTGCACTTGGCCAAGGCGGTGGCGAGAATTTCCTCCACCTTGGATTCTTCGCAGTTGCGGGCCATGGCCAGTTCGCTGACCAGGAGATACCGGGCGCGCTCCAGCATTTTCTTCTCCCGAAACGATAAAGGCTTGGCCTGATGCAAGGTGATCAGGCTCTTGAGGACGCTGGCGACCTCGAGAAGCGAACCGGTGCGCATGCGGTCGGAGTTTTCCTTGAAGCGGTCCTTCCAGTCGCCGTTGCTTCCGTTTTCGCTGACGGAGAGAGCGTCCAGAACTTTTTGGATTTCGCCGTTGCGAACCACGCGGCGCAGTCCTACGCTGCCGGCGTTCTGACAGGGCACCATTACCTTGAGGCTGCTGGCTTTGATATGGAGAAGGTAGAACTTCTCAATCGTGGCACCGATGGAGCGGCTGCTGATCTGTTCAATAACCCCCACCCCATGATTGGGATAGACAACCTTGTCGCCGATATGGAAATTTAAGTCCGTACCGCTCATGGTTAGCACCAAAACAGGCGATAAGATCGAGGGAGAGAAACGTCAAAAGGCCTAGTTAATGCTACTCTCCGGGCGACCTGAAAGCAAGGAGCAAGGCGGGAACCCGACTTCCGGTATCCCTTGAAGTTATTGAAAGGAAAAGCTTAAATGTCATGGGTCGCACCGGATCTTGGGCGTAAAAAAGGGGCAAAGCTATAATTCGGATCATGAATTCCAATCAGAACGAGTCCGCTGCAAACCAGACTGAGCAGAGCCGTTCCCCAAGGGGGAATGCGGGCAAGCTTCCCGTGGGCCGGATTCTCGGGCTCGACGTTGGCTCGCGAAGAATTGGCGTCGCGGTGTCGGACCCTCTCGGGATTACCGCGCAAGGGCTGGAGACGTTGCAGCGCAGAAACAAACGGTATGACTTCGAATGTCTCCAGCGGGTGATTCAGGAGTACGACGTTCGGGAGATTGTGGTGGGGTTGCCGCTGCGCATGAGCGGGGCCGAGGGAATCCAGTCGGACAAGATGCAAACCTTTGCCGAAGAGGTACGCAAGCGATTTCGGCTGCCGGTGCATCTTTGGGATGAAAGGCTCACTTCCGCGGAAGCGAACCGGCTGCTGCGCGAGACCGATCTCTCGATTGAGAAAAGAGGCAAGGCCGTAGACCGGATGGCAGCGGTGTTGATTCTGCAAGGGTGGATGGAGCAGCGGGCGGGAACGGCTTCCGGCTTTCGGCTTCCGGAATAGTGGACTAGTGTCCGCGCATGGCTTGTCGATAGGCCACCACGTTCTTATTGTGCTCCTCGATGGTACGCGCGAAGCGGTGGTGGCCTTGGGCATCGGCCACGAAATAATAGTAGTCGCTCTCGGCAGGGTGCATGGCGGCTTCGAGGGCGCTGCGTCCGGGATTGCCGATGGGTCCCGGGGGAAGTCCGACGTGGCGGTAGGTGTTATACGGCGACTGGAATTGCATGTCGTCGTGATGCAGAGCACCTCGATAGGTGCCTGCCAAAAGTTCTGCATAGATGATACTGGGGTCGGCGTCGAGGGCGACGTTGTTATTCAGTCGGTTGTAGTAGACGCTGGCTACCATCGGCCGCTCCTCGGCCACAGCCGTCTCTTTTTCAATGATGGAGGCCATGATCACGGTCCGCTCCAGATCTGTCGGGGCGGACTTTGGATCGCGAACTTTCCCGTTGACCTCTACGGCGATATCAGGCGAACTTGACAGCGGCGTTTCCGCGCTGCCCGGCGATTGGACGAGCCCGATCTGGCGGGCCTGCTGACGGAACTGCTTGACCATCGCGGCGGCCATTTCCTGCATGGTCATCATGCGAGAGAATTCGTAGGTATCGGGGAAGAGATAGCCTTCGAGAGAGTGCGCTCCGGGAGCCATGTCGGCAATCAGGACGGTGTCAGACTGGGCTACTTTCAGAAAATCCTGCGCGGGGCCGAGGCCGGCGGCTTCGATGGCGCTGGCAATGTCGAACATGGTGAAGCCCTCGGGCACCACCACGGTGCGGAAGTAGACGTCGCCGCGCCCCAGACGTTTCTGAACATCAATCATGTTGGCCGGCTGGTCGAAGAGATATTCTCCAGCCTTCAGCGAGCGCCCGTGGTGAAGGTAGTACCACAGGACGAAGGCCTGTTCACTGCGGATGATTCCGGCAGTCTTGAGCTCGGCGGCGATGCGGTGGGTGGAGAAGCCCGGGCGCAGCATGACGAAGATCTGACCGGAAAGCTGGACGGGCAGCAAAACCGCCCAGGCGAACCATCCCGCAGTTCCGAGCGTTGCGACCAGAATCAGCCAGATCATTTTGCGCACAATAGCCACAGTTTAGACGATTATGGAACGGGACGGACTCGACGATCGTGCACCGGACTTTACTTTAGTAAGCGCTTGACCTCAGTAAGCCCTTGATTTCCGGGATGTTTAATGAAAAAGACCGGCGAACCTGCTCCATTCTTACTGCAACCTTTCCGGCGCGATATACTCAAATGCTCAGAGGTGTTTTTTTATCTTGATGAGACGTCGCTCGTTGCTTTTGGTGCTGCCCCTGTTTCTGGCCGTGCTGTCCACTACGGGCTGCGTGTTCCGCACGCGTCCGGTCGAAGATCAATACTCGAAAGTCCCGCTCAAGGAATCGACGCAGGAGGGATTGATCGACAGCATTAATCGGCAGGCGGAATCCATCCACTCGCTGAAAGCGACCGTGGACATTGATTCTTCTTCCGGCGGCATGAAGAAGGGGCATTACACCGACTACAAGGAAATTCGCGGCTACGTTTTGGCTCGCAAGCCCAACGAGTTGCACATGATTGGATTGATGCCGATCGTGCGTACCACGGCTTTTGACATGGTCAGCGATGGGCAGGAGTTCAAGCTCTGGATTCCGCCGAGGAATCGTTTCGTGACCGGCAAGAACCAGGTGGAGACGCCCAGCTCCGACCAACCAATGGAGAACATTCGCCCGCAGAATATTTACGAGGCGCTGTTGATCCGCCACATCGATCCGAATTCCGAAATCGCGGTGCTGGAGAACGGCTACGAGACTCTTCATGACGTCAAGGGGCACCGCATCCTGCAGGAAGATTACGAGTTAACCATTATTCGGAAGGACGAAAAGGGCTGGAGGCTGGCGCGCAAGATCATCTTCGGACGCACCGATTTGAAGCCGCACCGACAATACATTTACAGCGAAGATGGCAAGGTAGCCACCGATGCCAAATACGCCGAATACAAAGACTACGATGGCTTCAGCTTCCCCTCGCGCATCGAGATCTACCGGCCGCAGGAGGAGTTCGACATCACGCTAAATATGCTGAAGGTGGACATTAACCAGCCGCTGAAGGATGATCAGTTCGTGCTGGAGCAGCCGGCGGGAGCGGTGGTGGTGAATTTGGACCATCCACAATCGAGCCTGGTTGCGCCCCTGGGTCCAAGATAGTTGGGGTTCGATATTTAACGCAAATCCCCATCCTCGCCCTAAAAAACGCGGCTCGGATGGGGCACCCGCTGACCGCTCAGTTCCGATTTCTTATGATGAACAAAATGGTGGTCGCCAACCTGGTGCATCGGCCGACGCGGTCGTTCATCGCGACCAGTGCGATTGCGCTCGAAGTGGTCATGATTCTGATGGTGGTGGCGCTGTTTTACGGATTGCTGAACGGATCAAAAGAGAGCCAGCTTGGCGTGGGTGCGGATTTGATGGTGATGCCTCCGGGATCCTCCGGTCTAGTGGCCATGTCGGGAGCGCCGATTTCAGTGAAGGTGGGGGATCGGTTGCGGCGCGTACCCCACGTGGCCACGGCTGCCCCCGTGGTTTGGGCATTCAGCCAGAAGCCGCTGGAGGTCGACTACGGGATCGACTTGGCCAGCTACGACCAACTGCCCCCCGCATTTCACTATCTTTCGGGCGGCCCGTTTCAAGCACCAAACGATGCCATCGTCGATGACTACTATGCTGGCATGAATCAAAAAAAAGTTGGCGACACGGTCGATGTTCTGAACCATCAGTTTCGCATTAGTGGCATTGTTCCGCACGGAAAGGGAGGACGGAAGTTTCTGTCCCTGGCAACCATGCAGGACCTTATCGGGGCGGAGGGTCGCGCCTCTGTTTTCTACGTCAAACTGGATAATCCTGCCTATATCGACGAGACGACGAAGGCAATTCAGGCGATTCCAGGAATGGAACAGTACTCGGTTCGATCGATGGCGGAATATCTTTCGATGATGACGCCGGACAATCTTCCGGGGTTTGATCTTGCCATCAAGGTCGTCATCGGCGTGGCGGTAGTGGTTGGGTTTCTTGTGATTTTTCAGTCGATGTATACGGCGGTGATGGAGCGGACGCGCGAGATTGGGATTCTGAAGTCGCTGGGCGCATCGAAGTGGTACATCGTGAACGTGGTGCTGCGGGAAACTTTGCTGCTGGCGGTTGTAGGGATTGTCGCGGGGATTATCATCAGTATGGTGACTCGGCGCGTCATCATGTTCGAAAAGCCCGTCCTGCGGCTCTTCTGGAGCAACACGTGGGTGTTGCGCGCGACCGTGATTGCGACTGTGGGCGCACTGGCGGGGGCGTTGTACCCGGCATTGAAGGCTGCGCAAAGAGATCCGATTGACGCGCTGGCGTACGAATGAATGGCAGTCGCACTCTCTTCTTTTTTTTGGTTCTTCTTTTTTTTTCTAAAGGACTGCGAACTTCGAATTGTCATCCTGAAGGTGCCGTTGGTTGGCGCCGAAGGGACCTAGTGCGTTGGCGTCGAGGCCAGCGCATAGGTCCTTCGCATCGCTCCGGGTGATACCGTGCCGAGTTAAGGCCTGAGTTTACTGCCCTCCCAGATATTGCACGTGCACGTAGGTGCCGAGTCTCACGTTGTAGGCGAGATACCAGCCTTCGTGGTCGGGGTCTTCGTAGATCACGACTTGGTCGCTGTCCCAGAGCCAGTCATTGGCATAGGCAAGGTCAAACGGGGCAACCCCGAAGTAGAAACCGCCAAACCAGAAACGGTTCGGGCCGCCTCCGGCAATGCGCCAGACATGGCCCCGTCCGAAGCCGCCGCTGAATCGGCCATGCTCCCAGGGATGATCGAGGTGGAAGCGGGCGTCATCGCGCGCGTACCCGTGCCCGACCCACTCGCCGTTATGGTGAACGTGGGGAGCCTCGGGATGACCGGCTTCGTCACGTCCCGCAGGTCTGGCGGGCGCGCCATGGGAAACCGCCGGACCATGTTTCGGAATGTATCCGCCACCGACGGCGTGGCCGCCTAATTGATGGTTATCGTGTTGCGCCAGGGCAGGCAAAGACAAAGACGACAAGCAGAGGATCAGAGATACAGCAAAAACGGTGGGGCGTAATCTCATGCGCTACCTCCAACCGTTACCTTACCATCCTTGGCTTTTGCCGGAACAGATCGTTGACAATTCTTCGTAGATTACGCTATCGTAAAGACTTTGGTAGTCATGTGGTTGCCCGCCTGATCGCCTGGCGTTCCTCGCCGGGGAATCAACGAGCGGTCTTCTTTCGCAGCTTTATTCAATCTGGGAGAAACCTGATGTCAACCTATTTCCCGAAAGAGGGGGAAATTGTGCGCAAGTGGTACGTCGTGGATGCCGACGGGCAGACGCTTGGGCGCCTGGCTTCGCAAGTGGCACGCGTCCTCATGGGCAAAGAGAACCCGCAATATACGCCGTTTCTCGATACTGGCGATCACGTGATCGTAATCAACGCCGAGAAGATTCGAACCACGGGCATGAAGGCCGAGCAGAAGCAGTATCACCATTACACCGGGTATCCCGGCGGCCTGCGCACCGAAGATTACAAAAAGCGGCTGGTGCGGAAGCCGGAGATGGTGATTGAGTCCGCAGTGAAGCGTATGCTGCCGAAGAATAAGCTGGCGGCTCACATGCTTTCAAAGCTGAATGTGTACAAGGGTGACAAGCATCCGCACCAGGCACAGAAGCCGCAGGATTTGCAATTGGAAGTGCGAGTGTATCCGGCGAAGAAAGCCGCGGCTTCGTAAGCAGTGAGCGGTACGCACGGCCAGATCCCTTCGCTGCGCCTGAAAAAGGCGGCTACGTTCAGGATGACAGCGCTGGGTAAATTAATTTGTCGAGACCTAAGGGTCGCTTCTAGTGGTTTGAGCTAGAAGCTAGGAGCGAAGAGCTACATGGCTGAATTGGTTCAATATTACGGAACGGGACGCCGCAAGCGGGCGATTGCCCGTGTGTATTTGCGTCCGGGCAGCGGCGAGTTCAAAGTAAACGGACGTGCCTTTGAAGAATACTTCGTAACCCCGGCGCAGCGATCGGCGGCGAAGTCGCCCTTGGCATCTTCGGAGACGGCGGCTACGTTCAACGTGATCGCCAGCGTGCTCGGTGGCGGCGTGCGGGGTCAGGCGGACGCGGTGAAGTTGGGCATTGCCCGCGCTCTGATGCAGTTCAATTCCGAATTGCGGAAGAAGCTGAAGGCCGAGGGCATGGTTAGCCGCGATTCGCGCGGCAAAGAGCGCAAGAAGTACGGACAGAAGGGGGCTCGCAAGCGCTTCCAGTTCAGCAAGCGATAGTTGCCTTGGGTACGACGCCGAGATTTCTCCGCCCCTTCGCGTTCGCTCGAAGGTGGGAATGATCAGGGATTGGTTTTTCGCGTTCTGGGAATTAGGATTTGGATTTTGGTGTTCGCTGCAGAGCTGACGGCGGAAAGCTGACAGCTTGTTTTTAGGAGTTCAATTCTTCCCGTGCCTCGCGTGCGGGGCGGGAATGGCAATCCGGAGCGGCACGGTGGCGCAAAGGATGCAGACTAAAGAGGAGGTTCATTGGCTACGATTACCATGAAGGAGTTGCTCGAAGCGGGCGTCCACTTCGGGCACCAGACCAAGCGCTGGAATCCCAAGATGAAGGAATACATCTTCGGAGAGCGCAACGGGATCTACATCATCGACCTGCAGAAGACGCTGAAGATGTTCAAAGAGGCGTCGAAGTTTGTGCAGGACCTGGCAAATGACGGACGCATCGTGCTGTTCGTGGGCACCAAACGTCAGGCGCAGGACGCGATTGCCGAGGAAGCCCAGCGTTGCGGGATGTTCTACATCAACCAGCGCTGGCTGGGCGGACTGCTCACCAACTGGGTCACGGTGCAAAAGTCGGTGAAGCGGCTGAAGGAGCTCGACGAGATGGCCACGGATGGCCGCTACGAGCTGTTGCCCAAGAAGGAAGTGATCAAGCTCGAACGCGAGCGCAAGCATCTGCAGGCCAATCTCGCCGGCATCAAGAACATGAGCCGGTTGCCGGACGCGATCTTCGTGATCGACTCCAATAAAGAGCAGATCGCCGTTCGCGAGGCCCGCAAGCTGGGCATCCCGGTGGTCGCCGTAGTCGACACGAACTGCGATCCCAGCGAAGTGGATTACGTCATCCCCGGCAACGACGATGCCTTGCGGGCGATTCGGTTGTTCACGTCGAAGATTTCCGAATCGATTGCCGAAGGCGCGCAGTTGATGACCGACAAGCAGGTTGCCGACATGCAGGCTGCGGCCGATGCCGCGCAGGCTGCGACCGAGCCGCCGGCGGAAGAAGCTGGCATTGACGCGAGCGAAGATATCAGCATGGAAGAAGTGCTGGGCCCGGGAACGCACAAGAAGCCGGTGGTGAACGAAGAAGAATTGCCTAAGGTCGAGAGCCAGACGGTTTGAACCGTAGTTCTCCGTTCTCCGTTCTCGGTTCTCAGTGGTAAGCGAAAAACCGGGCATTATCCCTTAGGGAAACTAGACCCGCGCGGGTCGTCCGGCGCGGGTCAAAGTTTGTAGAGCAGCATCGAATGTGGAGACGACACCGGCAACGTCTTGCTCACCATCGTTCGGGACCGATGCACAGGGGAGAACTAGCAAGCTAAGTCTCTCGGAAAGAGTAGAAAGTAGAAAAAGGATTCATCGAATATGAGTACTACTACAATGAATATTTCCGCGGCACAAGTGAAGGACCTCCGGGAGAAGACCGGAGCTCCAATGATGGATTGCAAGCAGGCCCTGACCGAAGCGAAAGGCGATATGGAGCAGGCGGTCGTAATTCTGCGCAAGAAGGGCGTATCGGTTGCAGCCAAGAAGGCGACTCGGGTGACCAGCGAAGGATCGGTTGCCAGCTACATTCATGCCGGCGGCAAGATCGGGGTGCTGGTCGAAGTGAATTGCGAGAGCGATTTCGTGGCGCGCACCGACGACTTCAAAGAGCTGGTGCACGATATTGCCATGCACATCGCAGCCAGCGATCCCAAGTACGTCCGCAAGGAGGATGTCACGGCGGCAGATTTCGCCCGCGAGAAGGATATCTTCCTGGATCAAGCGATTAAGAGCGGCAAGCCGGCGCACATTGCCGAAAAGATGGTCGCCGGCAAGATGGAAAAGTTCTACGAAGAGGTCTGCCTGCTGGAGCAGCCTTTCATCAAGGACCAGACTATGTCGATCGCGCAGCTCATTGCCGCCAAGGTGGGCAAGCTGGGCGAGAACATTGCGGTGCGCCGGTTTGCCCGCTTCAAGGTGGGGGATGCCGGTGAGACCATCGCCGTCACCAAGCCTACAGAGCCGAAAGGCGAATGATTCAGGGCGCCCCTGGGGCGCCTTTTTTTGTGGCCCTGTTTCTGAAGACTGCGCGGGCGAGACGCCCCCGCGACCGCCGGCGAGACACCGGCGCTACAGCTAAAACGCCGGCGCTACGAGAACTCTTTCATGACGACAACCCCTGCCTTCAAACGTATTCTTCTCAAGCTTTCCGGTGAGGCGCTGGCGGCGAACCAGGGATTTGGCGTGGAGTCGGCACGCATCCACGAGATTGCCGCCGAACTCAGCGACGTTCACAAGTTGGGCGTGCAGTTAGCGATCGTGGTGGGCGGAGGAAACTTTTTCCGTGGTGTGGCTCAGCAGGCCAAGGACATGGACCGCGTGTCCGCCGATCACATGGGGATGCTGGCCACGGTCATCAATGCGCTCGCGCTGCAGGATGCGCTCGAGAAGCAGGGCGTATACACCCGCGTGCAATCGGCGATCGAGATGAACCAGGTGGCTGAGCCCTTCATCCGCCGCCGGGCAATCCGTCACCTGGAGAAAGGCCGCGTCGTCATCTTTGCCGGCGGCACGGGCAATCCCTATTTCTCGACCGATACGGCGGCTTCGCTGCGCGCCATGGAGATCAAAGCTGAAGCCATCCTCAAGGCGACGCGCGTGGATGGCATTTACGACGCCGATCCGTTGAAAGTCGACGGTGCCAAGAAATTCAATGAGATCTCGTATATGGACGTTTTGAGACTGGGATTGAAGGTGATGGACTCCACCGCCATCAGCCTGTGCAAAGACAATAACCTGCCTATCATCGTCTTTAACCTGAATCAGCACGGCAACATTCGCCGCGTGGTGTTGGGCGAGAAGATCGGATCCAGGGTAAGCGCCCAAGCGGACTCCACCAGTTGAATGGCGCGGAAGCGGAAATTGTGAAGGGAGTGATTTGCAGCCCGAGCCACGGGCACACGGCCTTCACAGTGTCGCTCTTCGATCGGTTTATGACGAATCATGCCGGGCAATGATTGGCAAACTTGAGGATCTCATCCACGTGGCCTCGAGTACATTCTGTGAGGTCTGCTTTGCCAGGATCGCTCGGTTTATAATGCAACGTTTGATATTGAGATGATACGGGGCTAACTATATGGCGCAAGCGACCATGGCCGCGATAGCCGGCCTGAAGGAAACTTACGTACAACTGAAGACGCGAATGGACAAAGCGGTGGAAGACTTCCGCAAGGCCATGGCGGGCGTCCGGACTGGACGCGCCTCAGTGCACATGCTGGACAGCGTGACTGTGGACTACTACGGCCAGCAGATGCCGCTGAACCAGATTGCCTCGGTGCACGCACCGGAGCCACAGTTAATTACAGTTCAGCCCTTCGACCCGTCGCAACTGGGACCCATTGAAAAAGCAATCCGCGCCGGCGACATGGGATTGAATCCGATGAATGATGGCAAGCTGATCCGCGTGCCGGTTCCGCCGCTCACCCAGGAGCGCCGGCAGGACATGGTGAAGCACCTGCATCGAGTGCTGGAAGAGCATCGCACGGCGGTGCGCAACATTCGCCGCGACGGCAATGACGCCATCAAAAAGGCGCTGAAAGACAAGAAAATCAGCGAGGATGAAGAGAAGCGCTCGCTCGACGAGATTCAGAAGCTGACCGACGACGAAATCAAGAAGATGGAAGAGATGAGCAAGGCGAAAGAAAAAGAAGTGCTGGAACTCAAGTAAGCGGCCGCCCCCGCCAATTCTTTCGCCGAAGCATGGTCGACTGCCCGCTGCTATCGCTTCCACCCACACGAAAGTACGTGTTCCAGTAGTACTCTGTGCTCGGACGACCCTCTAAGTCCTGGCACTGCACTGCAATCTCCGCGAAATACGAAAATGCCTGGGCAGTAACCCGCGTTCTGGTTACGCAACATCCAAAACTTGCGTGTGTTTCTATCTCCGTACGACAAGTTTGCTCCCCCCAAAGAATCCCATATCTGGAGCTTGCTATGAAAAAAGACTTTGCCTGGACGGCCGC
>Ga0209624_10000944_pt1 | contig 24387 bp, 16 predicted proteins | sample JacPinW_OM2H0_O1_FD_188565 | JGI IMG/M metagenome (GOLD analysis project Ga0209624, IMG submission 188565) | Forest soil microbial communities from Algoma, Ontario, Canada - Jack Pine, Ontario site 1_JW_OM2H0_O1 (SPAdes) (version 2) | ecosystem: Environmental > Terrestrial > Soil > Boreal...
AGATCGCCATCGCGAGCCCGGAAAAGATCCTGTCGTGGTCGTTCGGCGAGATCAAGAAGCCGGAGACGATCAACTACCGCACGTTCAAGCCTGAGCGCGACGGCCTGTTCTGCGCCCGCATCTTCGGGCCGATCAAGGACTACGAGTGCCTGTGCGGCAAATATAAGCGGATGAAGTACAAGGGCGTCATCTGCGAGAAGTGCGGCGTCGAGGTGACGCTGTCGCGCGTGCGCCGCGAGCGCATGGGCCATATCTCGCTTGCGGCGCCCGTCGCGCACATCTGGTTCTTGAAGTCGCTGCCGTCGCGCATCGGGCTTCTGCTCGACATGACGCTGAAGGACCTAGAGCGCATTCTCTATTTCGAATCCTACATCGTGCTCGACCCGGGCTTGACGCCGCTCAAGGATCGCCAGCTTCTGAGCGAGGACGATTATCTGCGCGCGCACGACGAATACGGCCAGGACAGCTTCACCGCGATGATCGGCGCGGAGGCGATCCGCGAGATTCTCAAGGGCATGAACCTGCAGAAGATCGCCGACGAGCTCAAAATCGAGATCGCCCAATCGAAGAGCGAACTGAAGCCCAAGCGTCTCGCCAAGCGGCTGAAGATCATTGAGGCTTTCATGCACTCAGGCAACAAGCCGGAGTGGATGATCCTGACCGAAGTGCCGGTCATTCCGCCGGACCTCAGGCCGCTTGTGCCGCTCGACGGCGGGCGCTTCGCCACCTCAGACCTGAACGACCTCTATCGTCGCGTCATCAACCGCAACAATCGCTTGAAGCGGCTGATGGAATTGCGCGCGCCCGACATCATCATCCGCAATGAAAAGCGCATGTTGCAGGAGTCGGTCGACGCGCTGTTCGACAACGGGCGGCGCGGGCGCGTCATCACCGGCGCCAACAAGCGGCCGCTGAAGTCGCTCGCCGACATGCTCAAGGGCAAGCAGGGCCGGTTCCGCCAGAATCTGCTCGGCAAGCGCGTCGATTATTCCGGCCGTTCAGTGATCGTGGTCGGTCCCGAGCTCAAGCTGCATCAGTGCGGCTTGCCGAAGAAGATGGCGCTCGAACTCTTCAAGCCGTTCATCTATTCGCGGCTCGACGCCAAGGGCCTGTCCGCCACGGTCAAGCAGGCCAAGAAGCTGGTCGAAAAGGAGAAGCCGGAAGTTTGGGATATCCTCGACGAGGTGATCCGCGAGCATCCGGTCATGCTCAATCGCGCGCCGACCTTGCATAGACTGGGGATCCAGGCCTTCGAGCCGGTGCTGATCGAAGGCAAGGCGATCCAATTGCATCCGCTCGTCTGCTCGGCGTTCAACGCCGACTTCGACGGCGACCAGATGGCTGTGCACGTGCCGCTTTCGCTCGAAGCTCAGCTCGAGGCGCGGGTGTTGATGATGTCGACCAACAACATCCTGCATCCCGCCAACGGCCAGCCGATCATCGTGCCGAGCCAGGACATCGTGCTCGGCCTCTACTACGTCTCGCTGATGCGCGACGGAGATCCCGGCCAGTACGAGGAGGATCCGAAGACCAAGCGCCCGATACGCGGCATCTATAGCGACATTGGCGAGATCGAGCATGCGCTCGCCGCCGGGACAATCACGTTGCACACCAAGGTCAAGGGCCGCGCCTGGACCTACAACGAAAAAGGCGAGCGGGTGGCGAAGATCTTCGACACCACGCCCGGACGCCTGTTCCTCGGCCAGCTTCTGCCCGAGAACGTCAAGATTCCCTTCGACGTCGTCAACAAGCTGATGACGAAGAAGGAAATCTCCAACATGATCGACATCGTCTACCGCAACTGCGGTCAGAAGGAGACGGTCATTTTCTGCGATCGCATCATGACGCTCGGCTTCCGCGAGGCGTTCAGGGCCGGCATCTCGTTCGGCAAGGACGACATGGTGGTGCCGGACTCCAAGCCGAGGTTTATCTCGGAAACATCGGCCTTGGCTAAGGAGTACGAGCAGCAATACAACGACGGCCTCATCACTCAGGGCGAGAAGTACAACAAGGTGGTCGACGCCTGGGCGAAATGCTCGGACCGGCTAGCCGAGGAAATGATGGCCGGCATCTCGTCCGTGCGCAAGGACGAGCACGGCCGTGACAAGCCGATCAACTCGATCTACATGATGTCGCATTCCGGCGCGCGCGGCTCGCCGACGCAGATGCGCCAGCTCGCCGCCATGCGCGGTCTGATGGCGAAGCCGTCGGGCGAAATCATCGAGAGCCCGATCATCTCCAACTTCAAGGAAGGCCTGTCGGTTCTCGAGTACTTCAATTCGACCCACGGCGCCCGCAAGGGCCTCGCGGATACGGCGCTGAAGACTGCGAACTCCGGTTACCTCACGCGTCGTCTGGTTGACGTCGCGCAGGATTCGATCATCACCACGCCCGATTGCGGCTCGACGAACGGCATCAGCATGCGCGCGATCATCGACGCGGGCACGGTGGTGGCGTCGCTCGCCACGCGCATTCTCGGCCGCACTTCTGCGGACACGTTGCGCGACGCCGATAGCAAGGTGATCGTCGAAGCCGGCCGCATGATCGTCGAGGAGGACATGCCGGCGATCATCGCGGCTGGAATCCAGGAGGTGAAGATCCGTTCGGTCTTGACCTGCGAGGCGAAGAACGGCGTCTGCGGCGCATGCTACGGCCGGGATCTCGCTCGCGGCACACCGGTCAACATGGGCGAGGCGGTGGGCGTCATCGCCGCCCAGTCGATCGGCGAGCCGGGCACTCAGCTGACGATGCGGACCTTCCATATCGGCGGCGCGGCTCAGCTCGCGGATCAGTCGTTCATCGAGTCGAATTTCGACGGCGAGGTGAAGATCCGCAACCGCAACCTCGCGCGCAACGCAAACGGCGATCTCATGGCGATGGCGCGCAACGTCGCGGTTGTCATTACCGATCGCATCGGAGCGGAGCGCGCCGTGCACCGCGTCCAATATGGCGCACGGCTCAAGGTCGACGAGGGCGACAAGGTCAAGCGCGGCCAAAGGCTCGCCGAGTGGGATCCGTTCACCCGACCGATCCTGACCGAAGTCGACGGCGTGATCGGATTCGAGGACCTGGTCGAGGGCGTGTCGATGTCGGAGCAGGTCGACGAGGCGACCGGCATCGCCAAGCGCATCGTCACCGATTGGCGCTCGACGCCCCGCACCGCCGGTCTCAAGCCGGCCATGGTGATCAAGGGCAAGGACGGCAAGATTGCCAAGCTGCCGCGCGGCGGCGACGCGCGGTATCTTCTGTCGGTCGAATCGATCCTTTCGTTCGAGCCGGGAGCGACCGTGCGCGCGGGCGACGTGATTGCGCGTATCTCGATCAACAGCGCGAAAACCCGCGACATCACGGGCGGTCTGCCGCGCGTGGCGGAATTGTTCGAGGCGCGTCGGCCAAAAGATCACGCGATCATCGCCGAAATCTCCGGCACGATACGGTTTGGGAAAGACTTCAAGAACAAGCAGCGCCTGACCATCGAGCCGAGTGAGGAGGGCGTCGAGGCGGTCGAGTACCTGATCCCGAAGTCGAAGCACATTCACCTTCAGGACGGCGACGTGATCGAGAAGGGCGAATATATCGTCGACGGCAACCCCGCCCCACACGATATTCTCGCGATCAAGGGCGTCGAGGAGTTGGCGGCCTATCTGGTCAATGAGATTCAGGAGGTCTACCGCTTGCAGGGCGTCGGCATCAACGACAAGCACATCGAGGTGATCGTGCGCCAGATGCTGCAGAAGGTTGACATCGTCGACGCGGGCGAAACCGACTTCCTGATCGGCGAGCAGGTCGACGCATCCGATCTCGAGGCGGCCAACGAAGCGGTGACGGCCGAAGGCAAGAAACCCGCGGTCGGGACGCCGGTGCTGCTCGGCATCACCAAGGCGAGCCTGCAGACGCGCTCGTTCATCTCGGCGGCGTCGTTCCAGGAGACGACGCGCGTTTTGACCGAGGCTGCGGTCAACGGCAAGGTCGATACGCTCGAAGGCCTCAAGGAGAACGTCATCGTCGGTCGGCTGATCCCGGCGGGAACGGGCGCGGCGGTGGCGAAGCTGCGCTCGATCGCGGCGCTGCGCGACACCTTGATCCTGGCGCAGAAGGCCGAGGCGGCCGCGGCTGCGCCGGCGCTGCCGCTCGCGGCTCCCGCGCCGGAGCCGCCGCCACCGGCCGCGCGCAGCAAGGCGCGCGCCCCAGCCGGCTGAGGCGAAGGGCCAGCATTCTCGACGAACCCCGCCGGCCTCCGGCGGGGTTCGTTCGTTTTTGCGGCCCGGGTTCCCGGCTAAAAGCGTCGCGATTTCGATGCGGTCGGCAAGAGCCCGAAGAGCGGGCGCAGACCCCCTACGTCGGGAACGCCCGCTATGCACAAATCCAGATACAGAAGGCGCTAGGCGGCCATGAGCTCGCCTGCCGGCTGGCGCCGCTGGCGGCGCCAGAAGAGCCAGGAGACGATGGCGAAATTGAACGCGTTCCACAAAACACCGTTCAAAAACGCCATGCGGTAGGAGCTGGTGAGATCAAAGATCAGCCCAGAAAAATAGCCGCCGAACGCCATGCCGAGGATGGTCGCCGAGACGACGAGGCCGATCGCCGCGCCTGCCCGGCGAGGGGGCAGAAGCTCGCGGCAGATGACCGCATACATCGGCACGATGCCGCCTTGAAACAGGCCGAAGATCCCGGAGACGATGAACAAGGACTCGAGCCCGTTGAAATAAAGATAGAGCAGGAGCGCGACGCCTTGCATGAAGGAGCCGATGAGGAGCGTCGCTGAACCGCCGATGGCGTCGGCGACGAAGCCGGAGCCGATGCGCGAGACGATGCCGAGCAGCATCATGAGCGACAGCATCTGGGCGCCGCGCGCGACGCCGTAGCCGAGATCGCCGCAATAGGCGACCAGATGGACCTGCGGCATCGACATCGCGACGCAGCAGGAAAAGCCGGCGGCGATCAACAGAATCAGCAAAAGTCGCGGCGATATGCCGACGTCGGCGCGCGCGGCCTCAGTCGCGGCCTCCGCTTGCTCGTACACCGCAGCGGAGGGCCGACGCCGCATCGCCAGAGTGAGCGGCAGGACAGCGGCGGCGACGATGACGCCGATGCCGGCATAGGTCGCGCGCCAGCCGATCAGCGGTATCGCAAGGCTCATCAGGAGCGGCCAGATGGTTCCGGCGAAATAGTTGCCGGACGCGACAACGACGACCGCGAGTCCACGCCGCTTGACAAACCAGTGCGAAATGTCCGCCATCATCGGCGCGAAGCCGGTTCCCGCGCCGATTCCGATCAGCACATGGGCGGCGGTGAACACCCCAAGGTTCGGCGCATAGCCGGCGACAACAAAACCGAGCCCCAAAGTGACGGCGGAGATGGCCAAGGGCAGGACAATGCCATAGCGGTCGGTCATCCGCCCGAGCGCGATCGTGCTGAAAGCCAGCGCGCACATCATCACCGTGTACGGAAGCGAAGCCGCCGAGCGATCGACGCCGAAGTCGAGCTGAGCGGACGGCAGGACCACGATCACCGCCCACATGCCCGCACCGATCAGGGTCGCGATCAGCAACGATACCGCAAGCCGGGTGAATGCGTAGGGGCCGTCGGGAGCATAACGGTCAGCCGACTCGGGGAGGCTGGAAAGTTGGTTCATTGCCCAAATTTGCGCCATGTGGTCGACAATCGCAATTGTGCAATGTCGGAACAATTGAGACCGTCGGTCGTTAACCCAGGTGAAAAAGGGTTGATTTTACGGCGCCCTAATGGCGCCAAGGCAGAATTGCGGCGGACGTCAGACTTGGTGTACGTGTGCTTGCGGCGCGGGGACCAACAAGAAGCGCCGCGCGTTGGGGATAAAGATTGAGCAAGCCTCTCACACCGCTCTTGGATCAAATCGCCTCGCCCGCCGATCTGCGCAAGCTAAGAGAAAACGATCTCGCTCAGCTTGCCGACGAATTGCGCGCCGAAACCATCAGCGCGGTATCGGTGACTGGCGGTCATCTCGGCGCCGGCCTCGGCGTCGTCGAACTGACGGTCGCGCTCCACTACGTTTTCGACACGCCGACCGATCGCCTCGTCTGGGACGTCGGCCACCAGGCCTACCCGCACAAGATCCTGACCGGTCGGCGCGATCGGATCCGAACTCTGCGGCAGGGCGCAGGCTTGAGCGGTTTCACCAAGCGCTCGGAAAGCGAATACGACGCGTTTGGCGCCGCTCATTCCTCGACGTCGATCTCGGCCGGCCTCGGCATGGCGGTGGCGCGCGATCTGTCCCACGCCAGCAGTCATGTGGTCGCGGTCATCGGCGACGGCGCGATGTCGGCGGGGATGGCTTACGAGGCGATGAACAACGCCGGCGCCTTGGGCTCGCGGCTCATCGTCATCCTCAACGACAACGACATGTCGATCGCACCGCCGACCGGCGCGATGTCGGCCTATTTGGCCCGGCTCGTGTCGGGCCACACCTACCGCTCGCTGCGGGGCGCGGCCAAGCAGCTCGCCCGACGCCTGCCGAAGTTTTTCTATGACAAGGCCAGGCGCACCGAGGAATACAGTCGCGCCTTCTGGACCGGCGGCACCATGTTCGAGGAGCTCGGTTTCTATTATGTCGGGCCAATCGACGGCCACAATCTCGACCATCTTCTGCCGATCCTGAAGAATGTGCGCGACATGCAGGACGGAGCGGTCCTGGTGCATGTGGTGACCAAGAAGGGCAAGGGCTATCCTCCGGCGGAGGAGGCCGACGACAAGTACCACGGCGTTTCGGCGTTTGACGTCATCACCGGCGCCCAGGCCAAGCCCAAGACTAACGCGCCCACCTATACCCGCGTCTTCGGCGACGCGCTGGTCGACGCCGCGCGGCGCGACGAAAAAGTCGTCGCCATTACCGCCGCCATGCCCGACGGGACGGGTCTCGACCGAATGAAGACGGTTTTTCCCGACCGGGTGTTCGACGTCGGCATCGCCGAGCAGCACGCCGTCACATTTGCTGCCGGCTTGGCGACGGAGGGTTTCAAGCCCTTCTGCGCTGTTTATTCAACCTTCCTGCAACGCGGCTACGACCAGGTTGTGCATGACGTTGCGATCCAGAATCTGCCGGTTCGCTTCGCCCTCGACCGCGCTGGGCTGGTCGGGGCGGACGGCCCTACGCATGCCGGCGCTTTCGACATCGCGTATCTTAGCTGCCTGCCGAACATGACGGTGATGGCGGCAGCGGACGAGGCTGACCTCGTCCACATGGTCGCCACGGCGGCGGCTCACGACTCGGGCCCGATCGCGTTGCGCTACCCTCGCGGCGAGGGCGTCGGCGTCGACATGCCGGAGCGCGGTGAACCGTTGCCGATCGGCAAAGGCCGGGTGGTGCGCGAAGGCACGCGGATCGCGATCCTGTCTCTGGGCGCGCGGCTCGGCGAAGCTTTGAAAGCAGCCGACGAACTTGCGGCGCGCGGCCTGTCAACCACAGTCGCCGACGCGCGTTTCGCCAAGCCGCTCGATCGCGAGCTCATTCTCAAATTGGCTGCGACGCACAAGCTCCTCATCACCATCGAGGAAGGCGCAGCTGGCGGTTTCGGTGCGCATGTGCTGACCTTGCTCAGCGATGCGGGCGTGCTTGAGAGCGGGCTGAAGGTGCGCACAATGACGCTGCCGGACAAATTTCAGGATCACGACAAGCCTGAGCGAATGTACGCCGCCGCCGGACTCGACGCCAAGGGCATTGTGGCCAAGGCGATCGCGGCGCTCGGGGATGTCGAGCGTCTCGCTTCCAGCCGTTCAGCATGAGTCAATCCTCATCCGGCGGTGAGGATGAGGAGCCGCATGCGAGCGGGCGCGGCAATATTGTCGCCATCATTGCCGTCGTCGTCATCGTCGCGCTCGGCTACTGGGCTTTCAATTACCTCGACCAGCAGCGCAAAATGCAGAACTGCCTTGATTCGGGGCGTCGCGATTGCGCCCACTGGGTGAACCCTCAGCGGTAAAATCCCGGACCGCCGGCGATTGACTTGCTCGTGTGGGCGCGGCATAAGCCCGGCCTTGCAGCGGCGCGAGGCGCCGCATTCATTTTCTGGCTCGTCGCTTGGTAGCATGGACCGTAGCGGCGCAGCCAGCGTTTGTGCGTTTAGGATCGGGCGGCGCTCGATCTTTCCGCCGACGATCGGAATTCGGAGACCAAGCCCGTGAAGCGGACCTATCAACCCAGCAAGCTGGTGCGCAAGCGCCGCCATGGCTTTCGCGCTCGTTCGGCGACGGTCGGCGGCCGCAAGGTGATCGCGGCTCGCCGCGCGCGCGGTCGCAAGAAGCTCTCCGCCTGATCCGCACGCTGCGGCTTCGGCCGCCGTCCGGCCGTTCGTGTGTCGGTCAACACGCCGCGAAAGGGAGCCCTGACACCTTGCGTGAGGATGGCGGGCCTCGCCCCGCGGGCGAACCTCTCGGCCGGCTGACGAGACGAGCCGAATTTCAGCGCGTCTCGCGCGGACGGCGCACATCGGTCGAGACCTTCACGCTGCAGTCTCGTCGGCGCGAGGGAACGGAGAGGGAGGCCGTCGCCGACGCGCGCGTGGGCCTGACGGTGACCAAAGGCGTCGGCGGCGCGGTCGAGCGCAATCGCGTCCGCAGGCGGCTGAAAGAGGCGCTGCGCGCCGCGGCGCCTCTTGAGACGGAGGGGGATCACGACTACGTGCTGATGGCCCGGCGCGAGGCGCTGGGTCGTCGTTTCGCCGCGCTCGTCGATGATGTCCGCACTGCCTTCCGCGCCGCCCGGCGCCGCGGCGGGGATGGTCGCGGGCGCGGGCCGGCCGACAGGACTGCGCAGGACAGAGACACGCGAACATGAAGTCCGAGGACACCAGGAACCTTTTTCTTGCGGCCGCGCTGTCGCTCCTGGTGATGGTCGCATGGCAATATTTCTACGCAGGTCCCTTGCAGCGCGAGCACCAGGCGCAGATGCAGGCCAACACCGAGCCACCCGCGAGGGAGGCTCAGCCGAGCGCGACGGCTTCGCCGCCCGGCGCGCCGGCCGCCGCCACCCCGCCCGGCGCCCCGGCTACGACGGCGCCAGCAACGGTCAGCGCGGCGCTAGCGGCAAATCCGCGGGTGATGATCGACACGCCGAGCGTCGGCGGCTCGATCGACCTCAAGGGCGGCAAGATCGACGATATTGTCCTCAAGGATTATCACGAGACCGTCGACCCTAAGAGCCCGAATGTCAGGCTCTTCTCGCCGCCGGGCGCGCCTGACGCCTATTGGGCCGAGACGGGATTTGTGAGCGCGAGCGGGGCCATGACGCCCAATCTCGACACCGTCTGGACCGCCGACGGCAAAACGCTGACCCCCGCCCAGCCGGTGACGCTGACCTGGGACAATGGCGCGGGCCTCGTTTTCAAGCGGGTGATCGCGGTCGACGACAAATACATGTTCACGATCACGGACTCGGTTACAAACTCCGGCGCCGCGCCCGCGACGGTGCAGCCCTACGGGCTCATCCTGCGTCACGGCAGGCCGAACGTTGCTGGATATTCGGTCCTGCATGAGGGCTTCGTGGGGGTCATCACTGGCAGCGGCGCCTCAGGGGTCGGCCTTACGTTGCCGGTTCAACAAGTCACCTACGCGAACATTGAAAAGGCGACCGGCAAACTCAACGCGTTCAAGGGCGACGGCGGCTGGCTTGGCTTCACCGACAAGTACTGGGGCTCGGCGGTTATACCCGACCAGACCGCCCCGATCGAAGCGCGGTTCTCAGCCACCGGGACGGTTCAGCCCGTCGACTACCAAGCCGATTTCCTGGGGAAGGAGCAAACCGTTGCGCCGGGAGCCTCGTTTGAGACCAAGACGCGGGTCTTTGCGGGCGCGAAAGAGGTCAGCACGATCGACAATTACGAGTCCAGTCTCGGCATCAAGAAGTTCTCTCTGATGATCGACTGGGGTTGGTTCTGGATGATCACCATCCCGATGTTCCGCCTCCTGGATGCGATCTACAAAGTCGTCGGCAACTTCGGCGTGGCGATCATGATCGTCACGGTCATGGTCAAGCTCGCCTTCTTCCCGCTCGCCAATCGCTCGTACAGATCGATGGCGAAGATGAAGAAGATCCAGCCGCAGATCGCCGCGCTGAAGGACCTCTATCCCGACGATCGCGTCAAGCAGCAGCAGGAGCAGATGGCGCTGTTCAAGCGCGAGGGGGTCAATCCGGTCGCCGGCTGCCTGCCGATGGTGATCCAGATCCCGGTGTTCTTCGCGCTCTACAAGGTCATCTTCATCACCATTGAGATGCGGCACGCGCCGTTCTTCGGCTGGATCAGGGACCTGAGCGCGCCCGATCCGACCAACATATTCACCCTGTTTGGCTTGATTCCCTGGAACCCGACCGCGCTGCCGGTGTTCGGCCATTTCCTTGCGCTCGGTATCTGGCCGCTCATCATGGGCGTGTCGATGTTCTTCCAGATGAAGATGAATCCCGAGCCGGCCGATCCGGTTCAAAAACAGATGTTCTCCTGGATGCCGGTGATCTTCACCTTCATGCTCGGCACGTTTCCCGCTGGCCTCGTCATCTACTGGACCTGGAACAACACGCTGACGGTGCTCCAGCAGTACTACATCATGACCAAGGCTGGGGTGAAAGTTGAACTCTGGGATAATCTCAGGGGGCTGCTCGCCAAGAAAACCAGCCCGGTGAAGACGCCGAGCGTATGAGCGAAGCGACGGCCGCGCCCGACTGGATAGAGGCCGGGCGCAAACTGTTCGCGGGCCCGTGCGAATTCATCTTCGCCGCCGCGCGTTCCGACGGCTTGCCGCCAGTCGGGCCGCCTGAGATCGCCTTCGCGGGGCGATCGAACGTCGGCAAGTCTTCGCTCGTCAATGCGCTCACCGGCCGCGGCGCGCTCGCGCGCACATCGCGCACGCCCGGCCGCACGCAGGAGCTCATTTTCTTTGATCTCAACGGCAAAGCGCGTCTGGTTGATATGCCCGGCTACGGCTACGCGGCGGTCGCAAAGTCGAAGTCAGAATCCTGGGGTGAACTCGCGCGCGACTATCTGCGCGGCCGACCATCGCTCCTGCGCGTGTTCGTGCTCGTCGACGGCCGGCATGGCCTGAAAGAGAGCGATCACGAGACGATGCGAGGGCTCGACGCGGCCGCAGTCTCCTACGCCGTCGTGCTGACCAAGGGCGACGAAGTGAAGGCGGCTGACCAAAGCGCGCGGATCGATGCGACGCTCGAAGGTTTGCGCAAGCACGTCGCCGCCTATCCGGAGGTGATCCTGACTTCGGCGCGCGCGGGCGATGGCGTCGCTGACTTGCGCGCGCATATCGCAAGGCTCATCGCCGAGCGAGGCAGTTCGCGCGTGACCGCTGCAACCTGACCGTCTTGGCGTCCAAACTTTCATAAGTTCGCTCAAGGGGCCAAGCCAGAGCCCGTCCACTCATAGACGGCGTCAGGCTCGCCTTCCTCATTTGACGAGCCATCGCGCAGTTCAACCAACTTAAATTCACGCCGCTCGTAGAACCGACGCGCCGAGAGGTTTCGTTGGAACACATGCAGTCGCAATCCCCGGGGGCTCTCTTGTTGCGCCGTCGTGAGCAAGAACGTTCCCAATCCCCGGCCCTGGAGCTGCGGCGAGACGTAAAGGTGCTCGAGAACGCCGTTCCGAACGGAGGCGAACCCGCCGGCTTGACGGTCGCCGGAAACGGCGAGCGTGACCAGACTGTTTCGCAGGACAACGTCCGTGATCCATTGAAGGACCTCGGACTCTGCGTGCAAGACAGGGAGGTACGGCATGGCCGCGCGTCGGGAGGACGCGAAGATTGCGGCGATGAGCGCCGCGTCCGTTCTGGCCGCGCGCCTCAATCTCCAATCGCTGTTCATGCGCAGACAGATTCACCGCAGCGAGCGATAGAAGGCGCGCACGTCCTCCGCGAGGGCTTGGGGCTGCTCCATTGCGGCGAAATGACCGCCCTTCTTCATGACCGTCCAGCGGCGAATGTTCGGAAACATCGGCTCGGCCAACGAACGCGGCGGATGCAGGATCTCGCGCGGGAATTCGGCGTAAGCCGTCGGCGCCGTGACGGCGGCGCCATCCGGGATCATCCAGGGCCGATGCATCCGGAAGTAGTAGGGATAGAACGACGAGCCGATCGCGCCGGTGAACCAATAGAAGCTGATGTTGGCGAGCATCTGATCGCGGCTGAAGACGCTCTCGACATCGCCGCCGCAATCCGACCAGGCGCGGAATTTCTCCACGATCCATCCTGCAAGACCGGCTGGAGAATCGGTCAGGCCAAAGCTCAAAGTTTGCGGGCGCGTGCCTTGAATTGAGGCATACGCCGCGTCCTCCTTGAGCCAATGGTTGAGCTGATCGACAAACACTTGCTGTTCGGGAGTCGGATTCTTGATCCGGTCAGGCTCGCGGCGTACGGCCAGGAAGTTGACGTGAATGCCGATCAGCTTGTCTGCATGCGCGTAGCCCAGGCGCGCGGCCGTGATCCCGCCCCAATCCCCGCCCTGCACCGCGAAGCGCTTGTAGCCGAGCGTATCAGTCATGAGCTCGGCAAAAGTGTCCGCCAACTCCTCGACGCCGAAGCGCTTCTGCCCAGGCCGGAACGAGAGGCCATAGCCCGGCAGCGAGGGCGCGACGATTGTGAAGGCGTCGGCCGGGTCGCCGCCGAAGCTCGCCGGATCGGTGAGGCGGGGAATGAAATCCATGAACTCGAACACCGAACCCGGCCAGCCGTGCATCAATAACAATGGCGTCGGATCGGGTCCCTTTCCTGGGACATGCAGAAAGTGCAGGTCGTAATCCGGCCGGTTCAGCTTGAATTGCGGGAAGGCGTTCAGGCGCGCCTCTTGCGCGCGCCAATCGAATGGGCCGCGCCAATAGTCTACGAGGCTTCGAAGATAACCGACATCCGTCCCGTAGAGCCAAGGCTCGCCCGGCGCAGAATCCGGAAAACGGGCGCGCGCCAGCCGTTCCCGCAAGTTCGCAATATCGCTATCGGGAACGCGCAATGTGAACGGCTGCGGCATCGCCTACTCCCTCACGGAATTCATTCTGACGTTTGCGCCTCGCGAACGAGGGCGCCGCTGCGCCCCTCGGCGAAGGGTTGGCCACGATCCTCGAATGGAGGCGGGCCACAGTCAAACGGCGTTCGGTCGTGAAGCGATCTCGGCCGTCCTTACGAGCTCGCGGATTGACCCGATTCAACGCAAAAGCGATGGTCGCGCTATGCGGATCCACTACAACTATTTCGCCGGCGGCGACGTTGGCCGCATTGAGGCGCTGAGTGACGGCATTTTTGCTTTCGCCGCCACCGTGTTGATGCTCGATTTCCGCTCCCCCGAGCCTGCCGATATTCACTCGGAGGCTGAGTTGCTCAGCGCGTTGATCGCGTCGTCGCATAGGCTCATGCCCTGGGTTCTCAGCCTGTTGACGCTTGGCATCTTCTGGGTCGCCCAACAGACGCAGCTCAGCCAGCTTGCGCGCTCGAACCGCAACCTGACCTGGCTGCACCTGACGTTTCTCGCGATCATCACCGTCTTGCCGTTCACCACCAGGCTCCTGGCCGATTTCTTCACCTACCGCACGGCTTTCCTTATTTATTGGGCCAACCTCGCCCTGCTGGGCGTGGCCGTCTATCTCATCTGGGCTCATGCCGAACGGGCGGAGCTCATTCGCGATGACGCGCCGGCAGAGCTGTCGGGCGCCTTCCGAAGGCGGGTCATCATCGCTCAATCGCTCTACGCGGTGGGCGCGTTCGTTGCCCTCCTGAGCGTGCCGCTCGGCGTCGCACTCATCATCCTGATCCAGCTCAATTACGCCATCGCGCCAAGGCTTCCCATTCTCTCGCGTCTTTGATGGGCCGCTCAGCTCTCGAACGACAATCCCGCATATTGTTCGGCGACCACGGCCGCAGCGTGCTTCGATCGAAGGAGATGATCGAATTCGCTAACCTTGATCTTGGTTTCGAAAGCGTCGTCATCGGGAAACACATGCAGCAACTTGGTCAGCCACCAGGAGAAACGCTCCGACGCCCAGACGCGCCTTAGCGCCATATCCGAATAATTCTCGAGATAGCGATCCTCGCCCTTCAGGAAATGCGCCGCGAACGCGCGCTGGAGATAGAAGACGTCGGAGATCGCGAGGTTGAGGCCTTTCGCCCCGGTCGGGGGCACGATATGCGCGGCGTCGCCGGCGAGAAACAGCCGGCCATAGCGCATCGGCTCGGCAACGAAGCTGCGCAACGGCGCAACCGACTTTTCGATCGACGGCCCAGTCACGATCTTGCGCGCAATGTCGTCCGGAAATCGGCGCCTGAGCTCGTCCCAGAACCTCTCGTCCGGCCAGTCCTCGATCCGCGTGTCGAGGCCGCATTGGATGTAGTAGCGGCTCAGCATTGGATTGCGTAGCGAGGCGAGAGCAAAGCCTCTATCGTGCCGGGCGTAGATGACCTCCCCGACCGGCGGCGTCTCGGACATGATTCCGAGCCAGCCGAACGGATAGGCGCGCTCGAAGATTCTGAGCACGGACTTCGGAATGCTCTGGCGCGACACGCCGTGGAAGCCGTCGCAGCCGGCGATGAAGTCGCATTCGAGCGTCTCGGTCGCGCCGTTCTTGTCGTAAGTCACTTTCGGCGAGGCAGTGATCAGATCGTGGAGTTGGACATTGTCCGCTTCTTCGATGATGCGTCCGCCGTCGCGCTCCCGGATCCGGTACAGTTCCTCGGTGATCGCCGTCTGACCGTGCGACCACATAGGTCTGCCGGCGTGCGTCTTGGTGTCGATGAGAAACGGATCGCGGTCCTGCCAGACGATAAAGCTGCCGTCATGGGCGTGACCTTCGCGGTCCATGCGCTCGCCCGCGCCAGAATCGCGCAGCACCTTAACCGAGCCGTATTCGAGCACGCCGGCGCGGATGCGTTTCAGCACATATGCTTTCGTCTGCCGCTCGAGCACAACACTGTCGATTCCATGGCCGTGCAGCAAATGGGATAGGAGCAAGCCAGCCGGGCCGCCGCCGATGATCGCGACTTGAGTGCGCGGCATGATCTGTCTCTGTATCTCCAACCGCGCTGTGCGACCTCGCTGCGATTGGCCGCTCGCGCGCGTCGTCAAGATCGTCTGCCCTCTCGTCGCGCCGAGCCATCATCGACGAGCACAGCCATCAGCAGCGCTTCATCGTCGCCGGTGTTGATCCACGCGTGGTTGGTTCCGCGCTGAATGACAACGTCAAACGGCTCGAGATCGCGTTCCTCCTTGTCCAGAACCAGCCTCACTTTTCCAGAAAGGAGGATGATGTAATCCGTCGTACCGGTCCGGTGCATACCAGGGCTTTTGCTGACGTCTCGACGTGTGTGCGGCGCATTCATTGCCGCGAAAACCCCCGCCATGCGCTGCTCGCGCCGCTCGTCAGTCATCCCAGCGAAGGCGGACACTGGCGGGAGGCGAACGAATCGGAACACGGAGCCGCCCACGGGCGGCTCTAGGCTCTTCGACTTGGCTGCGTGGTCGACGCGATCCGTGTGCTTGTGGGGTCCGGCATCGGTGACCCACATCTCGGTCAGGACGGTCGCCAATTCGTTTGTCGCCGGCCCGTCGAGGTGAACCTCTGATCGGCCGTTCGCATCATTGGCCGTGACGATGCGTCGAAACGGCTTCGGCATGTTTTCCTCCCATGCGCCGATCCCGTGCGTGGGTTCCACGACGACCATGTAGTGAAGCTCATGCCGCGCTGGCAAGACGCGGCCCCGGGACGACCGCGATCGTCGATCGTCGATTGCGCTTAGAGCCCGACCGCCGCGAGCGCGCCCGCCTGCCGGCGCGCAACCGCCTCCTCTTCGAAGCCGATGATCGCGTCCTCATACATGCGATGAAAGTTGAGCCGCGCGCCAAGGCGCAGGAACGCGCTGCCAAGACCGATCGTCGCCCGCTCGAGAAACACGAATTCGCGCGGCACCGGCAGGCCTCCGCCTTCGGCCTTAAGAGCGCGCATCACTTGGCCGATCTCGCGTCGGCCATATTCCGAGGGCTTCACGCCATCGGCGGCCGTGCGCACGCGATCATCGAGAATCGGGCCACACATGAAACGCGCCCAGATGGTCATCGCTTCTGTCGTGCCGAGCGTCAGCCTGCGAAACCCCCACATCTCGAAGGCGTGCGCGATTCGTACCTTGTCGTTCGCCTCAAGCGCCCGATAGAGCTCGACCACGCCGTGCACGAACCGCGGGGGGAAGACGCGCACGCAACCGTAGTCAAACAGATTGACGCCATCGACGACGCCGCGCTTCTCCCTGCCGCCGGACGCTGCGACGGTATAATTGCCGAGATGGGGATCGCCGTGAATGACGCCGTAGCGCAAGAACGGGCGCCACCATGCCTCGAACAGGCCGACGGCGATGGCGTCGCGCGCTTCCTGCGAAGCCTTCTCGAAGGCGGTGAGCGGCTCGCCGTCCAGCCATTGCATCGTGAGTAACCGCAGCGTCGACAGGCTCTCGTCGACCCGCGGCACGCGGACGAACGGACGGTCGGCGAGCATCACGCGATAGAGCCGAGCGACCTTGGCCTCCCGCTGGTAGTCGAGCTCTTCGCGCACGCGCTCGCGAATCTCGCGCGCGATCTCACGGGTGTCGATCGCGGCGCTGGCGCGTCGATGAAATGAGAACAAAAGGTCGAGGTTGGAGAGATCAGTCTCGACCGCCGAGGCCATGTCGGGATATTGCAGCTTGCAGGCGAGTCGCTCGCCGCTGAGGCTAATGGCTTTGTGCACCTGACCCAACGACGCGGCGGCCGCAGGCTTCAAATCGAAATCGCCAAAACGTTCGCGCCAACCCGGCCCTAGCTCGGCCTGCATGCGACGGCGCACGAACGAGGCGCCCATTGGCGGCGCCTGCGACTGGAGCTTGGTCAATTCGGCGGCGAAATCGGCTGGCAGCGCATCGGGGATGGTCGTCAGCATCTGCGCGACTTTCATCAGCGGGCCCTTCATCGAGCCCAAGGCTGACGCGAGCGCCTTGGCGTCTGTCTCGCGGCCGCCTCCGCGCAACCGGTTGACGCCGACCCGGGCTGCGAGCGCGCCCGCGTTAACGCCGAGCCGGGCGTAGCGAGTCGCCCGCGCGCTCAGCCGATTGGCTTCGTTGTCCTGATCCAAACGCGAAATCCCATAGAGAGGCTTGGCAAAGAATATAGGTCGCGCGTCGATCAATTTCAGCGGCGACGCGCCAGGAGCGTCGGACAAAAGGACCGAATTGTTAGCGGCGCCGGTGATAGGTGAGCGCCATTCCGAGACAAGTCGAAAGCGGCGCTTCAGGCAGCGGTTTGTTCGCGTCGAGAAGAATGGCCCTGTTCTTCTCATAGGCGAACACGTCAGGAAACTGGCTGCGGAAATCGTCGATCAGCGTGGTGCGACAGTTGAAGAGCACCGCGCAAGCGCGCTCGGAGGACCGAAACCAGCCCAGGCGAATGGTGCTTCCGCTGCCGGTCGCCTCCGTCAGGTAAGCAGGCTCGCCCCATTTTAGCGTTTCCTTGAGTGGACCAACGTTCTCAATGGCGGCTGCGGTCTCAAAGATGAGATCCCGCACCTCCAGGAGCCGCGCCCGAACGCCTGCAGGGAAAGCAGAGAAAGCCGCCGCCACATCCGCCGGCATCGGAGGCTGTCGCGTATCGTTCACGGCGTCGAGGCTTCGAATGGGGGACACGGACGAAGCTCTACGCCATCGCCTCTAGTTCGTCGATCATGCGCTCGATCACCGAAAGACCGATCTTCCAGAAGCCCGGATCCCTCGCGTCGAGGCCGAATGGCGCGAGCAGCTCGGAATAGGACTTCGATCCACCGGCCGCGAGCATCGCCAGATACCGCTCGGCGAACCCATCGCTCGAGCGCTCGTAAACCCCGTACAGCGAATTCACCAGGCAATCGCCGAACGCGTAGGCGTAGACGTAGAACGGCGAATGAATGAAATGCCCGATATAGGCCCAATAGGTCTCATAGCCGGGTCTGAGCGCAATCGCGGGCCCGAGGCTTTCGGACTGCGTGCTCATCCACGATTGGCTGATTTGTTCAGTCGTCAATTCGCCGTTGCGGCGCTCAAGATGGATGGCCCGCTCGAACTTGTAGAACGCGATCTGGCGCACCACGGTGTTGAGCATGTCCTCAACCTTGGACGCCAGCATCGCCTTGCGCTCGGTGGAATCCGTAATGGTTGTCAGCATGGAGCGGAAGGTCAGCATCTCGCCGAATACCGAGGCCGTTTCGGCGAGCGTAAGCGGCGTCGGCGCCATAAGCGGACCGTTGACGCCTGCCAGCACCTGATGAACGCCGTGGCCGAGCTCGTGGGCGAGCGTGGTCACGTCACGCGCCTTGCCGAGGAAATTGACCAGAATGTAGGGATGAGCAGACGGCGTTGTCGGATGCGCGAACGCGCCGGGCGCCTTGCCCGGCCTCACCGGCGCATCGATCCAGCCTTCGTCGAAGAAGCGCCGGGCGATATCGCCCATCTGCGGGGAAAAGGCGCCATAGGCGTCGAGCACCATGTCGCGCGCGGTCTCCCACTTGTAGACGCGCCGCGGCGCATTCGGCAGCGGCGCATTGCGATCCCAATGGTCGAGCTTCGCATTGCCGAACCAGCGCGCCTTCAGCGCGTAATAGCGATGCGAAAGCCGCGGATAGGCGTCCGTGACCGCCGCAACCAGCGCCTCGACAACTTCCGGCTCCACCCGGTTAGCGAGGTGGCGTGAATCGGCGACGTCGCGGAACTTGCGCCAGCGATCGGAGGTCTCCTTGTCCTTGGCCAGCGTATTGGTGATGAGCGCAAAGAGACGCAGGTTGGCGCCAAGCGTCGCGGCAAGAGCGTTGGCCGCCGTTTCCCGAATCGTCGCGTCCGGATCCATGAGTTTGCCGAGCAGCGGTTCGAGCGTCAGGCTCTCGCCTTCAAAGTCGAATCGCAGCGCCGCCATCGTGTCGTCGAACAAGCGGTTCCATGCGGCGGCGGCGCTCACCGACCTGTCGAGGAACAATCGCTCGAGGTCATCGGCAAGCTGGTGCGGCTTCTCCTTGCGGATGTCCTCAAGCCAAGGGCGATAATGGCCAAGGGCCGGCGCCGCCATGGCGGCGTTCAACTTGGAATCGTCGAGGCGATTGAGCTCGAGCTCGAAGAATAGGACGTCGCCGGCTAGCGCGGTCACGCGTTCCTGGGCGTCGCCGTAAAATTTCGCTATTTTCGGATTGCTGGTATCGGAAGCGTAGAGCAGGGACGCATAGGCCATGATGCGCCCGATCAAATCCTGCAGTGACTCATAAGCCTTGACCGCCGCCGCCAATGTCTCGCCAGCATCAGGCCGGTCGGCCAACGCGGCCAGCTTGCCGCGATAGGCTTCGGCGAACAGCTTGGCTTGCCCCTCGGCGCGCTCGAGATCGGCGCCGAAGCTGGGTGAGTCCATGCCCTCGTACAAATCCTGAAGGCGCCATTCCGGCAGCGCGCCAAGATCAGGCGGGGCGGGGGACGGCGACAAGGCGGCTTCGGGAGAAAAAGCGACCCGGGGGGAATGGAACTTCGAGCTCATCAACCAAGCCTTTGTGTTAGGCTGCTGCTAACTCTTCACGATGGTTTGACGCCCACAAGGCGGCGCTTTTTCGAGACGCTGCGTCGGAACGGGACGTCATTAACATCGCATTTACCCTGATGCCACAATGTGGCGCATGCGCGGCTCAAAGGCCGCCACGGGGGACGATGACCGCTCTCATACTCATTGTCGATGACGATCCCATCCAGCGGCGCCTGCTCGAGGCGGCGGCCAGACGATTTGGGTACGACGCCGAATGCGTGGAATCGGGCGAAGCGGCGCTCGCGCGTCTCGAGGCGAGCGATCGGCCGCCGATCAATCTCCTGATCCTCGACCTCGTCATGCCCGATCTCGACGGCATGGGAGTGCTGGCGCGGATGCGTCAACGCGACATCGCGGTGCCTGCGATCGTCCAGACGGCGCATGGCTCGATCGAGGTCGTCATCTCCGCCATGCGCGCGGGCGCGACGGACTTCGTTGTCAAGCCGGTCGGCGCCGAGCGCCTGCAGGTGTCGATCCGCAATGCGCTGCGCGTCGATGCGCTCGAGGACGAACTCAGGCGCGCGACAAGGCGAAACGCCGGCGAACTCAGTTTCCGCGACATCGTGACCCGCGCAGAATCGATGGCGCGCACAGTCCGGCTCGCCGAGCGCGCCGCCAAGTCGAACATACCCGTCCTGATCGAGGGCGAATCTGGCGTGGGCAAGGAATTGATGGCGCGCGCGATCCAGGGCGGCTCCGACCGGCGCGGCAAGCCGTTCATCATCGTCAATTGCGGCGCGCTGCCCGAGACGCTGGTCGAATCCATCCTCTTCGGGCATGAGAAGGGCTCGTTCACAGGCGCTGTCGACAAGCACGCGGGCAAGTTCGTCGAGGCCAACGGCGGCACGCTGTTCCTCGACGAGATCGGCGAACTGCCGCCCGAAGCTCAAGTCAAACTGTTGCGCGCGCTGCAGGAGGGCGAGATCGATCCGGTCGGCTCGCGGCGCCCGGTCAAGGTCGATTTTCGCCTCGTGTCGGCCACCAACAAGAACCTGATCGAACTCGTCAAGGCGGGCCGTTTCCGCGAGGATCTCTTCTATCGCCTCAACGTGTTCCCGATCTCCATTCCGCCCTTGCGGGCGCGCCTTTGCGACGTGCAGGATCTCGCCGTGCGCTTTCTCGCCCGCTTCTGTGTCGAAGAGGGCAAGCGCGTCCGCGGCATCGCCAATGACGCGCTTGCGCTGCTCAGCGCTTACGATTGGCCAGGCAACGTCCGCCAGCTCGAGAACGCCATGTTTCGCGCCGTCGTGTTGGCGGACGGCGATGAACTGACGACGGCGGAGTTTCCGCAGATCGCGGCGCAGGTTGAGGGCTACGACGTGCGCATTCCACCAGCCCCGCCGCCGATCGCCGCCGATCCGGCGGCTTCGATCGGTTTCCGGCCGGCCACCCACGACCACCGCGATCCGCATTCGCTGCGCATGATCAGCGATAGCGGCGACGTGCGCACGCTGGAGGAGATCGAAACGGAGGTCATTCGCTTCGCGCTCTCCCACTATCGCGGCCAAATGTCGCAAATGGCGCGTAAGCTCGGCATCGGACGCTCCACGCTCTACCGCAAGATGAAAGACATCGGGATCGCCGATGATGACATGGTCGCCGACGCTGCGGCATAATGCAGGCGAAGCGGGGGTTGTCGGAGCAGGGGATGAACGCGTTCGGGCGCGGGACGGTGCGCACGGTTCTGCTGTCAGGCTTGAGCGCTATCGCGATCGCCTGCGCCACAAGCTTCGCCTTTGCCGATCCTTTGCAGTATCTCTCGCCTGAGGCGCCGCCGACCTTCGGCGACCTTGCCGACGCCAGCCCATTGGTCGCCGTGTTCACCGCGCACACCAACCGAAGTTCGGCCCTGGACCTTACGACGTTTGCCGAGCCGAAGTTCGACCTCGCGCCGGAGCAAGCGCCAGCTGCATTCGTATGGAATCGTCATCGCGAGGAGCGAAGCGACGTGGCGATCCAGGACCGCCGCTTCGACCCTTCATCTCTGGATCGCTTCGCTTCCGCTCGCGATGACGGCGGTCGCTCGACCGAAACCCCGAATGCGCTGGAGCAAGCCGCGCCGGATAACCCGCCGCCTGTCGCATACGACCCGACCGTCGGGCCTTCGCTCTCGCCGATGCAAAGCGCGCTCCAGGCGGCGTTGTGGCGACTCGTCGCGAGTGACGATCACCGCAATCCTCTCGGCTCAGGTGGCGGCTGGCGCGCCGCCCGCGGCTCCATCGCGGCCTTTTACGCCACTCGCGCCTACGCGCCGGTCTGGGTCAGCGAAACCGGCCTGACCGAGGCGGGGCGGGCGGCGCTTACGCAGCTCAAGCGCGCCAGCGACGACGGCCTCAATCTGTCCGCTTTCGCTCTACCCCACGATCTGGGGTCCGACCTTGATCCGGAGGAGATCGCGGAAGCCGAAACCACCATGGCTTCGGCGGTGGTGGCTTACGCCGAACAGGCGACGGGATCGCGCGTTCCACCCGCGCGCGTCTCGCCGCTCATCTTCGCGACGCCGAGCATCGCCGATCCGGGCGCGGCGCTCGCGGAAACGGCCGCCGCGGCGAATCCAGCCCAGCGGCTTGCCGACTTCAACCCGCCGCAGAAGGGCTACCGCGCGCTGCGTGACGAATTGAAGCGCCTCGAAACTCCGGACGTCGCCGGACGACGCTTGCGTGTTCTCAGCGCCGATCTTGATCCCGACCCGCTGCTTGATCTTCAAGCCGGGGAGGCTCCGCGGCGAACGAAGCGAGCCGTTGGAGCTCACTTTCATACCGCCTCGGCCGGCGCGACGTTCGCCGTCGGGGCGTCCGCGCGCCAACGGGCGGCGATCCTTGCGAACATGGAAATGTGGCGCTGGGAGCCGCGCGACATGGGCGAGCGGCGGATCGAGGTCAATGTCGCGGACTTCTCCGTCGCTGTGTTGGAGGGCGAGCGGGTCATTCATCAGGCGCGTGTCATCGTTGGCAAACCGGAGACGCCGACGCCGATCTTCTCCAACGTCATGCGCTACGTGCTCATCAACCCGTCGTGGCAGGTGCCCGATTCAATCATCAAGAAGGAAATGGCGTCGAAGCTCGGCGCCTTGAGCCGGCGCGGCTATGAAGTAAAAACGGTAGGCGGCCGGCTGACCGTCCGCCAATTGCCGGGCGACGACAATGCGCTCGGACGGTTCGCTTTCATGTTCCCAAACGACCACGCGATCTATTTGCACGATACGCCGGCGCGCGAGCTGTTCGACGAGGAAAGCCGCGCATTTAGCCACGGCTGCATCCGAGTCGAAGACCCGGAGAGCCTAGCCGAACTCGTTCTTGGCGGCGCGAACGGATGGACGGCCGAGCGAATCGAGGCCTCATTCGGGGATAAGGAACGGACGGTGTTCCTGCCTCATCCGCTGCCCATTCATATCGAGTATTTCACTGATTTTGTTGACGAATCCGGCGATTTGCAGGAGCGGCCGGACGTTTACGGGCTGATTCGAAAGGTCGAGGGCATACTCGCCCGGGCAAGTCAAGATTGAAAGGGACGCGATATCACGCTATAGCCGCAATAGATCGCTTTTTGCCTTAACTGTGACGCAAGCGTCACAATGCGAACAAGAGCGCCGGGGATGTGCGTTCGGGAGGTCGCGTAGGGTCGGCGGGAGAGGCCGGCAAAAGCGTAAGCGTAGGGCATCGATTGAGCACAGTCCGCCGGCTTCGCCGCTGGTGGTGACGTGTTGGGGAAGGATGGGTTGTTGGCGGGTTTCAAGGTGAGCAATTGCATCGGCCGCGGCGGGGCGGCGGCGCAACTGGCGGTGGCGGCGGCGTTTACGGTCGTTTGCCTTGTTCCGAACTCGACCGAGTCGGCGGTCGCCAACGGCGACACGCGGACCATTATCCTCTCGAGCCAGCACACCAATGAATCCGGCTCGTTCACCTTCATGGTCAATGGCGTCTATGACCAGGCGACGCTCGACAAACTGAACTATTTCTGCCGGGATTGGCGGCTCAATGAGCCGACCAAGATGGACCCGCACCTGTTCGACGTCATCTGGGAAGTCTATCGCGAGTCCGGGTCGACGCAGCCGATCGACGTTCTCTCCGCATACCGGTCGCCGCAAACCAACGCGATGCTGCGCCGCCGCTCGCGGCAGGTAGCCGAGCATTCGCAGCATATGCAAGGCAAGGCGATCGACGCGCATTTCGTCGACGTCGGCACCGGACGCATCCGCGATATCGCGATGCGCATGCAGGCCGGCGGCGTCGGATTCTATCCGACCGGCATGACCCCCTGGGTGCATATCGACAGCGGGTCGGTCCGGTATTGGCCGCGCATGAACCGAGACGCGCTGACCCGGTTGTTCCCGGACGGAAAAACGGTGTTCATCCCCGCCGACGGCCAGCCAATGCCCGGCTATGAGCAGGCGCGCGTCGAGATCGAGGCCCGCGGGGGAAATGTGCAAGTGGCGAGCGGCGGAGGCATTGGCGGGCTTTTCTCCTGGCTGTTTGGCGGCGGCGCCGACGACGCCGAAGAGTCAGGCGGCCAGGAAGCGACGACCACGATGGCGACGACCGGCAACGCCCGCGGCGGGCGCAGCGGCGGCCCGCAGCCGCAGGTCGAGGTCGCCGATGTCGGGCCCGAGGCGGTTACGAGGGCCAAGCGCGACTTGCCGGCCGGTCCCGCCTATGCCGGACCCCCCGAGCCGGCGCCGGACGCCAAGCCGCAACCGCCCGATTCCGGGCCAGAGGCGGTCGCCAAGGCCAAGCGCAACTTGCCGACCGGCCCGGCTTTCGCCAGCGCCACAGAGCCAGCGCCGGCGCCGCCGGTCAAACCGCAGGCCGTCGCGGAGCTGG
>Ga0209624_10000945_pt1 | contig 24349 bp, 15 predicted proteins | sample JacPinW_OM2H0_O1_FD_188565 | JGI IMG/M metagenome (GOLD analysis project Ga0209624, IMG submission 188565) | Forest soil microbial communities from Algoma, Ontario, Canada - Jack Pine, Ontario site 1_JW_OM2H0_O1 (SPAdes) (version 2) | ecosystem: Environmental > Terrestrial > Soil > Boreal...
CATGGGGTGTCGGTTTAACATTCGAACTGTTCTGGCGAGCGGCATATAGGGATTATGGACGCAGCGTCGCCATACCCTCGCAGGTCGCCGAAATGAACTTCCTTCCACAAAATGGCTGGAAACCAAAAGGGTTCCTGCCGAGAGAACGGAATGCCTGCGTTGCCATAATCGCTCAGATCCTTAAAAAGATCTTCCGGCGGTACATCCAATATAAAGTGAGCCAAAAAATCAACATCACTGCAAAGCCGTGAAGTGCGGGCTGAAAAGTCGGCCCTGCCATCACCGATATCACCCTTCCAAAGTGGCGGTCTAAGGCGTTGCCGACGAAGCCCGCCATCGTCCAACTCATCACGTAAACGGCAATCGAGTTCATTCCGACCACCACCAGCGGGAACGCCCATCGCCGCCACTCTTTCCATTCGATCAGCGCGTAAAAACCGGCCAGGATCAGCACCACCCAACCTCCGCTATACAGCGTGTACGACGATGTCCAGACCCTTTTGACGATGGGGCAAATGCCGGCCCATTGACAGACTAGTCCGAGCAGCAGCAAGCCTGCCCCTGCGATGGCGAGCCCACGCTGTTTTTGTTGCTTCGATCCGGTGCCCTTGAGCCATTCTCCCGCCAGCAACCCCATGATCATGGTCCCAAGGGTGGGAATGAAACTCAGCGTGGACCAACCGCCCTCATTGAAGATGAAGGGATGTTCGCGCGGAAAGAGGTTCAAAAACCAAACATCGAATGCCCACGAAAGATTGGAATTCTTGTTCCAGTGCGAAAGAAATCCAGTGTAGAGGTGAGGCCAGTCCGCTGGAACTCCGACCCGCGCGTAATCAAACTGCGGCCCGGGCACAGGATAGAACACGAAAGCCATCCAAAAGAAAATCAAGATTAGCACCAGCGTGATGACCTGTGTTCGCACACGCGTAAATCCCAGCAGAAACAGGAATACGTAACCCAATCCGATCTGCGTCAGTGTGTCCTCGAAGGTGAAGTAGGTCTGAGACGACCACAGTGACCGAAGAAAAATTCCCAGAAAAATCAGGATTAACGCACGCCGGACCGCATGCCCAAGCATCGGTCCGAAGGTTTGTCCCTTCATTTTCCGGCTCGCGATAGAAAACGGAAGCGCCGCGCCCACCAAGAAGGAAAAAACGGGCTGGATCAGGTCATGCAGCGAGCATCCTTGCCACTCAACGTGCTGGGTATTGAAGGAGATCACGCGCCAGATGAGGCTGTGCGGAAACGAGCGCGCCACTTCCCATAGACGCATCTGCTCCGCGAGCATCAGGACCATTACCAGCCCGCGGAACGCATCCAACGAGATTAGCCGAGTGGTGCCTTCAGTTTTGCGTTCAGGTTCTGCTCCAGGCGCTTCGGATACGGGCCTCTCAAGCTGCGCGCTTTCGATCATCAAGGCTCCTATGATCAACTGAGAACTGATGCAAAGGTATTCTCATTCTCGTTCTCGCCCGGAAGCTTCGGCGAATTGCACTCAAGTCTGAAGTGCAAAGCCCGCCGCGTCCGAACGAACGTTCCACTTGCCGCGCGTGAAATCGGGGAATTTCTGGGGCGCGCCATTCTGTGCTACAGAAGCTTCACTAAGAGGAGTCGGCGCACTCCATTCGGCGGCATCGTAGACATTGATATCGGGCACCAGCCCCCGCTTCAGGCAATCCATCAGCCTGTAATTCATAATGTAGTCCATTCCGCCGTGGCCACCCATCTTGCGTGCCAGTTCTCCGGTGGCTTTCCAGAGCGGATGCTCATACTTGTCGCGAAAGGCATCGATATTCTCCCAATCTTCTTTCTTTGGTCCGTCCAGGAAAACACGTGGCGGGTAATCGGCGAATATGCCCTTTGTGCCCGAGATCGAATTGAGGCGGCTGTAAGGTCTTGGGTTGACCACGTCATGTTGGAGAAGAATCGTGCGGCCCATTTGGGTTTTTATGATGCTGGTGTTCATGTCACCGCAGACGTACTTTTCCGCGCGCTTCGGGTCTGCTTCTGCAAAGTTCGCCTTTACATACGCGCTCAGCGAGGCCTCGGATGAACTCACCGAAACCATGTAGTCGAACCGGTCGCCGCGACGGATGTCCATATAATGGGCGACTGGGCCCAGTCCGTGCGTCGGATACAAATTGCCATTGCGCTTCATGTGCGGAAACCGCCGCCACAGGCCTTCCCCTTCGCCCGCGGTCAAAATGCTCCGCAAATCGTGGAGATACGCCGCCTCTCCGTGCGTGATTTCGCCGAAGAGTCCATCCCGCACCATGCCCAAGACCATCATCTCGGTTGAGCCATAACAACAGTTCTCTAGAATGACGCAATGCTTGCGAGTAGCCTCAGAAGTGTCGACGAGTTCCCAGCATTCCTGCAACGTTGTACAGGCAGGCACTTCGACGGCAGCATGTTTGCCATTTTTCATGACGCTGATCGCCATCGGAACATGCCAGTTCCATGGAGTAGCAATGTAAACCATGTCGAGTTCGAGTTCTGTCAGGTTCTTGAAATCCAGTTCGCCCGTGCTGAAGCCTTTGGGCGCTGCCTGGCCAGCGTCGGTCACTGCTTTCTGCGCTCGCGCCACCTTCTCCGGTACCAGATCGCAGATCGCCTTGACCTCAACGTTTTCAATCGCGAGTAAATCCTCCAGCAAGTTGGTACCGCGTCCACCGACGCCGATAATTCCCAAGCGCACCCGTTCTCTTGCCTCGAACGGGACGCCGATCATCGTCGAGTTTGCACTTTTCGGTGCGCCGGTAAGGAGGTGAGGGCCCAAAATGTCGGACGAAAGCGCGAGTCCCACACCGCTAATCGCGGTACGCTTCATGAAACTCCGTCGCGAAATATCTTTAGATTCTTTATCCGTGGGCATGTGATTGTCCTCCTGCTGATTCCCACCCGCTCAGATAGATAGTAGTTCTAAAACAGAGCGCGGATTCTTACTCGCTCAGACTTGTTGAGAATACATGGCGGAGGCTCCAAACGAGAACAGATCGCTGCGTGCGTCCAGTTCTTTTGCCCGCGCCTGCTCCGGAGACAGCCCGGACAATGGTTTCCATAACTTGTAGAAGCTACATTGCCAAGGATGCCAATTTGCCACGCTCGCCGCGCACCATTGCACGCTATTGCACGCTGGCAAGATCAGATACCTAAATAAGCCTTGATGGTCAGGCTGCTCGTTTATGCCGCGAAAGGACGCGAGCCTGCGGCTGTTGTGTTGGCTGCGCCCCGTCCGTTCGTCCGTTCTTGGGTCACGGAAAAAGGCAAGGTACATGCAGACGACAGTATGGCTCGGTTCGTTAGGGGGCGGTGCCACCCCTGTACCGGGGCGGGGAGACGCCCGACATAAAGGGTGTATCGTCAGTGTTTGAACGCGCCAAGGAAATCGGCCATGATGATTGAACTTCCAGAGAAGCTTGAAGCGGCCCTGAAGGTCCAGGCCAACGCGCATGGCGTTTCCCCCGCCGGTTCTGTTTGCGAGGTTCTTGAACGTGATCTCGCGTTCTCGCTCGAAGGCCAATCATCCGAAGGCCAATCATCGGGTGTTCCGTTCAAAACCGGACGCGGCATGTTCGCCAAATACGGACAGGCCCCATCGGCAGAGGAAATCGACGCCAATCGCGCCGATATGTTCTAGAACTTCGGTGAACATGTTTGATGATTGCTGGCGTTGCGGATACCGACCCCGAGCATGTTCTTACGGTGCGGATCGACCTTAATTACCATCTTGGAGCCAAACTCATTCCACCACATGCCGTATAGTTTCACCGCCACCTCGCGCCGCAAGTCGCTCAAGCCGCTCACTTTATCACAATCATTCTCCTGATAGTAGTTTCGCTCATCCATAACAATCGCCAAATTCAAAATCTGGCGCTCAAGCGTTTGGAAGCACATGCTCCAGAGCCGCTTTTCGCCACCCAGACCATTTCTTAGCCGCCATCTACGGACCGATGCTCGCTACTCTGTCGGATCTGCCGCCGGACTTTGTGCTGACTTTGTCTCCGCCGCACGATAAATCGCTTCCACCAGTGCCAGACTTCTCCGCCCTTCTAATCCGTCGCAATTCGGTTCTGTGTTCGCCTCGATGGCGTGAAGAAAGTCTTGAATCAGTGCCTGATGTCCGCGAAAGTCGCTGACCGCCGCTGACGAAGCACTCCGATTTTCATCAGGCGCGATGCTTTGATTGAACGCGTCCGGAGGATTACGCAAGTCGATGGCCAGAACGCGATCATGCTCAAGAATGACCGTTCCCTCCGAGCCGGTGATCTCCACCCGCCGGGGGTATCCGGGATAAGCTGCCGTGGTGGCCTGCAACACGCCGAGCGCGCCATTCGCAAACTCGAGGAGTGCAACCGCAGTATCTTCCGCTTGAATCGAATGAAGCCCTGTCGCCTTGTAAGCCTGGACGCGCACGACATCTCCGAGCAGCCACAGCATCAGATCGACCGTGTGCACTGCTTGATTTATTAAAGCACCCCCACCATCCCAAGCGAACGTCCCCCGCCACCGCGAGTTGCCGTAGTACTCGGGCGGGCGGTACCACTTCACGCGCGCATCCACCAGCAGAGGCTTGCCCAGGAGCCCCTGGTGCAGCCACTCTTTGAGCTTGCGAATTTCGGGCTTCACGCGGTCCTGAAACATGACCCCAAGTTTTACGCCGGCACGGTCTGCAGCTTCGATGAGCGCATCGGCACGCTGCGTCGTAATGTCGATCGGCTTCTCAGTCAACACATGCAAACCGCGCCGAGCGGCGGCAATGCCCTGAGTCGCATGCAGACCAGATGGGCTTCCAACCACGACCAAATCCATGGGACGATGCTGCAGAAATGCATCGAAGTCCTCGTAGGGTCTTCCACCGTGCCGACGACAAAGGGCCAGGACTTTCTCCGCGTTGGTCCCATAAATCGCAGCGATTTGAACGCTCGGAATGGCGAGCGCTGCGTTCGCGTGCGTGCCAGTAATATTGCCGCCGCCAATGAGACCTATGTGGGTAGTCATTCACTTTGATATCCGGTATGGGATATTCAATTCAAGAGACCATCATGAAATGCATTCAATCGCAGGAGTTGCGATTGGTGCCGAGAGGGGGAATCGAACCCCCACAGTCCTTTCGAACCTTGGGATTTTAAACCCGTAAGTAATTGATAATAAATATCTTACCCTGTGACGCCTATGAACATGGGTAAGGAACTGTTAACTTTCTGAGAATTCCGACTGGATGGTTGCGCTTGGACTCTCATTCGGCAATGGCGTGCTTTGCGCCCATCCTCCGGCTCGGACACTGATTAGCATACACGAGCCTCAATGTGCGCTAACGCCTAACGTCAACGATCCACTCCGGCGCTTCTTACGCATCGAGCGTCCTTCGTTACAGGCGACCGGCAAGGAGCCGTTGTTTCAGTTCGTAACGGTGCAAGTGCGAAGAGCACCGTGCTCACGTCTTCCTTCCACCGAGCATCACTTCGAGGTGTGGGAGCGTGGCGTTCCTATGGACCGGTGTACCAAGGAAGCCCTGAAAGTAGCCATCATAGCCGACGATCTGGCCGCTGTCGTTTATTCCCTGGACGGAGATAGGCGCTGTGGCGGTGAAGGGGTGAAGCAACCATCGTTCGGTGAAGCGGACACGCTGAAACCGCAACGAAGGAAGGGTCGCCGAGGCCTCCGCAAAGCCATGACGATCCATCGCGATAATCGCCAGAATTTCACCATGGTCCGAAGAGTACGGGGAGGGTTCGGGAGTGGTTGCAAAGGGTGCCAGGTGGATGTTTGCGCCGTCGTCCTGAGCAAAGTGACCGTCATTATTGACGCTTCTGTCGCTTACTGCCGCTCTATTCAAATTTCGATTAAGCGACAGTAATGGGCTCTCGCGGTCGTGAAAATGGCTGCGGTGGCACGGATTTTGGCGTGGGAAGGGTGGCAGAATCAGTGAATCAGGGACAGAAGTGACGGTACGGCATAACGCGAACCAGCACAATGCCTTACCGCGTGATCTTATTTTCCTTATCAAAAGCGACCCACAGCTTTACCTGTCACGTCCGTAACGCAGCAACGCATCGAACCGGGGGTCAGCGCGAAGAGCATCATAGAAGGGGTCTGTGTCCAGTGTAGGGATGACGTGGGAGCGTAACGCGAGGAGATCTTGTAACTCAGAGACGGCCTCGTCTATGTGCCCGGTGTTGGCAGAAACTTTCAGTCTCAAGTACCAATTGTGTTGGAGGGTTGCCGGGTGTGCCTCGAATTTCGCCAAGGCACGCTTCATTTCTTCGCTTCGACCCCATTGGGCGTAGACAATCGCTTCATCCCCTGTCGCCCATACTGGGTCGAAAGGACGGATATATTTATTGATCTCATCCAAGGCTTCCGGAAAGCGGCCGCAACGAACGTAGGAAAACAGCAGATAGTCGAATGCCTGAATGAAGCGGGGATCCATTTCGACGACCGCGCGATACTGAGCAATCGCACGGTCATATTGTCGGGCCCGAAACAGCACGGCGCCACGATCGCTGGCAACGATCAGCGAGACCGGATCGATCTGGCGCGCGCGGTCGCTTTCCGCCAAAGCCTCTGCGAATCGCCCTTGCCAGGAAAGGCCTTCGCCGTACCACTGATGAGCAGTGGAGTAATTCGGATCGAGTTCAATTGCCCGCCGGAATTCTTTCTCTGCCGTTGTCCAGTCGTAATCGTAACTCTCGCCGACCAACGCTAGCGCCACGTGCGCTTCGGGCAGCTTTTCGTCGAGTTGCAGCGCCTTAAGTGCTGCGGCACGTGCTTTCGGCATGAGATCGTCGGGTTTCCCCTCGAGCCAGGTGCTCATGAGCGCATAGGTGTTTGCCAGGCCTGCGTATGCGCGCGCATAGTTCGGATCTTTATCTATCGCTTGCTGGAAGTACTCCGCAGCCTGAGGGAAGCCCTCCCACCGCTTGTTCAAGAAATACAGGCCCCGCAGATAGAAGTCATAGGCTTCGTAGGAGTGCGTGCCAGTTTCTGCTCGACGCAGTGTGGCAGATTCATGCTTCCCCAACGTAAGCTGAATTTCGCCAGCGACCTCCCGAGCGATCTCGGCCTCGACGCCCAGTAGCCCTGTCAGTTCGCGGTCATATTCTCTCGCCCAGAGATGCGACTGATCTCGCACCTGAATGAATTGCACGCTGATGCGCAGTCGGTCTGCATCGCGCCGCAGACTACCTTCAATGACGTATTGAACACCCAGTTCGCGCGCGATCTGCTCCAGCGGCGCTGAACTACCCTTGTAGTGCATGATCGAAGTCCGCGCGATTACCCCCAGATGTTGCGGATCGAGATTCCCCAATTGGCTTAGCATCTCTTCGGTAAGGCCGTCGCTCAAATATTCCTGGCCAGGGTCACCAGTAAAATTTTGAAACGGCAGAACCGCGAGCATAACTCGGCCCGAATCCGGCACTTTGGAGAAGGATCGCGACCAAACATACCAGGCTCCCAGCCCGGCGGACAGCAGAATCGATGCTGCCAGGAGCAATCGTGTAGAGCGGAGATGTTTCGTCACTAGCGGGTGTTCAAGTGAACTTCCCGCGGCCTGCTCTGTTGCAATTGCCTGCGTCCGCGCTAGTCGTGAGTCGGGCCCTTCCTGGTTTAACGAAACTTGGTCTAAGGGAACTTGCGGTTGCTCGTCTTCAATATTGTTGTCCTGACTGGTTCTTACCTCGCATACAAACCTGTATCCCTTTCCCTGCGCTGTGACTATGTAGCGCCGGTGGGGCGTTTCTCCCAGCGCTTTGCGAATCATAAATATGGTCTGGGTCAGGTTGGACTCTTCGACGAAACTGTTCGGCCAGACCGCGTTCATCAGTTCCTCTTTGGCAACGATCTCTCCGGCGCTTTCGACTAGCAAAAACAGTACCTCAAATGCTTTCGGAGTCAGTGATACCGGATCTATTCCGCGCCTTAGAACGCGGGCCCGCGCGTCCAGGGTGAAATCGCCGAAGCGATGCAAGTGACTGATCAGACTGAGCATAGGTGGCTTTGAGAAAATTTGACAACTTTTGAGCGCCAGCTTTAGGACATTTTACGAACATCCGAAGTAGCTTTCTTGCCCGGGGGGGATATTGGGGAAGAAGAAGCCCAAAAGTTGGGCTAGATTTTAGCACGTTTGTCGCTGCTCAACCGCATTAATTTCTCGCGAAAATCCCAGGACTTTGCACGGAAAATCTTCCGCCAGGGGACCACAATGCCTCAGCCCGTCAGGACTTCATTCGTAGCCATCTTGGCTGTTCCGGCCATCTTCTTCACGCTCCGCGCAGTCGCACAGTCGGGCACAAATGCTCTTGACATCCCCACGAGGGCTTACACCGCAGATTCCCCGGCCGGCGGAAGAAAGCCGATCGCCATTATTGCGGGCCGAGCAATCTACGAGGACGAGTTGCTGCCGCTGGTGGAAGGACAACTCCAACGGCTTCGGAATGAGGAGTACGAACTGAAAAGCCGTGCCGTCGAAACGCTAATTGATCAGAAGTTATTGGAAGCCGCTGCCAGCCGCAAGGGAATCACGGCTGACAAGCTGATGGAGCAAGAAGTTTCCTCGCGAATCCCAAACCCCAGTGATACCGAAATCGAAGGCTTTTACTTAGGCCAGCGGGAGTCTAGGCCGCTGGAAGAAGTGAAGCCGCGCCTGCTGGAAACGTTGAAGCGGGCAAAGCTGGATCACGCGCGTGAGGCTTACATGGAAACTCTCAGGCGGGAATCCGGTGTCGCGATTCTGTTATTTCCGCCCAAAGTAGAGGTTGGATACGATCCCTCTCGCGTCCGCGGCAATCCCGACGCTCCAGTGACGATCGTGGAATTTTCCGATTACGAGTGCCCGTTTTGCCGTGGCTCGGAAGAAGTGATCAGAACCGTTCTCGCCAAGTACGGAGACAAAGTAAAACTAGCATACCGGGACTTTCCTCTACGCCAGATTCATCCGCATTCGCTCGCGGCAGCGGAAGCTTCTCGTTGCGCTAGTGAACAGGGGAAATTCTGGCAATACCACGACCTCTTGTTTTCGGTTCCGAACAAGCTAGACGCCGCTGGATTGCTCGATCACGCCCGGGCTGTCGGACTCAATGAAGCGCAATTCTTGTCATGTTTGAACACGGAAAAATTCAGGTCTGCTGTTGACGCTGACGTGAAAGCAGGATCCAGCGTGCGAGTTAGCGGCACTCCTGCATTTTTTATTAACGGAATTCTTGTTTCGGGCGCTCACTCCCCCTCGGTGCTCGAGAAGACGATCGATTCTGAGCTTGCCAGGTTGAGTGCAAGCTCAAGTATCTCTGGCAACCTAGGTGGCTGCGCCAGCGGCACTGCTGATACGTCGGCGCTGGTTCTGAGATCCAAAAAATGAAGGGGCGCGCGCAGCTTATTGGTAATCGTTTAAGGGCAATCTGCTCGGGAATTGCTCCGTGCTCAATGCGCCATGCGACTTGCCTGCCCGCAAGAATCGCCATTGTCACGATCTTGTCGCTCTTCGCCGTTTTGACGGCAGCATCTGCCGACGATGGCGGGCAAAATCCCGTTGTCTTCCAGACGCAAACATTTGTCAGGACAAGGGGCAACACGCCGACTGGCTATACGGCAAGATTTAACGTCCCCGGTTGGGTGGCAGCTCCGTTCACCATGCAAGTTGTGAACGGAAATGGAATCGGGCGTGAGCGGGTGACTTCCGCCACCGTCTCGCTGAACGGCACGCAGATTCTCGGTCCCTCGGAGATAAACCAGAATGTCGGAGAATTGGACCCTACCGTTTCCCCGGTAGCGGGTGAGAACACGCTTCAAGTTACAGTCGATGGTGCGCCGGGCGCGGAGATTTCCATCGCCATCTCGGGCACAAACGCCGATAACGTGCCGCCTCAAGTCACCATCGTGACTCCGGCACCCGGCAGTTACATCAACACGGCTACTCCGCAAATCGAGATTACGTATTCGAAGGCGCCAGGCTTCAACGATGACAGGCATTCCGCATGTGACCAGACCACGCTCAAAATAACCATTGATGGAGTAGACCGCACCAATCTGTTCACGATCCGGAATGACGACGCGACCGCTACGATTCCGGCCAGGCTGGCCCTTGCACCGGGACTGCACACGATCGTGGTGACACTCTACAACCTGGCACGTAATCAAGGGACCGCGACCTCGCAATTCACTGTGGATTTGGCTTCCCCCCTGATTCAAATCGTACAGCCCACCTTAGGGGTGTACCTGAATAGCACTACTCCAACGATCACCATTCAGTACTCAGACAACGACGGAGTGAATCTTTCGAGTTTGAAGGTGCTGGTGAACGGCGCCGATATGACTTCCCTGTTTCAAAAAACTCAAACGGGCGCGACGGCAACTCTTCCGATCAGCAGTCCTCTGCCACAAGGTGCGAACAAGATCGTAGCGCAAATTCAGGATCTGGCCGGCAACCAGGCCAACGCTTCTACATCGTTCAACATCGATACCACGCCGCCAGTCATTTCCTTCTCACAACCCACAGCGAATTCTTATCTCGGCGCTTCGAGCACGCAGGTTGTGGTTCAGTACTCCGACGATCAGGCGATTGATACCACCAAGCTCAGTGTCACCCTCGACGGCGCGCCACTCGCTATGACGACTTCGCCAACGAGCGCCACAACCGTGGCCTCAAGCCTTGGCAATGGCGCTCATATGCTGCTTGCGTCAATCAAAGATCTCGCGGGAAACGTCGGGTCTGCGCAAATCAACTTCAACGTGGACACCACTGTGCCCACCATTCACGTCAGTCAGCCGGCGCCGAACGCCATCCTGAACACGCATGTCCCTGCTGTATCGATCAACTACTCGGACGTTTCGGGATTGAACTTGACCACGCTCAAGGTCTATGTGAACGGCGCAGACGCAACCAGCCTCTTTACCGCGACCTCCGCCACTGCGAGCGGGCAGTTGACTAGCGCTTTCACTCTTCCGGATGGGCAGAATACGATAACCGCGTCGATTGGCAATATGGCGGGAACGGTGGGCACGGCTGCATCCATTTTCCTGGTGGATACAACGCCCCCCACCGTCTCATTTCAAGCACCTGCTTCACGAACCAACAGTGACGCCCCCGCGGTGACCATCTCCTATTCGGATGCAACTTCTGGCGTGGATCCAAACTCGCTAGTGGTCACACTGGATGGAGCAAATATTTCGACTCTGGTAGCACCCGGCGCCAGTTCTGCCACCGGTGTTTTGCAACTGAACCCTCCGTTAGCCGATGGAACGCACGTTCTCACGGCATCCGTGCAGGACCGTGCTGGCAATGTTTCTCAGCCTGCGACTTTATCATTTTTCGTGGACACAACACCGCCCGTGCTTTCTTTCGCGGCGCCGCTCGATAATTCCTTCACCAACAACCCTGCCCCGTCCCTGAGCTTGCAGTACTCGGACGGCACCGGCACAGGTATCAACGTTTCGTCGGTTAAAGTCTATCTGCAGCAAGGAACGAATCCTGCGATGGATATCACCTCCTATTTTCAAGTTGGATCACAACAAGCGACTGGGGCAATTCCCGGCTCTGCTTCCCTGGCTGACGGCACTTATATCGTGAGCGCCGTGGTAAACGATCTGGTCGGCAACGCCGCCAGCACGCACGCCACGTTCGTGGTAGACACAGTTCCCCCCACGGGAACCATTCAAGCTCCGGCCGCGAACGCCATTCTGAACACTGCCGGAGTGGCGGTGACTCTTCTGTACCAGGACGACCGCAGTGGAGTGGACACCTCCAAACTGGTTTTGACGGTTGATGGCTTGAATGAGACAGCGGCTTTGACCCTAGGTCCGACCCAGGCCGCCGGCATACTTCCCGCGCTTCAGGACGGCAATCACACTATTCAGCTCACAGTTTTCGATCGCTCTGGTAACTCGAGCACTGTAATCTCGCAAACCTTCGAAACGGATACGACCCCACCGATCATCGCCGCGTCCATCGTGCCCCCTCCCAATGCAGCCGGATGGAACAACACGAACGTGACGGTCACTTTCGTTTGCGGCGATGCGCTATCCGGAGTTGCGACTTGTCCGTTGCCGCAGATAGTAACAACCGAAGGCGCGAATCAGATTGTTTCCGGCACGGCAACCGATAATGCCGGAAACACTACCGTCGGCGGCGTTACGCTCAACATTGATAAGACGCCACCGACCATCACAACCATGACTTCGCCGCCAAAGAATGGATCCGGCCTGTACACGTCAAGTGTCACGGTAACGTTCATTTGTTCCGACACTCTGTCCGGGATCGCCAATTGCCCGCCGCTGCAGATAGTTCCAGCTTCAGCGGGCAATCAGGTGGTCTCGGGAACCGCGACAGACGCTGCGGGAAACAGCGCCACGGCGAGCCTGACGCTCGCATTTGTGCCCAATAACCCACCGCTGATCACGGCGACGACAACACCATCGCCGAACACTGCTGGCTGGAACAACTCGCCGGTTACAGTCACATTCTCCTGCTCCGGTGGAACGGGTGGGATCGCCTCCTGCTCAGCGCCCGTAACTGTAAGCACAGAAGGCGCGAATCAAGTTGTGACCGGGACCGCTGTGGACCAGAGCGGGCAGACTGCGACCGCGTCGGCTCACCTGAATATTGACCTGAGCCCGCCGACCCTTACGCCGGCTCTGAGTCCGGCGCCGAATGTTGCTGGCTGGAACAATTCCAATCTCACGGTAAGCTTCCAGTGCAAGGACAGCCTGAGCGGAGTTGCCAGTTGTCCAGCCCCCGTGCCGGTAAACACCGAGGGTCTCACCACCGTGCAATCGCAGCCGGCGACCGACCTTGCCGGAAACAGCGCAACCAGTTCGCTTCTCGTGAGGCTTGACAAGACGCCGCCAACCGTCGTGATCACGTCACCTTCGTCGGGTAACGTATATTCCAGTCAAACTCTCGTCTCGGGGACGGCGACCGACACAGCTTCGGGCGTGGCCAGCGTTTCATGTAACGGCGCTGCCGCGCAACTCGGCGGCTCGGGATTCACTTGCAACACAGCGCTCACTACCGGCGCCGACACGATCTCCATCACGGCAACGGACGTCGCTGGTAATTCGGCGTCCGCAACCAGCAGCGTCACACTTGTTCCCGCGCCAGTTGTCAGCATCACTTCGCCCGCTGACTTGAGTTTCACAAACGTCACTCCCGTCACCGTTCGCGGCACCGTCGATAACCCGGCAGACACGGTGACGATCAACGGCATCGCTGCCTTCCCCAGCGGCGGAACATTCACCGCAACCGTGCCGCTGGTTGAAGGGGTTAACACGCTTGCTGTGGTGGCGACAAACGCCGGAGGCAACCAGGGCACGGCTAGCGTGAACGTGACCCTCGACACGACGCCGCCTCATTTGACCATCGATACGCCCGCCAGCAACTCGATCACTACGAGCGGGACTGTTTCGGTAACCGGAATCGTGAACGACATTGTTCCCGGCACGGTCAATGATTCCAATGCGCAAGTGACTGTGAACGGGACTGCGGCGCAGGTTGCGAACCGCACATACTCCCTTGCTGGCGTGCCACTGGCGTTGGGCCCAAATACGATTCAAGCTGTCGCGCGAGACCAGGCCGGTAACGCAACGACCGCGACCATTACGGTCACGCGAGTATCTCCGGCTCAACCGCCGGCCCCTTCGATTGGGCAAGCAGCTGTGGTCGATTCACTCGCGATCATTTCTGGAAACAATCAATCGGCGACCATCGCAACACAGCTTGCTTCGCCGCTGGTGGTCGCCTTGACCGACCCTTCGGGCAATCCGGTTGCGAATCAACCTGTGGTGTTCAAGGTCACTGGAAATGATGGGATCGTCACCGGGGTAAGCGGGAGTAGCGGTGCCGTAACGGTCAACACCGACTCGAACGGCCATGCCCAGGTCTCATGGACTCTCGGCCACCGGTCAGGCGTAGGCGTCAATCGCGTGGAAGCTTCTTGCGCTGCGTCATTTGTCGTTGCGGACTTTACCGCAGTGGGCATTGCAGGTAGCGCGGCGCAAATCGTAGTTGATTCCGGCGAAAACCAAACGGGCGTTGCAGGACAAGCGCTCACATTCCCGTTGGGTGTAGTTGTTACAGACGCAGGGCACAATCGCATCGCAGGCGTGCCGGTTACTTTTACGGCGGTAACTGGAGGGGGCAGCTTCAGCGGGAATCCAACTCAAACCATCACAACCGACAGCGATGGGCGTTCACTTGCCGTTCTGACCCTTGGCTCTAGTACTAACACGGAACCGATGAGCAACGTCGTTGCGGCAAACTTTCCGGGAAACACCAGTTCCGCTGCCGCTTTCACCGCCGCCGCGCTGATGGCTGGAGATCCTACTAAAACGACAATCAGCGGAGATGTGCTGGATAACAGCAACAATCCCATACCCGGCGTAACCCTGCGCCTCTACCAGACGAACCAGGGCAGCAACAATAATCAGCCGCTGCAGATTGGCACGCCGGTGCAGACCGACGTGCAAGGTCACTTCGTAATCACAAGCGCGCCTTACGGTTATTTCAAGCTCATGGCCGATGGTACAACTGCTGGCGGCGGAAGCGTTTCCTACCCGACGCTCGAGTACGACATCGTCACCGTTGCCGGCCAGGACAACACGGTCGGGACGCCAATCTACCTGCCGGTTTTGGATACGGTGCACCAGATTTGCGTCAACGCCACAAATGGCGGAACGTTGACTTTACCTCAGTATCCCGGATTTTCGCTGACTGTGGCTCCCGGTTCGGCAACGTTCCCCGGCGGCGCGCGTCAAGGATGCGTCACGGTCTCCACCGTACACGGCGACAAAGTGCCGATGGCCCCCGGTTTCGGCCAGCAGCCTCGCTTCATCGTCAGTATTCAGCCCGCCGGAACTTTGTTTAATCCGCCTGCGGCGATGACGTTGCCCAACGTTGATGGTCTGGCGCCGCGAGCCAAAACGGAAATGTATTCCTACGATCACGATCTGAGCATGTTCGTGGCGATCGGCACCGCAACCGTCAGCGACGACGGATCGGTGATCGCGTCCGATCCAGGCGTAGGCGTGCTGAAAGCTGGCTGGCATTGCGGAGGAGACCCCAATGCAGCGGGATCTGTGGCCGATTGCGGGGAGTGCCAAGTCTGCGGCGGACCAGCTGTCGGGTGCGTTCCGGTCAGCGATGGCACAGCTTGCGGCACCATACCGCAACAACAATTTGATCTCTCCTACAACGGAGGGTCGAGCACAGTCCACATACAGCTGGCTGGATGTTCCGGTGGGGAAACGTGCCGGCAAGGATTGTGCACCCCTCCGGCTAGTGGATTCAACCCTGACCAAATAAAAGATTCCCTGAATGAGGCCCTCTCAAAAGTCTTCGACGCCGACGAACCATGCATCGAGCCTGGTTTTCGCCAGCAGCTGCAGCAAGCCTTAACCAACGCAGACTTATACGTCGATTGCAACGATCAACCGCCTGATTCACCCGATACTTGTGCGCGCGCTGTGAACGATGGGAGTAACCACTTGCGATTGTTTCCGCTTTTGTTCAATGGGTGCAGTGCGTCTCCAGCTGCAGTCTTCATGCATGAATTCGTTCATGGTGCGGGAGGTGATGCCGGCCAGCCGGACGAGGGATACCACAATGTGAACAGGCAATATTACGGGCCGGATTGCAGAGACCGCGCTTATGGTTGCGTCGCTGGTTGTTTTGGGGGGAACGACGGCAATCCTTTTGCGTGCGCCGAGCCACCCGACGAACTCGCACAGGACATGGATGGGTGCTCCCCGTGCAAGCCCCCCCTAAGTTTCACTTGGACGGACTATAACGGCGTATCACATCCAGAGACACAGACGGTATGCCCTAATTCTCCGTAGTTCCCGGCAACTTATTTCCTCGGGGGGCGGGGCGAAGATGGAGACTGGTTTGGACATTCTTAGTGCAAACGGACGAATACGGTCAACCATGTCTGACCACAACTCTCGCAGCACTTCATCCGTGTCTCCATGGCGGCCCGTTTTACACAAGAGCATCGCACTCGCGGCGCGAATATTTTTTCTATGTTGCGCTTCTCTTCCAGTGCTGCATCCGTTAACTGCCGTGGGCCAATGGTTAGAAGCTCCGCCAAATCCAACTGACGTAACCATTCCGGTTGGACCACCACCGCAGGTTTTGGACTCGACCTGCGTCGTAGCTGTGCTGAACCGCACTACCCAAGTGAATGCAGATGGCACCTGGATTCTGCCGACCATCCCCGCCAACTTCGGACCGGTTCGCGCGCGCGCGACATGCGTGCGTAATGGCGTAACACTCTTCGGCCAATCGGATCTGTTCACTCTTGCAGCAAACCAATCTCTCACGCTACCCGCGATCACGCTCGGAAACACCACGCCGATTCCCACAGGCATCACCATCAGCACGACGACGCCTACGCTTACGCAGGCCAGCCAGACGACGCAGCTCACAACTATGGCCACTTACTCGGACGGCAGCACGCAAAACATTTCAGCTTCGAGTACGGGGACACAATACCGCACCAGCAATGCGACGATCGCCGTCATAAGTTCAGAAGGCCTGGTAACGGCGGTGAGCAGCGGCACGGTGGTGATTCAAGCGCTGAACGAAGGTGAGCAGGGTATCCTTAATATTCAGGTAGTAATCGCGGGCGCAAACAACGGCGGAATTCCGAACTCGTGGATTCTCACAAACTTCTGTCCGAACTTCTCGGCAGGAACGACCTGTCCGCAGCTTACCGATCCGGCATTCCCCGCCGAGGATCCGGACCACGACGGGCTCACAAATCTTCAGGAATTTCAGCTTGGCACCAACCCGAATAATCCGGATACCGATGGTGACGGCCTGACCGACGGCCAGGAAGCTCTCGTTTACCACACCAATCCGTTACTCTTCTCGACCGATGGCACTGGCATTTCAGACGGAATCGAAGTGCAGACCGGCACGCTTGGCGGGACGCTCGCGGCCAAGCTGGCGAAGGCATTACAGTCGCTCGAAGTGAAACCGCCCACATTTGTTCTCGCAGTGAACTCGCTAAGCCAGCAGGCCTCTCAGCAACTCGACGTAATCGGCCATTTGATCGACGGTAAAACGTCGATTGATTTGACATCGACACAAGATGGGACGAACTATTCCTCGAGCGATCTCACCATCTGCAACTTCGGCGTCCCGGATGGAAACATCTTCGCGGGGAATGTTGGCGCTTGCACGATCACTGTAACCAACAGCGGATTCACTGCAACCTCCAGCGGCACGGTGACCGGTTTTAGTCCCACCGCGCTTGGGTCCCTTGCCATTCCTGGTTTTGCAAACGGTGTGGCAGTTAACGGCAATTACGTTTATGTGGCTGCCGGATCGGCTGGGCTGCAAGTAGTAAATGTAACCAATCGCGGCACTCCGGCGATCGCCGCAACGCTTGCACTTGCCGGCAACGCAAATAGCGTGAGAGTCGTCGGCAATCTGGCCTTCGTGGCCGCAGGAACTGCTGGGCTCGACATAATTGATATTACAAATCCGCTCGCACCAGCCCTTCGCGCAACACTGAGCACTTCCGGTACTGCACTGGATGTAAACGTTCAAGGCAACCTCGCCTACATCGCGAACAGTACCAGTTTGTTCTTGGTCAACATCAGCAACCCGTTATTCCCGACTGAGCTTTCGTCGTTGCCGCTTACGGGGTTGATCCGTGGAGTCGGTGTCGATCCGCAGCGCGAAATTGCTGTCGTTGCCGCTGATACCAGCGGAGTCTACGTGGTGGATGTCTCTAACTCATCAGCTCCCGCTGTACTCGGCCAGCTTTCAACAATCGATGCCCACCAGGTGGCGATCAACGGCAACTATGCCTTTACCGCCGATTACGATCCGCTTCCTGCTCCCTACCAGAACAGCGTGGCGTCGATCGACATTTCGAATCCTGCTGCTCCGACCCTGGTCTCGGCGATCACCAACAAGACCTTTGGGGGAGTGCAGAATGATCTGACCTTGTCCGGAGATTTGGCGCTCGGCGCGAGCGTGTCTTTTGAACCGGACGGCGTTCCGATCACGGACATCACTAACCCGACGAACATACTCTCGCGCGCGCTGCTGACCTTCCCGCAAACTTCTGATTACGGAATGAGCGTTGCGGTCGACGGCTCCTATGTCTATCTCACCGCCGACAGCACCTCGATGAACAAATTCGGGTCTTCCGGCAACAGCCATCTCTACATCGGCCAATATCAAGTACTGCAGGACACCTTTGGAATTCCGCCGGTAGCGACAATCGTTTCGCCCGCGTCGGGAAGCACCGTCGTGCAAAGCTCCACGATTGCAGTCACCGTGAACGCTACCGACGATGTGGCAGTTGCCGCCGTGAATCTATTAGCAAACGGGCAGCCGGTTTTAACGGATACAGTGGCGCCATTCGTCTTTTACTACACCGTTCCTGCAACGGCGACGACACTCACGTTAAGCGCGACAGCCGTCGATTACGGTGGCAATGTCGGGACCGCGCCAAGCGTAGTGTTGAACGTAGTTCCCGACCCCGGCACGACTGTGACCGGCCGCGTGGTCGATGGAAGCGCGAACCCGCTTCCGGGCTTTATCGTGCAGACTATTGGTCACTCAAGCATTACGGCATCCGACGGTACCTTCTCGATTCCGAGTGTCCCAACGGTTTCCGTCAGCGCGAGTGGAATTACGGTAGAGGCCTACGGTTCGTCGAATGGCGTGGTGCGCGCCGGGACTTCTGCCCCTGTTGCTCCCGTTATTGGCGGGACGACCAATGTCGGCGACATTGTCACGGCAAGCCGTCCCTTCGTCATTGTCAATACTTCGGATAATGCGAGTATCTGGGGTATCGATACCTCGAAAAATCCTCCCGCAGGCGTTCTTATCCGTGGTGCTCTTGGGGTGTTTGCAGAGGGCGTTTCCATGACTCCCGACGCAAGCAAAGCTTTCATATCGCTTTACGGAAACGGATCACCAATCTTAGTGGTTGACCTGACGAAAAATCCTCCAGCTTACCTCGAATCGATCTCTCAGACGGGAGTTATATCGAATACGTTCACGAACGTGGTCACAAGTGACGGGCGCTTCATGATAACAATCTGGAACGGAAGGGTAGTCACGACCATCAATACTTCCACTCTGACGATCGTCAGCACCCTTACGCTTCCCAATTCAAGCGACCTTTCCCCGCTAGCCGTTACTCCTGACGGCACTACGGTCATTGTTGGGGATACTGGCCAAAACGAATTCAGGATTCTTGCGCTTTCACCGCAGGGATTACTGACCGACACGGGCAAGACCGTACCCTATAACTTCAATTTCTGGACGCCCAATCTCGCCATGGCACCTAACGGTCACTATGCGCTGATGGCTAATCCGGCGAGCGGGTTCGTGGCTGTGTTGAAAATCGATGCGAACCACAATGTCACCTTAGGCACTTCGATTCCAATTTCCTGGGCGTGGGGAATTGATTACACGCCGGACGGCACCAGAGCTTATGTAACTGTTCCAGGTGCGGAGGAGCCTGTGGCCAGCAATGCTACTATCGCGGTACTGAATATCGACGCCAACGACAACGTCACCGACAGCGGTATACGCATTCCCATTCCAAACGGAGTGCCGGTCGCGCCTGGTGTCAACGCGGCAGTGTCTGCCATTTCAATTGCGGCGGATGGCCGAGCATATATCTCGAACACCGCGAGCACCAACGGCGAGACCACGGTCACGATTCTCGATACGAATACGAATACTGTCGTTGGAACAGTGCCGATCCCCCAGTTCCCAACGGGCATTGCGGCTCCACGATAAGCAAATGCAGAAGTCAACACAATTCGCGGCTTCCTGCGCCCTCCTGCTCTTGGTTGCAGCGCTAGTCATCGCTGATGACCGCAAGCCTGCCAGCACCATTGGACAGGAGCGCGCGATACCGCACCATTTGCAGGATGACGAGGAATTCGCCACTCCACTTAAAGATCTGCTCGCGTACGGCAGGAAGCTGTTCATGGCCAACTGGACCGACCAGGATGGTGGCGGTCGTCCGCTGATGAAGGGAAACGGAACTGCGCTATCGGATCCTTCGAAACCGCTCTCCGGTTCAAGAGCATTTAACCGCCTCTCCGGTCCGGATGCCAACTCCTGCTATGGCTGCCACAACATGCCATACGGCATTCCCGGCGGCGGCGGCGATTTCGTTACGGGCGTGTTCGTCCTCGGCCAACGATTCGACTTCCTGACCTTTGACCTAACCGACCGCGTGCCAACCAGCGGCGCGGTTGACGAGCAACAGAAGGCCGTCACTCTGCAGAATGTGGCGAACCTGCGCAGAACCACGGGGATGTTTGGCGCCGGTTATCTGGAGATGCTGGCGCGCCAAATGACAGCCGACTTGCAGGCCATTCGCGATTCTCTGAAACTTGGCGAGAGCAAGCAGCTCATCAGCAAAGGAGTGTCATTCGGCTGGCTAACGCGCCGGAAAGATGGCAGCTGGGACACAACAAAAATCGAAGGCCTGCCGCGCCAGAGTATTGTTGCCCCAACGCCGGTCGACAGGCCGACTCTCATACTTCGTCCTTGGCACCAGGCCAGCAACGTGGTTTCGTTGCGTGAGTTTACCAACACAGCGTTTAACCAACACCACGGAATGCAATCAAGCGAGCGCTTTGGGCTGGACACTGACGATGATGGCGATGGCGTCAAAAATGAACTCACCCGCGCGGATGTTACTGCGGCAACACTCTATCAGGCGACGATGGCTGTACCCGGACGCGTGATTCCAAACGATCCCGAGATTGAGAAAGCGGTTTTGAATGGGGAGCAGATCTTCGAGCAAATCGGTTGTGCCTCCTGCCACATTCCGAAGGTGCCGCTTGACAGGAAGGGATGGGTCTACACCGAGCCCAATCCTTACAATCCCGCCCTCAACCTGCGCGCCGGAACAACAAAGACACTGGCGGTAGATTTAAACAATAAGAAGGATTTGCCGCTGCCGAGACTGGCGCCGGATCCTCCGAATTCCGATGTAGTCTGGGTGCCGGCTTACACCGATCTCAAACTCCATGACATCTGCGATCCGACGGACGCGGGTGAGCCGCTCGACCAAAACCAAACTCCGTGGACCCCAAAGTTTCGGCAAGGCAATCGGCGCTTCCTCACGAAACGCTTGTGGGGCTCGGCTAACGAGCCCCCGTTTTTTCATCATGGTCTGTTCGTAACTCTTCGCCAATCAGTGCTAGCACACTCCGGGGAGGCGCTTGGGTCTCGCAGGCAGTTTCAAGCACTGAAATCCTATGATCAGGACTCACTGGTCGAATTCTTGAAAACCCTTCAGGTCCTTCCTCCGGGCACTCCTTATTTGGTGGTTGACGAGAACTTTCACGAAAAGCGCTGGCCACCACTATCCCCCATTTCTCAAGAGAAGAAGAGGTAGTGAACGGAGGACCGCGTAATCGTTTATAGAAGAGATATTCTCAGAAAGCTCAATTTCTCCGAGCCAAACACTTTGGCATTTCCATATGGCTTCACGAAACTCACTATGCGGTCCTAAGAGATGTGAATACCGTCCGCACGTTCATCGACGAGGACCGTGAGGGAGCATAAGACTCAGCGTCCGGAACATGCTTCGCCATTTCCTTCATGATGAGCGGATGCCCTATGACGAAGCGGACTGGGGTCGGAATTTGTTAGGCCTCTATACTTATCCTCCATCAAATGAATGTCCCGAACTCAGTCCTACCCCAACCGAACCAAAAGCCAAAATCGGCTTGCCGCGTAGTTGCTGCAATCAGGCCTATACACGACGATTTCACGTCTTAACTGCCACAAACATGCAGTTGCCATATCACAACAATGAACAGGAGAACGAGGAGTCGAGCCCGCCGTTTCACAGAACGAGTATCGCATGAGGAAAAGGATTTGAGTCTGAACTGTCGAGAACAGGCCCTTACGCTCGCCCCCGGCAAAGGAACTTGTGCTACCCGGCTGCGCGCAAGGAAACCTTAGGAAAGGCAGCTTTCTTTACCGAAAAACAACCGACTTCGATTAGCATCGGGTGGAGGGAACCAGTTTCCGGGCGGGAGTTGCACCCGCGGAAGCCCAGCGCCTTTTCTCGGCGCACTTTTTCGCCAGTTAAGCTTGTCAATCTCTGCGTCGGTGTAGGATATTGGCGATGTCTAAAGACTGGGAACGTCGTAACCAAGCACTCAACCGTATTCGTGAGGGTCTGAAACAGGACCCAGCGAACCTTGAATTGGCGAACCAATACTGGGTTGCTCTCGCAGGCGACAGAGGCCAAGACGACTATCGATCTGGTCAAAATGTCATTGAAGCCTATCGAGAAGCCGCTCTCGGGTCGGCCGAGGGGGCGATTGCATTCGCACGCGCATATCGAGACCTGTTTCAGGTCAGTGGCGAGATTCCGCGTCTCGCATATTTCGATGAATCCTTGATCCAAGCGCTAAGGAACTCCGTCGCATAGTTATCCGAACGAGGCGGCTTCGCCGTTGGGTGGATTCTTGATGTGATTAGGGCGTGAAGCCAAAATCTCGTGATCCTAATCGCGATACTTCAGCAGTTGAGGAGCTTATTGCAGCACGGGCATGTCTGCGTTCTTCTGTGTGAACTCCAGAGAGAGCACTGTGTCCGACTCCTTCTGACTCCAATGCATCATGCAGCTTCCGCCCGTGTGGTCAAATGAAACTTCGGAGTTCTCGCTTGGCAGGGCCGATGTCGTCACGGACATGGGGGGCGAAAGAAGAAACAACCCCTTTCCACCAAACGGTTTCATCATCTTAAGAGTCCAGTGCTGGTGGGAGTCTTTTTCGAGGTAAACAGCGTAATCGCCCGCAGGCACGCTTGTTCCTTGCGTTGTTAAGAGAGGTCCGCTGGTTGACAAGCGATACCTTTGATGCTGAAGCAAGTAACTAAAAGCAATGCTGGTTCCGTCCGAGAATGTGCATTGTGCGTGCGTTGGCGACTGCACAACGTCTTGAGAAGCGGCTCCCATTGCAAAAAATGCTAACGCCAGTATCGTCGCCGTTTTCATATGCATTCCAGCAAGAATTGGTTAATTTTACTCTCAAACCGTCAGGAAGAAGTATTCGTTCTCCGTAACCGTCGAGAACAGAGCTAAGAAGTAAGGGTTCAATTAAGAGCGCAGTGGTAAGGAGAGATCATGCGTAGACTCGTTTTGTATTTTCTGGCACTACTGTTGCCCACAGCGTTTGCTCAGATGCCTTCACTGGCGGCACCGCCTGCTGCCAGCCCTCAGAAGTACACGTTGAGGGCGTCACCCAAGACCGTGGCCTGGGGATACTATGATGCGTCGGCCGCGCCGGTGCTGCGCATACACTCGGGCGATAGCGTTGAATTTGAAACCTTGCTCACCAACAGTCCCACCGGACTGGAAAAAGCGGGGCTCCCGCCCGAGCAGGTGCAGCAAAATCTGCGCGACATTTATAAGGAAGTCACAGACAAGGGCCCCGGCGGCCACATTCTGAACGGGCCAGTCTACATCGAAGAGGCTGAGCCCGGCGATACGCTGGAGGTTCGCATCCAGAAAATCGATCTGGCGATTCCGTATGCCTATAACGCCTTCGGAATCAATCGCGGTTTTCTGCCGGAGGATTTCCCTTATCGCAAAATGAGGATCATTCCACTGGACCGGGATCGGATGATGGCGAAGTTCGCTCCCGGAATCGAGATTCCGCTGCATCCGTTTTTCGGGAGTATGGGAGTAGCGCCTCCGGAGGCATACGGTCGCATTGACAGCGCCCCGCCGGGCATCCACGCCGGCAACATGGACAACAAGGAACTGGTCGCGGGAACTACGCTGTACTTGCCGGTGCATGCCCGGGGTGCGCTGTTTGAGATCGGCGACGGCCATGCCGGGCAGGGCAATGGAGAGGTAGACATCACGGCGCTCGAGACCTCCTTAACCGGCACGGTGCAATTTCTCGTACATAAAGGGACGCAGCAGAAATATCCGCGGGCCGAAACTCCCACTCACTACATCAGCATGGGTTTTCATCAGGAACTATACGAAGCGACCCGCATCGCGGTGCGGGAGATGATCGATTTCCTGGCCACGGAGAAGAAGATGAGCCGCGAAGATGCCTACATGTTGATCAGCGTGGCCGGCGACGTGGACATCACCGAACTGGTGGATGGCAACAAGGGAGTGCATGTAATGTTGCCGAAGTCGGTGTTCAAGAACTAGATCGCAAGCGATTAGGGCCGATGGTTATGGCTGTATGCGCGGTGTTGTGAAAATATGGCGGAGAGAGTGGGATTCGAACCCACGTTACCCTTTCGAGTAAACACGCTTTCCAAGCGTGCGCCTTCAGCCACTCGGCCATCTCTCCGGCGAGAATCGGTTGGAAGGAACGATTCTTACAGAAG